>FKKE01006788.1_pt1 | contig 14790 bp, 17 predicted proteins | sample 1106331 | NCBI WGS metagenome assembly FKKE01 (sample SAMEA3931202, study PRJEB13176) | freshwater metagenome | biome: Drinking water system; feature: drinking water; material: freshwater | place: China | collected 2013-02-06 | reverse complement strand
GCAGTCTGTGTACACAGACTGCCCGTTTGTTTTCTCCTTTCTCGCTTACGCTCACGCTCGAGAGACGAGCCGCCATCTCATGATTCGAGATTAAGCGGGTAGTCTCGCTCGTTCGCACTCCCCTCTTCCTCGGTAGGAATTGGGGTAGATTGCGACGAAGAGCTATAGCGCTTCGCGATTTGATCATCAATGACCGCACCGCAATTCATGCACCGCCAGCACGGAAGACGCGCGATGGAACTCTTTGAATCTTCAATGACATCCTCGATCATAAGACCATTACATTTCGGACATTCCACCGCCCATCACCTCCTTTGGGCGAGTACCGCTAGCGCATCAATGCCACCTTCATTCCTCTGCCCCGGGTTTTGTCCTTGTTGCATCTGGTTCCAAAAACCGAGTCGGTTGATTTTGGCAGGCCGATTTGCGCAGCGGCGATCTTGAGCCTGACTTCTTGCTGCATTGCACGGCGTTGGCAGATTGCAGGATCCAGGAATTCACCGCACGCGGCGCACTTCCATCCACTTACCCACAACTGCCCGGAGTCGTCCTGCATGTCGATCAGGTGATCAACAACCATCAGCCCATTGCATCTGGGACAATTCATCATGACACCTCCGTCTCGGGAATTTGGCGCAATTACTTCTCTTTCATTCTGCAAGATACAACGCCTGCGGAACAACGGGCGGCGGGTATTGCGCTCGCATGAGATCTTCGTATTTCCGCTTCCAGCGGACGAATTCGTATCGCGTGATCTCAAACGCGCTATCATCAAGGTTTTTAATGAACCAGGAGTAGGCGCGTCCACGCCACAGAAACCCTTCAAGGAATGAGCACGCGGGACCGATTCGCACAAGCTCACAAAGGCACACGCCTTTTTCTGCAAGCAGCACTACCGTAACGCTCGCACCAATCTCATCAAGAGCGCGTACAGTTAATCCTTCCATGCCTGCCGGAACGGTCCTGCTCATGATCTTGAAATACAGCACCTCCTCGCTCTCCATGATCCTCTCCTGTTTGGAATGTTCTATGCCGGCTGGACCGACTCGCTGCCCGCTTCACGGATGCCGCCATCCTGCACACGGCGCACGCTTTTGCGCAAAAGCGCAGATTTCTTCTTGGGCACATACGGAAACCCGCCGGGAAAATATTGGTCATTGAGACTCGTGATGTCCATGGCACCTCCTTCTTTCGCCGCAAGATCCTCTCGCAGCGATGGAAAACCACCGGGAAAGTAAGGGTCTGTCATACCCTTCCCCCTTTGTGATTGGGTGAAGTGCTTAAAGGCTGTCCGTATAGTACGGAAGATCCTCAACGATCGCGCCCAACAGTTGAAAAAGCTCGGCGCGGAACTCACGCTGCCTCACGGTCTTTACATTTGACTGCATGAAGTCAAAACGATTGGCGACTTTTTGCGCAACCATTCCGGCCCATGTCTTTTCACTGCAGTCAGAATGCGGGCCGACGGACTTCACGAAAAAGAAATCCAATCGCTTATTGCCCGATTCGATTCGACGGTGCCAGACCTCATACAAGACTTTGAGCTGATTACCGAAGACGATGTTCGGCGTAACCTCTTTGCTTCCGATGTGCGACTCACACCGAATCCACACCCTGAACTCCGTCGTGTTCATGGGACTCCTCTAAATAAGGTTTTTTGTCTTAAATATCAGAATTTCAAGGAATTTCTATAGCGGCTACCATACAATAAATGAGTGATTCACGCAATAGGCACGTTTATTTTTTTCGCGTAGAATAAACCCCATGCGCACGTCCTATTCCGCACTCGAAACGTACAAGCAGTGCCCCCAGAAATACAAATTCCAGGCGATCGACAAGATTCCCTCAGGCAAATCAAAGGAAGCGATCTTCGGCACGCTCGTGCACGAATCGCTCCGCTTCATGTTCCAGCGTGATCCCCTCTTCCCCACCCTCGACGAAGTCCTCGAGTACTACAAGACCCACTGGCCGGCAGAAGAAAAAGAATACTGGGCATCCCCAGACGAAGAGCAGCAGTACTTCCAGCAGGGCCGCAGCATGATCAAGGATTTTTATGCAAAAAACGCTCCGTGGAACTACACGGTCGTCGATCTTGAATCGCACTTCGAGGTGGTCCTTGAGGACCAGAAACATCCCGAGCGCGGCCAGCATATCCTTTCAGGAAAAATCGACCGCATCGACAAGCTCGACGACGGCTCGTTCGAGATCATCGACTACAAGACCGGCAAGCGCCTCCCCTCCCAGCGCGATGTCGACAATGATCTCCAGCTCTCGGTATATACCGTCGGTATCAAGAACAAGTGGCCCCACCTCGATGTCTCGCAGATTAAATCGAGCCTTTACTTTCTGAAGCACGGCGAGAAGCTGAGCTCATCGCGCACGTCCGAAACGCTCGAGAAGACGAAGCACAACATCCTCAAAACGGTGAATGAGATCGAGCACAAGATAACATCCGGCGAGCCGTTCGAGCCCATTCCCTCCATCCTCTGCAATTGGTGTGCCTACAAGCCGATCTGCCCCATGTGGCGGCATTTGTATAAGAAAGACCCGGTGCAGGATGAGACGCTCATCAAGCAGGCGGTCAACGAATACCTGGAATTGAAGTCAAAGAACAAGCAGAACGACGAGCGTATGGATGAACTGCAGGGCGTCATCATGGCCTACATGGATTCACAAAAAATTTCCCGTGCCTTCGGCAATGAGGGATATGTGACAAAGACGCTTGAAAAGCGCTATCAGTTTGATTACGAGCGTATTAAGCCGGTATTGGAGAAAATCGGCAAATGGGAAGCTGTGCTTGCCGCGGACGACAAAAAATTCAAGGAGCTTCTCAAGACCATTCCTATCGACATCCGCGACGAGGTATCGGAATTCAAGAACCTTTCGAAGACATATGTGAAATTCACCGCGACTAAGAAGAAAATCGAGGACATCGAAGCCCCCGTCGACGACGTGGACAATGATCTCCAGAAGGCTGAGGAATTCGTATAAATAAAAACCCGCGACCCATTTGGGTTCCGCGGGTTTGCTACGAGAACGGTAGCGGAGGCGGCAGGATTTCCGCGACCACATACGGCTTCGCTTTTTGCAGACCGGACATCATCCGGATCTGCAGCTCTTCCATGCTGATACGCTTCTGCGGATGCGGAAGAACTTCATCGGCATATTGCCGCTCCCTGGAGGTGGCATCGTCCTCCACTCCAAGCGACTTGAGGATCAGAAAAAACCGATCATCTTTTATTCGCTTGGAACGTACCAACTCCTTCAGAAGGTAGGGATGCGACCTCAGCCGACTGCAGGAATCGATGAGGTTTTGTACCCCCTGCAATCGAAGAAAGCGCTCGCCGCTGTATTGATTGCCTTTGTAGAGGCGGCTAAGCACCATGTCAACATAACGGGCAAGTCCCCGAAGTTGCTGCCCGCGGAATCCCTTTTCGTTAAGTTCCGCCCAGTAAACGTCACTGAGCAAAAACTCATCCTCTACGGAGATGCTGAACCGTACGCCTTGCAGAGCCGGCCGATATCGTTCCCGCATCTCAAACTTCCTTTTGGCAATGCCGTAGTGAGTTTTAGGAACAAATATTTTAATCGGATTATCGGAGTACGGCCCTCGCTTCCAACTCCTCATGATTGATTTGGCATATTCTCCCAGCTCTTCAAAAAGCCGGGGCGCCACGAGCTGATACTGCTCTGGAGACATCTTAAACCAAATTGCCCTCTCACGAAGCCATTTCCTTCGGCCATTTTCACGGTAAGTCGCCTCACGGTATGGACGCGTTCTCCAAAGACCGATTTCCATAAGTAACGCCTCTGGATGCTCACCTCCATACCCTGTGGCCGGTCCTATCACTGCAAACATATTGAGGACCGGATTCTTGTTTCGGATGACCTCAACCGTCCCATCAATCTTCATAAGGAAGACGGTGTGAGACAACTGCTTCATCCGTTCCGCCGTTCGGCGGACCCACTTTGCGATCTTTTTTGGATCGGTTGGCCTCATTTCCATTTCCTCTCGAATTTTTGCGCGGTTTGTATTCCCGCATGCCCCATCCTTCAAGTTCCGGGAACCGCATAATCGGATACTGGACCCGATCGTTGACATGCATGAGAAGTCCCCAGATGTAGTATGGAGCTGCTGGAATCGCCCGCGTACAGAGCCGCTCCACCGGACAAAGGCCGCACGGGTTCTTATAGTTCTTCGGCCATCCTCCCGGATCTTGCAGCTCTTTGGGGTCGATAAATGTGAGTTCCTTTTTCCCACCCTGCGACCAATTCTGGACATGTTCCGCGCAGAATTCGCGGCTCAAGACCCAGAGCGCCGGGTTCACGTGCATGTGCTTGATCTGATTCTCAAAAAGGAAGATCTGCGTCCACTTCGTGATTGTATCCACGAATCGCTCGGTAACGTGCGCCGCAGGAAATCCCTTAATTGTTTCAGGATGCCTGCCTGGCTTGGGCTGAAACGGCTTTGCCAAACGGGAAAGATCGATAATACCCAACGCCCAGAGTAAGCGCATAGCATGGAAGTCGACCGGAATGGGAGTAGCGAAGTGCCTGACCAGTCCCCTCTCCTGAAGCCAGATGGTATAAAGAGAAAAGATTTTTCTCCTCATGCCAAGAAACCCCCTGTCGGGATTCCTATCTGAGTCGATCCGGCTGAATGCCTCCTCAAAATCCCTGCAGAAAGCATAGACGTTGAGAGGGTTCCCTTCCCAGCCTCCCATACACAGAGACCGAGAATTGTGAAACCAGGAGTTGCCCAGCTCGTCGAGTTTGTACCCTTCCCTTTTGGGAATGTCCCGATGAAGGCCTTCGTTCCTCTGGGGGAATGCCCGATCAAGAGCGCCCTGAAGATACTTGCCCACCTTCTCTCCATTCCAATCCTTGACTACGGCCTCCGGAATGAAAAGCTCCGGACATTCTTTCTTCACGAAGCTCAAAAGCTGGAACGGACTTTCGCTGATGATTCCTCCGCGCTGCGTAAGCGCAAGGTAGAAGAACCACAGCGCGCACTCGAGACGATCGGCAGGAGCCGGATACATGTCCTGAGGCAGAATGACGCCCGTAAAAATGTTATTCGTGACCTCGCGGGTACCCCACAGCTCATCAAGCTGCTTGAAAACCTCCAACGCCCGCTTTTCATCAAAACGGATCGGAACTTTCGGTGAACGGCCCATACCAACCACCTCCTTCCCTGTTTGCAATATTGTTTTGTCGGAGAACCTGCACCTAGCGTACGGATGAGCCGTACCCCCGTCAAGCGTTATTTTGAACAGTTTTTGGCAAGGCGATATCCGGCGACTTGCGCCTCGGTTTCGCTTGCAAACGTGATCTTATTTTCCTCCTTGATGCTGTTCGAGCACCAGGCGAAATAGTAGGCCGTGCCATTTTTGCTGGCAGTGATCGTCCCCAAAGTCGCGCTCCTCTGCCCTGCGTGGACAGCGCTTGCCGTCTGACTTTCAGCCGCTGGAACCTCCGGCCGGATAACCCGCAACGGCTTTTTCTCCGGCCAAACCGCCGAAAGCCGCCCAAGCCCGAAGCACAAAAGACCTACGAAAAATATCGTGGATGCGAGGAAAATATCCTCTTTTCGGGAAGTCGCCCAATCGTTGACTTTTTCCAGCCATTCGTGTAGCATTCTACAGGTATTTAAGCATATTTCTTACCTCGATGGCACATACAAAAGCCGGCGGAACTACAAAACTCGGCCGGGACTCACAACCTAAATATCTCGGAGTGAAACTCTTCGACGGAGAACCCGCAAAGCCGGGTGCTATTATCGTGCGCCAGCGCGGCAGCCGCTTCATCGCGGGCACGGGCGTGCGCAAGGGAGGCGATGACACGATCTACGCGGTCAAAGCCGGAAAGGTGAAATTCTCAACGATCCAGAAAGTAAGCTTCGACGGACACAAGAAGCACATCAAAAAAGTAAGCGTCCTCTAATCTCAAACAATACCGCGCAATTGCGCGGTATTGTTTTTATGAAAATAAAAAAGCGGGGGCAAAGGATTATTCATCCTTGCCCCCGCACTACCTTGATTTCCAGGTCAGTTGAACTTGGCGACCGGCACCTTCTTGACCGCAGCCACGTCGTCCACCGACAACTGCGGCTTCATGTTGTAGTCGAAGGCTTTGGCGACGAGATTAGCCGGGAATCTCCTCACTGCCTTGTTGTAGCCCTCGACTTCCTTCGTGTACTTGTTGCGAACGGCCACGATCTGACTTTCGAGATTCGTCAGCTCGGTTTGAAGTTCCCCGAACCTCACATCGGCCTTCAGATTGGGGTAGTTCTCCGTCACCATCAGAAGCTTACCCAAAGCCATGCTGAGCTGCCCCTGCGCCTGCAGATAGTTTTGCATATCTTCCGGCGTCGCCTTCGAGGGGTCGATGATCGTCTTCGTGGCGCTTGCCCGGGCTTCCGTGACCGCGGTCAGGGTTCCCTTCTCGTGAGAAGCGTACGCTTTCACGGTCTCCACCAGATTGGGGACGAGATCGTTCCGCTTCTGGTAGACCGTGAGCATCTTGCTCTCGGCCGCCTTCACCTGCTCGTCCCGGTTCTGCAGGATATTGTAGGAGTTGCACCCGTACACGAGCGCGCTCACCAACCAAATGCCGAAGAGACCCGTGATGATTTTCGCATTCGACATGACTCTTCTCCTTTCTCGATGTCTTGAGGTTGTCAGAATGGAATGAGTGAGAACGCGTTGACGAGACCGACGCATACCGAGGTGCCGGCATAGAGCACGGCAATGGCCTCGTTGTCCGGCTCGATGTTCTTCGGCAGGGCCCAGTAGAGGATCTTGAAACAGGTGATCTGCACCACGCAGGCGATCACGGCCCATAGCAGGAACTCCTGGATATGGACTCCATGATACGACATAGTGACGATCGGGATCGTATAGCCGAGCATGGCGCCCACCAGGGCGATTGCCGGCCCGACCTTCCCTTCCCTGATCTGCTTGAACTCATCGTAAGGCGTTACCCGGATATAGATCCAGACGAACGCCCCGAGCACTCCGAGGCTCCCCATAAAGTAGAGCAAGAACATCTTGAACGCGTGAAGCGCGGGAATCGTGGACACGTCATGCCTCCTTGAAGAAGTGAGGTACAAAGTAGCTTTCGTTTCCGGTTACCGGGTTAGGGTCTTCTCTGATCCCCATCCCAGCGCTTTCATCGCCGATAACCCACGAGCCGATGATCGGATACCAGCCGTCGAATTGAGGCAGCTGACACCGCTCTTGCAGCACGTAGTTTCGGTCATACCCTTCGTGATGCGTCGACCCCGCAAGAGGTTTGATCTCGCCGTTTTGGACGAGCGAGACATTCGCCCCTTCGCGGGAAAGCATAGGCTTCCGTATCCACTCGCCTTTCGAAAGATCCATGGAATCGTCACCTTCGAAATAGGCAGGCAGAAGAAGTGGATGCCCGGAATGCTTTTTCCAGAGAAGCGGGAGGATCGCTTTATTAGAGAGGAGCATCTTCCAGGCCGGCTCGATGAATTTCGTGCCGCTATGATAGATGTGGGTTCCGAACTGGTCGGACATAACCCACTCCCATGGATACAACTTGAAGCATGTACCGATGGGCTCCCCTTTCATATCAACGAAGGCCTGCTCCTGGGTATTCCAGCCGATCTCCGACAGGGGGATGAGTGAACACTCGATGCCCGCCTGCACGGCCGTCTCGGTGAGATACTCCACATTACTCCAGTCCTCGAGCCCCGACTCTGATCCGGTTGCGAAATATATCCGCTGACCAGGTTTCAGGGTAGAAGCCAGTAGTTTCCACCGCTCGACCAGCTTCTCGTGAATCGAGTTGAACTGATCGGGCAGCTTGTGGTCCGTCTTCCAGGTCCACTGAACAACAGACGCTTCTAGGAGCGAGGTCGGCGTGTCGGCGTTGTACTCCAGCATTTTGATGTTAGCGCCGTCGAATATGAGATCGAAGCGTCCATACACGTAGAGTTCTTTCGCCTGCCACGACCGTTCGATGAGCGGAAGCGCCGTTTCGGGTAACCGATACTGCGCGTAGTCTCCGCTCTTCACGATGTCCTCGACGAGGTCGAGGCACATGCTGTGGAGCTCGAGTGTGGCGGCCTCGATCCTGTCCACTTCATCGACGGAAAACTCGTATCCGGCGGTTTCCCGCCAGTACTGCTTTCCGTTGAGCGTGGGAAACTGAAAACCGTCACCCGCGCACCGTTCTACCCAATTGTCGCGCCCCGCAAACGAACGACGCTGCATACCTTCCTCCTTCTGGTTAACTGCCTGCTCCGAACGAACCCCCGGTCCTACCGAATCCCCCGCGGCTCACATGGGAGGGCAATGAAGATGACCTGACCGTCGTGATCCTGGGGGGCTGTGCCGAGTGGTTGCCGAGCGCATGGCGCGGCTGATGCTGGTCACCGACATAGACGACCCGCTCGCCGCCGTAATAGGTTGGCCCATAGAAGTACGGATAGGGCTGCATGACAACCCCGCCGTGGGCGCCTGTGTTTGCGGCGCGCTGCGCTTCCGCCTCGGCGGTTTGCTCCATCTGCTGACAGAGGGCCTTATCGCCCCAGTCAGCCATGCAATCCTCCAGGCGGGTATAGACATCCCGTTGGGCAGTGACTGTCGAATCATCTTCGCAGCCGACTAGCGCCAGCAGGACCAGCAGAGGGATCGCCCCCTCTTTCTTGTGGATCCTCATCGAACCTCCTCCTTTCGTGGAGTGTTGGGGGTGTGATGCGCTCGCAAAACGTTCTTAAATTATGTTCTCAAACAGCGTCTTGCGCAGAGCACAAGTTAACTACATTTATACTATATAATTTATATTTTGTCAAATTTTTGAGTTCCTTAAAAGACCTTTAAATGCTGAGTTTTCGCTCAAAAATTTCACTGATACGCAGTTTATAAGACGCCTTCCGGGCGTTTTATATTGTCTAGTGAGGAGTAGCTGAATACTGGTGTCTATCCGAGCAGCGAAAAAACAAAGATGCTGATCTTTATTTTTTCGCTGCTTTTGCTGCCGCTTTGATAAAACCTACGAATAGTGGATGCGGCTCCAGGGGGCGGGATTTGAACTCGGGATGGAACTGCGTCGCCAAAAAGAACGGGTGTTTTTTGAGTTCGATGATTTCGACAAGATTCCGTTCCGGATTGATGCCGGAAAATATGAGGCCGTTTTTTTCGAGCGTATCGCGGTAATCGTTGTTCACCTCGTAGCGGTGGCGATGGCGTTCGGTAATGAGCTTTGCCTTATATGCCGCGTGTGCTCTGGTCCCGGGCACGATCTCGCAGGTGTAGGCGCCCAAGCGCATCGAGCCACCCATGCGCTTTTCTTGGATATTTGCGAGCTGCTCGGGAAGCGTATGGATGACTGGATGCTTGGTCTCCGCGCGCACTTCGGTCGTATGCGCGTCCTTCAGTTTGCAGACGTGCCGCGCATATTCGATCGTCGCAAGTTGCAAACCGTAGCAGAGGCCGAAGAACGGAATGTCATGCGTGCGGCAGAATTCGATCGCCCTAATCTTCCCCTCCACCCCCCGCTCGCCGAATCCTCCCGGCACCACGATGCCGTCGAATTTCAAAAGTTCCTTCAGTTTTTTCGGATTCTGCTCGTATGCTTCCGCGTTGAGCCAAGTGATGACCGGCTTTTTGTTCTGGTTCCAGGCCGCGTGCTTCACCGCCTCGATCACGGAAATGTATGAGTCGGAGAGCACGAAATCGCCCGTGCTGAAGTATTTGCCGATAATCCCGATATTGACCGAGTCTTTCGCATTGTGGGTCTTGCGAACGAATTTGCGCCATTCGACAAGGTCGGTCTTCTTGGGTTTTATGCTCAACTTCTCCATGATCCGCTCACTCAGCTTGTCGCGCTCGAAGTTGATGGGGATCTCGTAGATCGAACGGATGTCGGGAGCGGAGATAATGTCCTTTTCCGACATGTTGCAAAAAATCGAGAGCTTCCGTTTGCGCGGTTCATCGATCACGCGCGAGGAGCGCGCGATGATGATATCGGGCTGAATGCCCATGGTATTTAACGACCGCACGGCATACTGCGTGGGCTTGGTCTTCATCTCGCCGATCATGTCCGGAATCGGCAGCCAGCTCACGAGCACGAACAGCACGTCGTTCGGCCGCTGCAGGCGGAGCATGCGGCCCGCTTCCAAAAATAGGAGGTTCTGATATTCGCCGACCGTGCCGCCGACTTCCACCAGCACGACGTCCGCCTTGGCTTTCTTGGCCGCGCGTTCAAGGCGCCGGATGACCTCTTCCGGAATGTGCGGGATGATCTCCACGCATTTGCCGCCGTATTCGAGATTGCGCTCGCGGTTGATGACCGTCTGGTACACGAGGCCCGAGGTCATGTAGTTGTCCCGCGAGATGCTGACGTTCAAAAAACGCTCGTAGTTGCCGATGTCCTGGTCGCACTCCATGCCGTCCTCGGTCACGAAAACCTCGCCATGCTCGGTCGGATTCATCGTTCCGGCATCAACGTTCAAATATGGGTCTATTTTCGCTGCAGTGACGGAAAATCCGCGGGACTTTAAAATGCGCCCGATGGACGCAGTCGTCACCCCCTTCCCGATTCCGGACATCACGCCGCCGCAAACGAAAATAAACTTGGCCACAGGAATATGAAATTATGATTGAAATTTGCTAGAGCTTCTCGATGACTATCGTGCAGTGAACCTTCTCCCCTCCCGGAAACCGGATTTCTACCCGGTGGCTGCCCTTCTCTTTCAGGTGTTCTCCAAGAACCACTGTACCATGCAATTTAGAGATGTCTATCTTTTTTTTCTTCAGCTCATCCTCGATGGTCCGGACATTTACCGAACCGAACAGCTTGCCCGTCTCGTCCATCTTGCCTTTGATGGTGATGGGAGTTTTCGCAAGTTCCTCGGCAAGCGCTCCGATCGCCCCGTGGACTTTCTGCTTATGTTCCTCTTTCTGCTTGCCTTCGGTCTCGAGAGTATGCGCCAGGCCCTCAGTCACCGGCACGGCCAATGACTGCGGCAGGAGAAAATTGCGGAAATAACCCTCGGCGACGTTTTTGACTTCGCCCTTCCGCCCCACGTTCCGCACGTCTTTTTTAAGTAAAACCTTCATATTATTTTGATTTGAGAATTTCGAGCGCTTTGTCGAGATAATAATCTTTGCCTTCTTCTGGCTTCTCCGGAATCTTTACCGCCACATCCGGCTCGAGTCCATTGCCGTTGATGACAGTCCCATTCGGCGTCACCCACTGCGCGATGGTCACTTTCAAAGACGCTTTGTTGGGAAGATTAACCAACTCCTGCACAGAACCTTTGCCGAAGGTCTTCTCGCCGACAAGCTGCGTATGATTGAGATCCCGAAGCGCCCCGGCCAAAATCTCCGATGCCGAGGCAGACCCGGCATTCACCAGCACCACCACCGGCACGTCCTTCAGAAGATTATACCCGGCGCTCCGGTAGACGTCCTTAGTACCATCGCGGTATTCCTCCTGCACAATCACAGCGCCCGGAGGCGTGAAGAAGCTGCCGATATCAACGGCCAGGTTCAAGTACCCGCCCGGATTATTGCGCAGATCGAGAATGAGCTTCTTGTCGCCAGAGCCGAAGAATCCCTGCAGCGCCCGACGGAACTCGTTGCCGGACTGTTCGTTAAAGTTATACAGCGCGATGTAATAAATGCCGTTGCCCTTGCTTTCATGCTTCACGATGGGAATCCTGATCGTGTCGCGCGTAATGGCGATTTCTTTAGGCACTTCGAATGAATCGCGGAATACCAGAAGTTTTACCTGAGTCCCTCTCTCGCCGCGGATATTCCGCACCGCCTCATCAACGGTCATCTTGGCCGTATCCTTGCCGTCGATTTTCAATATCATGTCTTTGGCCTGAAGGCCCGCCTTCTCGGCCGGCGAATTCTTCAGCGGCGCAACGACGGTAAGAATTCCTTTCTGCATGCCGATCTCCGCACCGATACCGCCAAAGCTGCCGCGGATATCATCCTCGAAGGTCTTTGCTTCCTGCGGCGGGAAAAATACCGTATATGGATCATCGAGCGAATTCACGAGGCCGGAAATGGCGCCATAGACCATTTTTTCCTTGTCCATCTTGGACGGATCGACGAATTTTTCCTGCAGCCGGGACCATACATCCCAAAACTGGGCAAAATCGACGTTCTTCACATTGGGATCGAGCGTCGGCGGCTCCTTATTATCAATACCGGTCACTTCGATTGCGGGAGAATCGCTATTGCTGCCGATAAAAAACCCCGCTCCGAAGACAAGTACCAAAACGATAACGGAGGCCAAAACAAAAAAAGCACTCTTGCGCGAGGGAGAATTTTCACCTGAAATGCGATCAAAAATATTCATAGGATTGCGGCGATTTCCCGGAAGGGATTTCGCACTTATTCATGCCATTGTATCACAAAAATGAACCATCAACAACCGTTCCGTCCCCGCCCAAAAACACCACCACGTCATTTTCGAAGACATTCTCTTGTAGGAAATCCGGAAGTTGGCTCTTGTATGACACGGCGAATGCCGGCTTCCGCCCCTCCCGCTCGATCGCTTCGGTAAGCTCGAATGAGGTTTTGGCCTGCACCGCCTTTCCACGTTTTCCCAGCTGACGAACCGAATCGAGAACAACTACCCGGTCGGCATGGCGGAATGAGGCGACGGTATCGGGGAAAAGCGCCTCTGAAACCAGGTTTGCATGCGGTTCGAGCACGCACCAGATGCGCGAAGCGGGAAATGCGGAGCGGAATTTGGAAAGAGATGCGCGGATCTCCGCCGGATGGCCCGCGAATTCGCGGAAAAACGGCGCACCGAACACCTTCTTTTTCTCGCCGGAAAGGCCCGGGCCTTTATATTTCCTGAATGTTTCAGAAACGGCTTCCGGCGCGATATCCATCGCCCGCGCGAGAATCGCCACGGCAAGCGCCTCGCGTCCGTAGGCGCGCGGCACCAGGCGCGCGGTTTCCTGTGGGCGCTCCGGGCTCTTCGAGCCGTACCAGTGCACAGTCCCTCCCTCTTTGATGATCTCGCGCCCGATGCGGGAAAGATCGTGGTCATCCCTGTTTAAAACAAGGAATCCTTTCGAGGCGGCCTTCGCAAGATATTTCTTCAGAACCTCGCGCGCGGCTTCGATGCTCTTGAAATGCCGGGAAAAATCCTTCGGCACTTCCGTCGCAAGGACGATCGCCGAAGGAATTTTCAGGAATCCGGTTCCATGATCCGCAGCTTCAATGACGCAGTACTGCCCTCCGCCGACGATGCAGGTGGCGCCGTCCCATTCGCGTACCCCGGATTCAAGAAGCGCGGTGGGATCGACGCCTGCTTTCTGTAAAACGAGGGATGCGAGAATCGCGGCGCTTCCCTTTCCACGCCCGCCCCAGACGAGGATCGCGCGGCGCTTCCTGGCGATTTCCGCCAGCGTCTCCGACGCGGTCTTGAAGTCCGTAGACCGCTTCTCCGCCGCGGCGACTTCCGGATTCCTCGAATTCATATAGTCGGGAGCCACGATCAGCCCGGCTGAACGCGGAATGTTCTTTGCCGCATACGGACCCACGGTCACGGCCGCGCCCTTTTCACGGAGAAACGCGGCAGCCGGACTCTCATCGGAGTCCGTTCCGCTGACATACGCCCCGCGGGCGAGAAAATAATGAGCGAGTGCGCTCATGCCCGGCCGCGCGATGCCGATGCAATGGACCGACGTAGACGCTTGGCTGCCGCGGGAGTTCTTCATGATAGTAAGAATGTCACGATTGGCATGCGTTTTGCAACCCCGCGGTTTATTTTCAAACCCTAAAATCATATGCTACGGTATCGATACTTATATTTCCCTCATGTATATCGCCGACATCATTCCCCTGGTCCGACTCCCGAAGAATGCGCCGGATACGCTCGCGTATTTCACCAGCGAGGAGCCGCCCGTTGGCTCGTTTGCCGAAATCAAAATCCAGAAGCGGAAAACGTTTGGCGTCATAATCGCGGAATCCCCGCTCGCGGATAAAAAATCTGCCGTCCGCCGGCAGGAATTCGGCCTCAAAAAAATCGATAACATCATCCCCGGTGGCCTCCTTCCGCGCGATTACATAAAGCTCTACCTCTGGGCATCGAAATTTTTCCTCGCGCAGAAAAACCTCATGTTCAAGGCCGCGCTTCCGAATTATTTTTCCGAACCGACCAAAGCTGCAAAGACTCTTCTCGCATCGCTCCCCGCCGCCGAGTCGATCGCGCATAAAACACCTTCGGAAGAAGGCGGTCAGCTCGTGCGAACGCTCGAAGGCACATGGCATGAGCGGACCGAGCGGTATGTCGCGGAAATCGAATCTGCGCTTATGCAGCATCCCGTCTCGCAAATCCTCGTACTGTTTCCTACCGCAACGGATATCCGCGCTTTCCTCAAAAAACTTCCGGAGAACCTGCGACGAGAGGCTGAAACCTACGGAAGCCTGCGCACGCCGCGCGAGAATGCCGACGTCTGGGCCGCCGCCCGGCAAGGACGCGCGCGCCTTATTCTCGGTACCCGAAACGCCGCCTTCCTTCCCCTTCCCCTTCTTTCCCTGATCATCATCGATGGCGAGCAGTCTTCGTACTACAAGTCATGGGATTCAGAGCCGAAATTCGATGCGCGCGACATCGCCGAAAAAATATCGGAAGTTTTTTCGATTCCGCTCATCCTCGGCAGCGCGATGCCCCGGCAGGAGACATGGCACCGGGCCGAGGAAGGTATGATCGCGCGCGAGCGTCTTGGGATTGCAGCTCACGTAGGCGATCCGTCGGGCTCCCGAGCGCGCGGCGGCGGTGAGGACC
>FKKE01000398.1_pt2 | contig 14828 bp, 16 predicted proteins | sample 1106331 | NCBI WGS metagenome assembly FKKE01 (sample SAMEA3931202, study PRJEB13176) | freshwater metagenome | biome: Drinking water system; feature: drinking water; material: freshwater | place: China | collected 2013-02-06 | reverse complement strand
TCATCTGCGTGATCCTGGCTCACAGGATCCTGTGTTGTTGACGGCGAGAGTATTCTTGGTGTCCTCGTGGAAGGATTTATCTGACGACCGGCAGCACGATGTTCTTAGGAATTGTGGTGAGGAAGGTGAGCCTGAAGGCGATGCTTTGGTGTGTGAGTTACTCGGTAGTTGTGGTGAATACGGGGAGTGGTGCAAGACGGAATTGGCGGGTCCTGATAAATGGGCTGTGGCTGGGCCTCATGGGTTTGGTGAAACACGTCCAGTGGTCCAGGCGGTGTTAGATGAATTGGATTATGGAAATTGGATGGGGGATGACTGGGAAAAGCGGAGTGGGGAGTTTGCTATTGATCAATCTGTGGCGGTCAGGTACTTGGCGGCGTCCGATCACAAGTTAAAAGCGCCATGCATGCCAGCGTTGTCTTCTATTCAGCGGTCCTTAATAGTGGGGTCGGCGCTTGGATTAGGGGCTCGCATGCCATCCGGAGAACTCATGGTCGTGGAATTGCTCAGTACGGTGGGGTTGCCGGCTGTTCACCTGGAGCATTATCGGGTGTTAGCGATGAGTCTGTATGTGGCGTGGTATGCAAACAATGCTAAGCGAGGCCAGTTGGTGAATGGGAGACACCCTGATTCTGTGGGGGAATTCGGAAAGATACTGGAGGGACAACTACGAGCATCAGGGACAGAGGAGTTACGTCACCTGTTAACTCGCGTGATCATCGCGGAAGACTTGTATCGACGTCGACTCGCGTTGGATCTGCACGATGTCATGACGTCCCAGATTGGGGCCGTTGTCTTCGGTATGGGAAATTTGACGATGTATCCTCCGTCTGATCGGGATGCTTTGTTGGCAGGAATTAAGAACTATCGGGATGAGTTAGGGAAACTGCTGAAGTGGGTCCGGTGCATGTCGCACGAATTGTATCCGGATATTTTAACGAAATTGGGGTTGGTGCCTGCGTTAAGGCACTTAGTACGTACATGGGGTGAGCGAGTGCAGATGCAGGTTGTGTCCCAGATTCAGGTGGATGAACGGCTTGATCTAGATATGATGGTGAGTGGCATGCTGTATCGGATTATTCAGGAGTGTTTGAACAATATCGAGAAGCACGCGGCGGCGACGACAACGGAGTTTCGGCTTGCGAGGGAAGCTGAGGGCTTATCCATCACAATTACTGATAATGGGAGAGGATTTTGTCTGCAGACGACTCGTCAGAGGTGTGTAGGGATTGGGCTAATGGGCATGGGTGAGCGGATTGCGATTATTCACGGAAGGCTCCAGATCGATTCGAAGGAGGGGCAGGGAACTCGAATCAGCTTATGGGTTCCATTGAATGGGGTGACACTGAATACAGGGCTGTGTCAGTGAGTCGGGGGGTGTGATAGTTCGTGTCTAGCTAACGTCGAGTGTGTGAACTCTAGGTGTAGAGCATAGGTAACTGATGTTCGGCTGAAAAGGCGACGGCTTGTGTTCGAGAAGTCACGTTAAGTTTGGCGAAGATTTGCTCGATGTGAAATCGAACATTCCGTTCTGGGAAGTCGAGGATCTTGGCAATTTCCGCGTTGGTCTTGCCTGTTCGCATCCAGGTAAGGATGACAATCTCTTTATAGGTTAATTGGCCAATGCGTTCTTTAATGGCTCGGGAGTCTTCTTGTGAATATTGGAGGAGACGCGGGAGGATGGCTTCCGAGAGAATGGAGAGCGCTGAAGTCACGTAGGGGGGAGTGGTCTGTATATATGCGTACGATAAAAAGGCGAATGTTGGCTGTCCTTGTTCGTGATGAGAGGCTGAAAAACCGTCACTCAGATTGAATTGCTGCGCCTTGTTGATGAACGCCTTGAGTTCTTCGGACCACGGTGCACAGTCTATGTACACATCCCGCCAGTGACAGAGGCACGATTGTTTGCATAATTGCTTAAAGATCGGGTCGATGTTGTGATACGCGTTATGTAGATATTGCGTGATCCATTCTTCTGGATAATTGAGATTAATCACGAGTCGGAAGGTGACCGCGTTGTTTAATGGATTGACTTGGGCGACTCCACACAGGCTAGGACCCAGATCGAGGAGTTGTTGTATCTGGCGCAGGATGACTTGAATCGCATCACCGGAGTATGCGCGTTGGGTTGAGTCTAGAATGTTCAGCAGGGCAGTACGGGGTTCTGGTGTAACCGAGCTCAGCAGTTCGGTTTCTATGGTGCTCTGGTGAATTTGAGATGCCATAGCTACGAGATGTCCCTCAGTTGTGAATCTCTCTTAAGGATTTGTGTCAGAAGAGTTCTTAGCAAGACACCATGCTGCAAAGTGTGAGGAATACTTGCATTCTAACGTCGGAGTGATGAGCCTTGTATCCCCTAAAAGGGGGATTTCGAAAACTCCTGGAAGAGCCTGCTAGGGGATATTCCTTCCAGCTATGCGAGATGTACAATATTGTGAATGCGCAGGGGCAGGACTTGGTACAGCAGTGATCGCCTTATAGGTGTGGATGTCGGCCTCGTGTTAGTATAATACCTTATATGGGTAGCCAAAAAACGCATTTGGCTACCATACACTTAGGCGCTAGATCAAAACACCGCCGCCTGTGATTGTCGACTCTAACTATTTTTGGCAAGATGCGGCGCAGGATCTGGTCGGCTGATCAGCCGTGGACTGGAGGAGGGATGTCATGAGCACTGTGCTTAGCTATACGCCAGCTGAGTTGCGTTCCAATGAAACTCAAAAGGCGTTCACGCGTTGGCTTCGCCCAAAGTCCGACAGGACGTCGAGCCAGCGACCGAAGCGGGCTAAGGGGACCGTGCGGAGCTATTGGAAGCAGTTTTTGACGTTTATCGATTGGTGGGAAAGCCGGGGAACGCCCCCGTGGACGCCTCGGCTGTTCGATCAATACCTGGGATTTTTAGGATCGCCGCAGGCGAGGAAGATTGGGAAGACCCTTTCGATTAAGACGGTGAAGCTTCGGGTTTTGGCCGTTCGTGCCTTTGCGGCATATCTGACGAGCGAGGGGGAGTGGAAGAAAAGTCCGGCGCAGTATCTCTCAGCCAGGACCCCACAGGATCCGTTACGCTCCAATCCATTTGAGGTCCCGGCGATCAAAGCCCTGTTTGGGCAATTCGATGAGTCCGAAGGGGGCTTGCGCGATCGGGCGATCGTGCTACTCCTTGCGACGATGGGGCTCCGGATTGCGGAGTGCTGCCGGCTCAATTTGGGGGATTATGTGCCTGGATCCGATGAGGACGGCCATGCGGCCTGGGTTCTGCGTGTACCCAGCCGCCATTACCAGTGGGATCGGCGGAAGATGGTGGTGACGGAGGCGGTGAAGGGTGCGCTTGATCGGTATCTGGCCTGTCGGCCGGCCGGGGAGCTTGGCGAACCACTCTTCATCGTAGCGCGTGGGGAATATCAAGGCAATCGGGTGGATCCGGGTGGGGTAGGGATTCGGTTGTCACGGGCCTTTCGGGCGACGGGGCTTGCGCATCCGTCTGGGGTAGGACACAGTTTACGTCTGGCGGCCGTGCAATTTGCGATTGAGAAAGGGGCGACGAAAGCGGAAGTTAAAGCGATGCTGCGCGTGCGGGAACTGAGCAGTGTGCAAAAGCATTTTGATAAGGCCGGATCGAAACAGCCGGTGGTGCGAGGGGCGCAGCGGTACGTGACCCAGCTATCGGAGTTGGCGTGATACGGATCGTCCTCGGTTGAAGAGGATGTTGGACTTGATCGTGCGGCGATGTGCGGACGTTTCTCTCAAACAGCCACTCCCGAGGTGATTGCCGAGCAGTTTGCTGTCTCGGACTCACCCTTATTCAAACTCCGTTACAACCTCGCGCCGTCTCAGTCCGTTGCTGCCATTCGGATTGATCCCGACACTATGACCCGAAAGCTAGTCATGCTGCGCTGGGGATTGATTCCCTCCTGGGCCAAAGATCCCAAGATCGGCTCCCAATGCATCAACGCGAAAGCGGAGACCGTGGCTGAGAAGCCTTCGTTTCGATCGGCCTTCAAGAAACGCCGGTGTTTGGTTTTGGCTACGTCATTTTATGAGTGGCGAGTAGACGGGAAACGGAAGCAGCCGATGTGGATCGGATTGAAGAGCAAACGCCCGTTCGCCTTCGCTGGCCTGTGGGAACATTGGGCTCCCACTGAGGGTGATATCCCCTTGGAAACCTGCACGATTATCACCACTGAGTCGAATGAATTATTGGCACCCATCCATAACCGGATGCCGGTCATTCTTGCCCCCACCTCCTACGATCAATGGCTCGATCCTACTTTTCAGCAAGTGGAATCACTCAAAGCCCTGCTTCATCCGTATGCTAGCGAAGAGTTGACGACGTACCCAATTAGCACCCTCGTGAACAACCCGCGGAATGATGTTCCACAGGTCCTTGAGTCAGTTTCGGTGTAGGGGTAGACTACCGCCCCATGCATGTTGAAGCAGTCTACGCGCCTGATCTGTCCACACGCTACAAGCTGCCGGTGTTTCTAGGTCGACTGCCCGCAGGGTTTCCCTCTCCCGCTGACGATTACATTGAAGGGAAGCTCGACCTGAACCGGCACCTCATCAAGCATCCGGCGGCCACATTCTTCGTACGCGTATCGGGTGATTCGATGCTTGAAGCAGGTATCCATACTGGAGACATCCTTGTGGTGGATCGATCTCTTGAAGCCGTGGACGGAAACGTTATCGTCGCGGCCCTCGATGGCGAGTTGACGGTCAAGCGGTTGGACAAACGAGGCAGAACCCTCCGTTTGCTTCCCGCGAACAAGCACTATCAGCCGATTGAGATCAGCGAGCAACAGTCCTTCGAGATTTGGGGCGTCGTCACCAACGTCATTCACGCGTTGTAAGTGGTCCCACATGCCTCCTGTGTTTGCCCTTGTTGATTGCAACAACTTCTACGCCTCCTGCGAGCGGGTCTTTAATCCCAAGCTCATACAGAAGCCGGTTGTCGTCCTCTCAAACAATGACGGTTGCGTGGTGGCTCGCTCGAACGAAGCCAAGGCGCTGGGCATTGGGATGGGTGTCCCAGAGTTTCAGATCCGGCCACTACTTCGAGCCCATGACGTCCAGGTCCTCTCCAGTAACTACGCCCTCTACGGTGATATGTCGCAGCGGGTTATGGAGACGCTTGAACAGTTCTGCCCTGATCTGGAGGTCTATTCGATCGATGAAGCTTTCTTGAGTCTGTCCGGGTTTACATCGCGGGATCTTAGTGAGTATGGGCACACGATCCGAGCTACCGTGAAACGCTGGACCGGCATTCCTGTATCTGTGGGAATTGCTGAGACGAAGGCTCTGGCGAAGATTGCCAACCGTGTGGCTAAGCGAACACCGGACACAGACGGAGTCTTTGATCTGTTTACCTGTTCAGATCGTGAGGCACTCCTGCACAGAATTCCCGTGCAAGATGTGTGGGGCATTGGCCCGAATCATGCTCGATTCCTTCAACAACATGGCATTATGACGGCTTTGCAGCTCCGCCACGCTAATGACCAGTTCATCCGCACGCACATGGGGGTGGTGGGACTTCGGCTGGTGATGGAGCTACGTGGGGTGTCCTGTTTGGCGCTCGATCAATGCCCAGCTCCAAAGCAAGGTATCACCTGCTCACGGGCATTCGGTAAATCTGTGACCACACTGATGGAGATGGAAGAAGCTGTCTCAAGCTATGCTGCCAGGGCTGCAGAGAAGCTACGGGCTGAAAAGCTGGCTGTGACCACCGTTACAGTTTTTCTAAAGACCAACGAGTTTAAGGACACGCCTCAATATAGCAATACTTTGACCTTCACGCTCCCTGTCGCCACGGATACCACCACGGAATTGATTCGAGCCGCGTTGCGGGGGATACAGAGAATCTATCGAGAAGGGTATCTCTACAAGAAGGCGGGAGTGATGTTTACGGGACTCGTGTCGGCAAACCAGGTCCAAGGGGATCTCTTCGATAGCCAGAATCGTGCACGATCCAAACGGCTCATGGTGGCTCTAGATGCAATCAATGATCGATTTGGTGCTGACACGCTGCGCTATGCCTCAAGCGGGTTGGTAAAGTCGTGGCGTACACGGTTTCACCGACGTTCACCGGCCTACACGACGGATTGGAAAGACTTGCCGATTGTATTTACGTCTTGAGTCCGAGCTTAGCGTATCCTTTTTGCTTCAACTCGTATCTATTCTAATACAAATTTTCCATCCACTATCAGTTCTTCATTCTTACTGTCCGAGGAGGTAAAACTCATTACCTCACCGATCACGCAAGCCATTAACTTTCCAGCACATTTTCACTTTCCTGGTTTACTGAGGCTTCACAACAGCGAGAACTAATTCTCTTTACGGAAGCGCGGTCGGAAGTAAATTTCTTTACAGAGGTTTGGATCGACGTATCACCCCCAGCTGAACTCCTAGGCTTGTGTCCACTTAATCAGATAGCTTACTATTATTCTATCGTATGGAGACTGAGCGACTTCAAAGGACATGAGCGATATAAAACCCCGTGCGACCAACGCAACGAGTCGAGCTCGTCGTGGACCTGCTGAACAGGCCGCGTTGCAGATCCTGCGTGATGCGATCAAGGTATTTGGGACGGAGTCAAAAGCACAGGCCTGGCTGACACGCCCGAACCGAGCCTGTCAGAACAAGACCCCCCTCTCATTGCTTGAAACCAAAACGGGAACCGCTCGCGTGAAACAGATCCTTGGCCGGATTGTACACGGGGTCTATAGCTGACAAGGGACGCCTCTGTGTATGGCCACACTCACGTACGCGGTGGTCGCCGTCTCAGCCCAGATGTGATTGAATAGGTCGCTATGCTTCACTTCCTTCCTGTATTCCTCATGGTCGGTTTGGCATTGACACTGGTCGCGATCCTTGTGGAGCGAGGATTCTGGCAATCAACGTGGGCTCAGAGCACAATCCAGAGCGGACGAGACCTGCTTCTTCTCCATGGGATGGATGTTCAGCCTGATCATTTCCACTCCGTCACTTGGCGGGTCAGCCCACGGGATGGGTTATCTTTATATGGCCGGTACCGGTAGTCTGTTGGTGCTCACAGCACTTCTACGACGATCCTCGTGGCAACCATGGACCACCGCAGTATGGTCAGTAGGACTCGGTATCGTCGCAATCAGCTTTCCAGCCCTTTGGTGGGAGCAATATGAATCAGGGTTATCCTCAGCCCTCCAAGAGGCTATTGGCCTCAACAAGATCACAACTTAAACCTATCCTTCCAAGAAAACTTTGCAGTGGTTGGCCGATGACCTTTTGGAAATAGCAGGGGTGATTCTCTTGGAGTCGGGTCCAGTGGGGTCCATAAGGCAACGCCTGTATCAGTTTGGGCACACATCTGCTGCTAAACTAATACATAACCGCAATCGACTCCATTCACTCCAACAGACTCCCTGCATTTCTCTACACCAGCAGCATAGCTCTGCTGGTACTCACGTTGCTGTCTGAACTTGCACCGGCGAACCATCGACGTTCGTAGGTGGTCTTACACATAGGCATTAGCGGCATACTGCTGGACCATGCGGTGGGTGTTGAAGAATGAGGCGTTGAATGCGATCGTATGCCGCATCACGTCGATCCAACGATCCCGCGATTGGTAGTACATCGGCACGATCGTCCAACGCAGCTTCTGATACAGCTCGCGCGCCTCCTCCTGCTGATCGGTTTCTTGGCTCATCGTCCGTGAGCCGATTGCCCAACCCGTTACGCCTTCGATGTGGCCTTCCAGCCACCAGCCGTCCAGGACGCTAAGACTCGGCACGCCGTTGTGCGCCGCCTTCATCCCGGACGTTCCCGACGCTTCGAGCGGCCGCTGGGGCGTGTTGAGCCACAGATCCACACCAGCCGTCATGAGCCGGGCGAGGGTCACGTCGTAGTTGTCGAGGTAGAGAATCGTCACATCCCGGTCGAGCTGCTTGGCCGCTTGCACGATCCGCCGGATCATGTCCTTGCCCGGCTCATCCTTGGGATGGGCTTTGCCGGCGAAAATGATCTGCAGCGGTCCTGCCTTTTTAACCACGTCGATCAATGCACGAGGCTCCGACACAATCAAGTCAGCCCGCTTGTACAAGGTCGCGCGCCGGGCGAAGCCGATGGTGAAGACATCCAGGCTCAAACGCTGTTGCGTGCGCTGCCTCACCTCTTCGAGCAGCTTGGCCTTAGCGTTGCTATGCGCATCCCAGATCTCCTGATTTGGGACACTGATCGTGTAGCGAAGAGAGAACGGATCGGTTCGCCAACCCGGAACGGACCGATCGTACAGATCCTGAAAACTCTCGCAGGTCCACGTAGCGGAATGAATCCCATTCGTAATGGAGTCAATGGTATGACCGGGAAACATCTCCTGAGAGACTTCGCCATGCCGTTTCGCCACGCCGTTGATATACGTACTCATGTTGAAGCCCAGGAGCGTCATGTTCAGGCGGTCCTGCCCTCCTAGCATCTGGAGCACTTCCAGTGGGAGCAGGTCTCCCATGACCTGACGAACATGGTCGTACGCGAATTGATCGTGTCCGGCAGGAACCGGCGTATGGGTGGTAAAGACGCACCGCCGTCGCACCGCCGGGAAGTTCCACTCCGTGGAACCGGTCGGAGTCGACTCGCGGAGGAGCTGGAGCGTCAAGAAGGCGGCGTGACCTTCATTCATATGGAACCGCTCCACTGCGGTATACCCGAGGGCCTGGAGCATTTGGACGCCGCCAATGCCCAGGATGATTTCTTGCGCAAGCCGGTAGCGGTCATCCCCTCCGTAGAGCCACAGGCTTAGCTCTCGATCTTGCTGGGCATTGTCCGGGTGATTGACATCCAATAAGAGCACGGGCACCCGGCCGCCCGTGACACCGACAAGATCGTACTGCCACGCCCGGACGATGACGGTCCGAGCTTCGATAGTCACAGCCACCGTGGCAGGGAGGAGATGAAGTCGTCCTCTCGGATCCCAAGACACCGGGTACTCGTGCTGGTTGCCCCACTCGTCCAGCTTCTGCTCAAAATAGCCGTTCCAGTAGAGGAGGCTGACTCCGATGGCCGGAATTTTGAGATCGGCAAAAGATCGCAGCGTATCTCCAGCCAGAATTCCCAACCCTCCGCTATAGGTGGGCATTGCAGGATCAAGCGCCACTTCCATCGTAAAGTACGCCACACGTCGGGTGGAGGGGCCGACCGTCCCAGCCGGCTCGATCGGTCTCAGGTATCTCTCCGGATCGGTGAGGAAAGTCCGTCGGCACAGATCGGAACAGAAGTAGAACATCCGGTCTCCATAGGTTGCGGGCAAGGCCTGCTCTTGGAGGACGTTCATGCCACAGACCGAATCTTTCATACGGTATTCCCCATCTTGCGGTGCCACCACGCCAGCAGAGTAAAAATCAGCGGCGGCAGCACCAGCATCTGCGCCAGCGGAGCCAACCCAATATTCAATCCCGGAACGAGCGGCATGTGCGGGCTGTAGGCCCACCAATGTACACCATAGATCGCAATCCACTCGACCGCGACACTGATGACCGCTCCCGACAGCAGCAGTACGGCATACCCTCGCACTCCCGGCCGGAGATACCAGTCACGCTGCCCGATCACCAGCCGGCTGATCTGGAAGATTAGGAGAACCACCAGGCCGTCCACAACACTAGCCGCCGCACAGATCCACCACTCAACCTCCGCCCCGCCAGGCAGGACGTACAGACGGGACTGGGCCCGTTCCCACGGATAATTGACCACCACGGCAAGACCGAAAAGAACGGTGAGCCGCCGATTGAGCAAGTGGCTCCACATCACTCTGACTCCGAGGAATTAGCGTCCTCAATTGCGCGGCCAGCTCCCAAATTCACGATGTCCGGTTTCCTCTCTCAATACCGCCCGCTTCTCCCTCTGGTTTGACCGTGCGAATGAGGACGAGCGTCCCGAACGCCGTCGTGTAGCGGCCCGTTTCCTCCACGTGAGTAAATCCCGCCTCATGAATCAGCCCTGGCACCATTCCTTTCACGTGCTCGTAGGCTTCTTCCAACCAACGCACGATGAGCGAGACACAGGCCATCAGAAAGGTATGGGGCCGGCCATAGTCGGCTATGTGAAGCTCTCCACCTAGTTTCAGCACGCGGAAGGCTTCACGCAGCGCGCGGCGCTTGTCGCCCAGGGCCAGATGGTGCAAGAGCAGACTCGAGACGACACGGTCAAAAGAGCGATCTGGATACGGCAGCTGATAAGCCATTCCCTCGTCGAAAGAGATATCGACACCCGCTGCAGCGGCTTTCTCCCGAGCGCGTGCCAACACCACCGGATCGCCGTCGAGTCCCACAACCGTAGATTGAGGTTGATGCTGCTTGAGCAGAATCGTGAGTGTGGCGGTCCCACAGCCAAGATCCAGCACACGGTGACCCGGTTGCATCCCCACCTGTTGGACCAAACAAGGCTTAAACAGGCCCTCTCGCATAGTCCAGCGGATGACGGGATCGTACAAGCCAGTCAGCCAACCGAACCTCAGCGCAGGGATGTACTGGTGACGCGTCTCGTCCATCGTCAGCTCCTTCTCACCGAGTGGACGTTATCGGCGACAAGAATCGTCACTCTTTTCCCTTCGGCGATGCAAGCATCTCTCGCTCCGCGTCGACCCAATCTTCCACATCACACCCTGGCCTGCAGCCTCGCTCGAGATAGAGCTCATAGGCTCGCTTCGCAATCCGCTCACGAAGGTCATCGGACATGAGCTGTTCTGGGATAGTAGCCTGTGTGGTATCAGACTTATCGTTATGCGGTTTCTTCACATGCTGCGGCTTCATGTTGCCTCCTTTTCCTGCGTTACGGCTGAAATCCTTGCCGGGTCCTGAGAGCTGCTAAAAATATGCGATAGGACCCCATTACCCTCGCACTTCCACACCCGTCTTCCGACGCGGGGGTTCGTCGCAAGACAGGAAATGCCTTCAGTGCTGACTTGTGTGGTACCGACCCCACGACAGTCCACATCGGTGCAGGCCGTGCTTCCTTCAGTGTCGGGCCTCGATCCCCAATGCTTGCGATGTGGTCTTATCACGTATCTCTTCCCATAGGATCGGTGGTCATGGCTCGGCCTTTCGTAACCGCCCGGCCTGGCGCACCACCTTCACCATCTCCAAGACAACCAACGGAATAGCGCCCACGGCGAGCAGCAGCACACAATCGGTGAGCGACAGGAACGACGTCCTCAGGAAGAGCCCCAGCGTTGCGTTGTGATGGCCCCATACTTGAAGCCCGAAAGAAACCAACACCACGAAGGCGAGGTTGATGTTCGAGAGAAGAGAGATGCGCCAGACGGGCTTGGTTGCACTTCTACCGCCGAAGGCTCGCAGGAGTTCGGCAAAGACCAGAGTCGCAAAGGCCTCGGTGCGGGCCATTTCTTCGGTTCCCGTCTTCAAAACGTAGAGGTACACCGCGAACGATACGCCGGCCGTGAGGCAGCCGGTGAGGAACATCGTGACGAGGAAGCTGCGGTCGGTGATGCGTTCGGACGGGCGGCGAGGGCGGCGCGTCATCACGTCGGGGTCGATGGGATCGGTGGCCAGGCAAAGTGCGGGCAAGCCGTCGGTGACGAGATTGATCCAGAGCAGGTGAATCGGCAGGAGCGGGGTCGGGAGCCCTATGACCACACAGATAGTCATCAGCAGGAGTTCACCCGTGTTGCCGGCGAGCAGGTATTGGAGCGTCTTGCGGATGTTGTCGTAGATGCCGCGGCCTTCTTCGACAGCGGCGACGATCGAGGCGAAGTTGTCGTCGGTGATGATCATATCCGAGGCCTGCTTGGTGACTTCCGTACCGGATTTCCCCATGGCGATGCCGATGTCGGCGCCTTTGATGGCAGGGGCGTCGTTGACTCCGTCGCCGGTCATCGCCACCACCGCATCGTTCGCCTTCCACGCGCGAATGATGCGCAGTTTGTGCTCGGCGGTCACACGCGCGTACACGGCGATGTTGGGCGCGCGTTGCCGGAGTTCGTCATCGGAGAGCTTGTCCAACTCCGACCCAGCGAGGGCGGCGGCGTCACCCGACGCGATGCCGAGTTCACGCGCAATGGCCATCGCGGTACGCGGATGGTCGCCGGTAATCATCACCACGCGAATGCCTGCGGCGCGAGATTTTTCGACGGCCTCTTTGGCCTCCTGACGTGGCGGATCGTACATCCCCGACAGGCCGACGAACACGAGATCGCGCTCCACGGCTGCCGCGGTGAAGCCAACGGAGGGCTCGTTGTCCAGGTCGCGATAGGCCGAGCCGAGCACGCGCAAGGCTTGCTGTGCCATCGCGTCGTTGTGCGCCACGATGTTCCGGCGGTCTTGCTCGGTCAAGGGCCGGACCCCTGTGCCGGTGTAGAGATTGGTGCAGCGTTCCAAGAGCACGTCGGGCGCGCCGTTGATGAAGGCGCGGAACTTCCCGTCCGGCATCTTGCGAATAACCGTGCTGCGTTTCCGGTCGGAGTCGAAGGGAATTTCATGCTGCTTCGGCAGGTCCTGCTCGACGCGCTCGCGGTTTCCACCGGCTTTACGACCGGCAACGAGTAATGCGCCTTCGGTGGGATCGCCGATCACGTTCCATGTCCCGCCTTCCTGGACGAGATGGGCGTGGTTGCAGCCAAGGAGGACGGTCGCCAGTTCGAGTAACGGCGCGGCCTGCTGCGCGTCCGTTTTATCGCCCTCGATGGACACATCACCATCCGGCCCATAGCCTTCGCCCGTAACGTCGTAGCGTTGGCCCGCGACGTAGAGTGCGCGCACGGTCATTTGACCGACCGTCAAGGTGCCGGTCTTGTCCGTGCAGATGACCGTCGTCGAACCGAGCGTCTCAACTGCGGGCAGTTTGCGCATGAGCGCGCGGCGGCGGGACATGCGCAACACCCCGAGTGCGAGGGCCACCGTGACAACCGCAGGCAGCCCTTCCGGCACGGCAGCCACGGCGAGACTGACCGAGGTCATGAAGAGCTCGAAGGGCGGGATCCCACGCAGCAGCCCCAGCCCGAATAACAGCGCGACGATGCCCAACGTCGCCCACACGAGAAGATGCCCGAACGAGTCAAGCTTTTTCTGCAGAGGTGTGCCCCCTTCCGACCCCGCCTCTTCGATGAGACCGGCGATACGCCCGAGTTCCGTGTTCATGGCTGTGGCCACCACGACGGCCTGGCCGGTGCCTGCCGCGACGCTGGTGCCCATGAAGATCATGTTTGTACGGTCGCCCAGCGGGACATCGCGCTGCTCCAACGTGCCGGCCTGTTTCATGACCGCCTGCGATTCACCGGTCAGCGCGGACTCGACACATTTGAGGGAGGCTGCCTCCAACAGCCGTGCGTCGGCTGCGATCAGGTCGCCGGCTTCCAGTGCGAGGATGTCGCCCGCGACGACGCCCGAAGCAGGAATCGAGGCGATCTGTCCGTCACGCCGCACCGTGGCGTGGGGTGAGGTCATCTTTTTGAGGGCCGCGATGGACTTCTCGGCCTTGAATTCCTGGTAGAAGCCGATAACGGCGTTCAGAAGGACAATGGCGAGGATGGCGATGGCGTCCATCCGTTCGCCGAGCAGGCCGGAGATGATAGCCGCGGCGATGAGGACCCAGATGATCAGACTTTTGAACTGGGCCAAGAACATGTGAAGCGGACTGATGGGTGTCCCTTCTTTCAACTCGTTCGGACCGTTCGCAGCCAGTCGTCGCGCGGCTTCCGGCGCAGAGAGTCCGGTCGCTGCGGAGCCGAGTTGCGCCAGCACATCTTCCGTAGATAGGCTGTGCCAGCCTTTTCCGCTCGGTTGTGCGGCGATAGCGGGTGCTGTGGTCATACGGGGTTTCTTTCGAAACAAGTCACTGCGGGCGAATTCCTTTCCACTCTTCTATTGCGGAGTACACGTCCGGGACGATGATCAGAACAACTCGAAGCCTTCGGTTTGTTTACTTCTCGTCAGACGGCACCTCGTCCGTTCGAGGTGTCCGTTGTTCCTTCCACCATCGCCACATGACATAGACGGGTGGAATGACAAACAGCGTCAGGATCATGGCCGAGAACACCCCGCCGACTTGTGGCGCGGCAATCCGTTTCATGACATCCGCTCCGGTTCCTGTGGCCCACATGACCGGGATCAACCCGATGACATCGACAAAGCCGATCATCGCCATGGGTCTGATGCGCTCGACTGCGCCAAGCTGGATGGTGTCGATCAGATCTTGCAGCGTCGTGAGCCCGCCCGCTGCCTTACGCCTCGCGCAGGCTTCGTCCAAATAGGCCAACATGACCGCGCTGGTTTCCGCCGCGGTCCCCACGACCGTGATCAGTCCCACCCACACGGCAATGCTCATGTTGTATCCGAGAATCGACAGGTACCAGACGGCTCCGACTAAGGAGAGCGGCACCCCCACCATGACCATGCAGGTCTTAGCCACCGACGCGAACGAGAAGTAAAACGTGACAAAGATGATCACGAGCGTCAGCGGAACAACGAACTTCAGCCGTTCTTTCACCCGCTCCATAAACTCGTATTGGCCGGACCACACGATCGTGTAGCCCGGCGGTAGTTCGACTTGTTCCGCCACAACCCTTTTGAGATCTTCCACGTATCCGCCGACATCGCGCCCCGTCATGTCCAGGAAGACATAGCCTGCGAGCATGCCGTTTTCGTCCCGGATCATGGGCGGGCCGTTGACGAAGCGGAGCGTCGCGAGTTGTGCGAGCGGCACCTGGGCGCCGGTCGGCGTGTCGACCAGAACCCGCTGCAGTTTCTGCTGATCGTCCCGCAATTCCCGGAGATAGCGGACATTGATCGGATATCGCTCACGGCCTTCGATGGTGGTGGCGATATTTTCGCCGCCGATGGCCGTCTCGATGA
>FKKE01009267.1_pt1 | contig 14836 bp, 21 predicted proteins | sample 1106331 | NCBI WGS metagenome assembly FKKE01 (sample SAMEA3931202, study PRJEB13176) | freshwater metagenome | biome: Drinking water system; feature: drinking water; material: freshwater | place: China | collected 2013-02-06 | reverse complement strand
TTTGCAGGATCTCCTGGAAACTGAAGAGCGGGAGGCTTCCCCCCAGCGGGGGGACCACGATGATCTTCTCGCCCAGGGCGAGCTCCGCGGCGCGAACGACCGCCCGGGACACCGGGAGATCCAGCGCGGTCGCGGTCGCGGGATAGCCGCCGTCGCCGGTCAGCTTCACGATCCGCGGATGAGTTCTGCGGGTCAGGGAGTCCGGGTCCTGATGGACCACGAGGTACCCCAGTTTCTCGAGGTGGGCCTTGAGCATCGCCCGGATCCGCTCGGGCCGCTGATCGGGAACCAGCCGGAAATCGATGTAGGCGTTCGACTCCGGCACAATCACGTTGGAGCCCGCGGGGCCGGTGCGGCCGCCCGAGAGCCCGCTCACGTTGAGCGCGGGCCGCGAGGTCAGCTCGACCAGGGAGGCGCCATTCCCCTCGGTCCGTCCCAGCTGGAGCTCGGCCGCCATCTGGTTGTCCACCTTCGGCATGGCCGCGAGCGCGGCCCGCTGGGGCTCGGAGAACGGCCGCACGTCGTCGTAGAACCCGTCGATCAGGATCCGGCCTTCCTCGTCCCGCAGCGAGGCGATGATCCGGGCCATCATCACGTTGGGATTGGGTGCCCAGTTGCCGTAGTGCCCGCTGTGCAGCGGCCGCAGCGGGCCGTAGGCCGTGAGATTCACGCCCATGACGCCCCTGACCCCGAAAGAGATCACGGGCTTTCTGCTCTGATGGACCGGCCCGTCGCCGAAAATCCAGAGATCGGCCTGGAGCAGATCCTTGTGCCTGGTCAGCATCTCCCGGATGTGCTCCGATCCCGCCTCCTCTTCCCCCTCCAGGAAGAACTTCAGGTTCACCGAGGGCTGGATCCCAAGATCCCGCAGCGCGTCGAGCGCGGTCAACATCGCGCGGTTGTAGTCCTGAAAGTAGCAAGCGTCCGCCACGAGGGTGTGTGCCTCGGCCCAGAGCCCGGGGCAGTTGGACTCGGCGTCTTGCGCGGTGAGATCCCCACGCCACGACGTCACGAGGAACGTCGCTGCGATCCCGGGGCGATCCGGGTGCCATGGCCCCTGGTAGATCATAGGCCCCAGCTCGACCTCGACGCCCAGCTCTTCGCGAGCCTCGCGGCGCGCGGCGTCCTCGAAGGTCTCACCGGGATCCAAGCCCCCGCCCGGAAGCATCCGATCGGCTGGGTTCTTGGGCCACGAATACGCGTAGATCAGGCCGTCGCGCAGGAGCAACACGCGCGCGCTGTGCCGCTCTCCTGGGGCCACTACCTTCGCGGCCTCGCGGATCACGTCCACCGCGCGCTGCGTGCGATCTACGAGCTGGCCCTCCCGCGCTTCGTACGCCCCGAGCAGCTCCAGTACGACCTCTGCGGGGTCCGCGCTGACCGCGACCATCGCGTGCGCAACCTCCGTGACCAGAGCGCTGATCCGTTGCCGCTGGGGGCTCCGCTTCATGTTGTCCATGGTGTCCTCATAGACCCCACGACCCGATTTGAACGGGCGACGTCCAGGGTCATTACTCCTGGTGCTCTACCGACTGAGCTACGCGGGGGTGCGGCAGATCTAGCAACTAGGCTAGAGTTGTCAACAACATCCGCGAAGCACTCGTAGATGTCCCGCGACACGTCACGCCACTCCTCGGCCAGAGCCGCGAAGAGAGTGACGCGCAGGATGGTGCCCTTGCGTGTGGACACGATGGCGTAGAGCCCCGTGCGCGAAAGCTCGCCGGGTACGAGGCGACGTCCGAGCCGGAGTTGCAGTCTCACGACGCGCAGCGGCTCGGGGTGGATCCGCGCGATGTGCTCGGCCAGCGAACGGCTGAACGTCACGCGGTGGAGGCGCTCTCCGCTGACCAGCCCATAGGCACGATCGGCGGGACAACCAACAGAGGAACAAGCGTTGGAGCTAATGCTTCATGGCTCACCGAGCCTAAGACGGCCGCACGCGCAGCGCAACCATCAACGGTTCGTCGAGTAGCCGCATTTGGTGCAGGTGTACTCGTCGCTCCGATCCGTGCGGTGTCCGTCGAAGGACTCGTCCACCCAGTGCTTCCATTCGTGCGCGCACTGGCTCTGCTCCGAGACTTTCGCGGCTTTCTGGTACAAATCCTCCGCCTGCGCGCGAAGGCGCGATACTTCGCCCACGAGGACCACGTTCAACTGCTGGGGGTTCGGGGCTTCTCTTCGGTAGTACGCCACAGTCCACCACCCTTCTGACATCAAGGTCACTTCAGGTCCCAGCCGAGGTCAGGGATGCGCGCGGAGCGTTCACGCGCTTCAGCGTCCGAGGGGATCGGTAGCCCAAGGCGTTCCAGCACGATCTTCAGGTCCAGCCATGCGTGCCCGCGGAAGCCCTCTCCCTCGGGTCGAATCAAGAACGACGGATGGAAGGTCACGCGCACGGGGATACCCTCCCACACGTGCCAGACCATCCGCATGTACTCTAGCGCCTGCACTTCGGGCAGCAGAGCCTGCGCGGCGGTCCTCCCGAGGCACACGATCACCTCGGGGCGCACCGCGTGGAGCTGGCCGAACAGGTGCGGCTTGCAGGCTTCGAGCTCTGCCTTTGTAGGCGCCCGGTTCATCTCTGGGCGGCACAGCGTCGCATTGGTCAGGAAGACCTCGTCGCGCTGAAGCCCCATAGCAGCCAGCATCCGTGTGAGCTGGTGCCCGGCACGGCCCACGAAGGGATGCCCCACGGCGTCTTCCATCTCCCCCGGAGCTTCGCCTACGAGCGCGAGGCGTACCCCTGGACGTCCCGCACCGAACACGACGAGTCGCCGGTGTTCATGCAATGGACAGCGCTGGCAGTCCTTCACATCTGCGCGCAGCTTCGCCAGCGCCTCCGTGCCCTCGGGGCCACGAAGCGCCGCGCTGTCGAACAACGTCCCCTGCGTGGAATCGACTTTCAGCTTCTTCGCCACCGGTGCCTCCGGTCGCAGAAGTAGCACATTCTTTGAGATAGTCCAGAGTTACGAACGAGATCGGAGATTCCGCAGAGAAGCAGCGAGCGCGGCGTCTTCTTGTACGGCGTGCGCCTCCAGTCGTCGCGCTGAGCGCATCACGCGCTCCCCGTACTGCACGGCTCGCCGGTAGCCGCGCAACTGCTGGTAGAACCGGTGTCTCCGCGCGCGCACGCGCGCCTCCGCGCGGGTGATGCGCGGTCGGTGCGACCAACACGATCCGCTGTAGTAGCGCCGCAGTGAACCAGACCACGAACCGCACTGCACAAAGCCTGCGTGCAGCACGTGCGCGCTGGCTTCGATCTGGTCGTGCAGCACAACGCCTGTGCAACGGTTGTCGGCGCGTGCGCAGTAGGCGCGCATCGTTGCCGCAAGCACCCCCCACGGGTACGGCGTACGGAGGTTCGAGCCGAGACCGCTCTCGTGCAAACCCACCGCAAGCAACAACACCTGCGGTACTTCCTGCGCCTGCGCCGCGTCCTGCACCAGCGCCGTGAACTCTGGGTGCCCGCTCGCGTACGTCGCGATGCGCGTGTGCGCGCAGAGCAAGAGCACCAACCGCAGCAGAAATTCGCCCATCACGACTTACGCCGCTCTCGCACCAACCGTTGAAGCACACGAAGCGTAAGCGGCGGCAACTTGTAACCGTGCGCCGCCGCGACGCTGTGCATGCGACGCAGGTCATCGAACATGGTTCCGTAGTCGTCCGCGTTCGGCTCCCACGTCACGACCTGAACGGGGATCTTGCGGCTCTGCGCGAACTCGATGGCGTGCTTGGTGCCGCGGCTCTCTTCATCCCAGAAGGCGATCACACGATCGACGGTCACGAGCATGCGTTCGTTGCGCGCAAGTCCCGCCCCGCGCCCCTCGCCGTCCCAGTCTGCGAGGAACTCCTCGCACTGCATTCCGCGGTGCTTCGCGCGCACCACCGCGCGCTGGTCCACGCCGCGTGCTCCGCCGCTGACCACGATCGCGCTGGGATCCAGCGCGTCGATGGCGGCGTCTACATCCGCGAGGCGCGGGTACTCCCGACTCCCGATGACGCCCACACGCTCAGGCACGCACGCCTCCCTGCACCGGCATGTCCATCGCGTAGCCGATCAGCTCCGCGATCGGCAGCGCCTCTTCGAGGGAGCAGCCGAGCTCCTGGCGAACCGTGCGCAGCCGAACCTGAGTCATCTTCTTCGACACGAACGTGGTTGGGCGACGCGCAGGGTTCTTTGTCGGGTTGCCCCACAGCACCATGTACGAGTCGGGGACAACACCCACCTCGCGCGCGGTGCCCGAAGGGAGGTACGTCAGATCGAGCAGCAGCAGCGTCACCCGTGTGCCGTCACCCGGCTCGGAGATGAGCAGGCGTCCTCCGCGCGGAAGACTCACGTCCGCCGTGATGCTCGCTTCGACTTCTTCAGCGGTCCGCAACGGGCGCATGCTCACTCCTGCGGAAGGGATTGGAGGTCGGTGCCGTCGGTCTTCACCGGGTAGTTCTTGGGAGCCTTCTTGCAGGTGCGGCATGTCGTCGCCGCCGTGGCTCCGACGTAGACGCGCTCGCAGCACGACACCACGTACACGAGGTCGAGCCCCTGGCTTTTGAACACGGACAGCAGCGGGCGCACGGCGTTGACGTCAATCATGGTAGGGCTCTCCTTCGCAGCATATCCCAACGCCTGCCTGTGAGGTACACTCTGGCTCGCCATGAAGCTCTGGATGCGGCAATGCGTGCGAAAGAACATCCGTGCGGGGATGACGCGCGCGCAGGCGATGCAGACATGCAGCGGTAAATTCGAGCCGGGTGCCGATCTTCAGCAGGTCTCTACGAAGTTGAAGAAAGGCGTGAAGCCTGGAGACGCGGCAGCCTCGGCGCCGGGCTCGGGTGGCGGCGAGTTCAACTCTGGGTGCGGCGTCACCTTCGGCGGCATGCGCGCCACAGGCCAAGCCCCCACGGGTGCGGGGGTGGGCACCGGCAACTCCACCGGAATCGGCGCCATGATGGGCATGACGCCTGCGTGGATGCGAGGTGAGACGCGGGCGTCGCTGCGGCATCTGGTCTCCGAGCTACGCGACCTTCTGGATCTGTAGCGCACGCGCGGCGCGCTCCACTTCAGGGCGCAGGGCTTCGACGGGCCCGTTGTTGTCGATGATCGTGTTCGCCCACGTCGCCGTCGCAGCGTAGGCAGGTTCCGATGCGTGCTCGTCGAGCACCTGGGGCGGCAAGCGTCGCTCCGCGTTGATCGTCCATACGCGCCCGCCGCTTTTGTAGTGCTGCACCGTGCGCACTTCGTTCTGAAAGCGAACGTCGGTGATCACCACGCCGGGGATCGCGGGTTCCAGGCGCTTCACGCTGGACAGCTCGCGCAACTGCACGCCGTGCATGGGGTTGTAGTCGTGTCCCTCATCGAGCGCCGCGACGACTCTCAGCACCTCGTCCACCCAGACGTCTTCGTACAGCGCGCGCCCCCACTCAGTGCCCATTTGCTGGAGCACCACGCGCGCCGTGATCTGCGGGCCATAGGGCTCCAACACCTGTGCGCAGAGATGCTGCAACGACGCGAGTGCGCGCGACGGAGACGCGAAGAGTCGTCGCAGCACACGATCGACGGGGTCCGTCAGCAAGTTCGCCTGCGCGCGGCTCCACCACGCAGGAGCCAGCGCGTCACGCACCGGTCGCTCGCGCTCGGCGCTTGGGCCAAAGAGCGTGTTCGCGTCGAACCCGAAGATCAGGTGCGCGAGCTGCTTGATCGGGTCCGCCAGCGCGACCCGCACGAACCCGTACTCGTCCACGAGCACCTTTCCAACTTCGTCTTTGCCGCTGCCCTTGCGCCCGCACACCCCGATGACTCGCACGCCCATGCCACGCTCCTCTTCGTCAGTTGTTGATCGTGGGTCAGAGGAAGTCGTCGCCGACATCGTCCTCGGTGATCTCGACGCGCGCAGGCTTCTGGGCGGCGGCGAACGGCGCGTCCTCCCGAAGAATCGACTCCCATTGGTGGTCCTCGACCACACGCGCATGCAACCGCCGTAGCTCGCCGATGAACCGGGTCGTCAGCTCACGCACGCGGACGAGCGTCTTCGCCTCCACGAGATTGTACTGCACCGCTTGCTCGAACATGGCCTGAGTAGACACCAGCACCTGTTCGAGCAGCGCCACGGCGGCTTCCTCCTGCGAGTCACCGACGCCGCCCATCTTGCGAACGCCGAACCCCAGGACCGCGATCCACTCGAAGTCGCGCTTGGTCTTCGGTTTGAAGACGCGCAACCCGTCGAAGGGTTTCTCGCCCTTCAGACGGTCCGTAACCTCAGCGGCATCCTTCTGCTCCACGAACGTCTCCTATCATCACGATACGAATAGTCAAGCACCAGCGTCGTGCGGCGCCGGAGCCCAGTCCCCGAAGCGCTGACGAAACCCGCGCTCCAACGGTTGAAACAACCAGTCCTGCACAACGCGCAGCTCCTCGAAGCTCGGAGCCCCTTCGATGTCTTTGGTTGCGATGCACGTCTGGTAACGCTCTGCGGTGTCGAGCAGCGCACGCCGTTGGTCGGGCGTGAACAGCGTGTCGAGCAGCGCCGTCAACTCCTCGTGATGCGCATGCACCCAGCCGTCGAAGCGCGCGGCATGTTGCGGCAAGCGCGCGGCGTGCGTGCAAAGGCAGCGCTCTCCGACACGCAGGAAACGCATGCGCACCAGCCGGTCCAGCACGTTGCGACCTGCACGCCGGTCCTTGCTGGTTCGCAGGGCCTGCAAGTCTTCGACGTGCAAGCGCACACGCGCAAAGTAGCCACGCGGGTCGGCTTCAGGGCCTTCAAGGTTGATCCGACGCGCCGGGAAAGCGGAATCAGACGAGTGTTCTGCGGTCATCGTGTTTCGCAACATTCACGAAGCTCCGACCCCGTGCAAGACATTCAGAGTCCCGAGACGGCGCGCCCCAAGGCGCGGCTCAAATCCGCGGGGCGGTCGCCTGCGGCGAGGTTCGACAACTCCACCGAGGAGTCGATCAGCGCTTGCTTCTCACCGAGCAACTCCATGATGCGCTCGTCGAGCGCGTGGTCTGCGATCATGCGCAAGATCTGAACGGGGCGGGTCTGCCCGATGCGACAAATTCTGTCCTCGGCTTGCGCGTTGAGCGCCGGGGTCCATTCGAGGTCCAGGAAGATCGCGTGGCAGGCCCGCGTCAGGGTGATCGCTACGCCACCCGCCTTGATGCTCGCAGCGATGCCCTTGAGCTCGCCCTTCTGGAACTTGTCCTCGATCTCGGTGCGCTCCGCCGCCGGGGTGGCGCCGGTGATGATCGCCCAGCCTTCACGCTTCCCCAGCGCTTCGATGGGCGCCACGTGCGCCGAGAACACCACGACCGGCTCGTCCTGCTCCTCGAAGGACTCGACCACTCCCAACAAGGACTCGACCTTCGCCGCCGCAAGCGCTGCGCGCGCTGCCGACATGGCCTCGAACGCCACGCCACCGGCAGACGCTTCGGCCTTGCTGATCATGTCGTCGAGGCTCACGCCCACCTTGGCGAGCGCGGCCAGTGCCTTGTCGCACGTCTTCTTCGTCTTCGAGTCGAGCTCGACCGAGAGGACCGTGCGGGTCTTCGCGGGCAGATCCTTGAGCACCTCGGTGCGCAAACGTCGCAGCGTCGCGCGGCGCAGAAGATCGCCCACCTGCGGGTCGGCCGTGCCCCACTCGTAGCCGCCCCACTTGTTCTGCCACCCGTTGAAGAGCGCGACGAATCGCGGCCACGAGCCGAAGATCTCGCGCTCCAGGCCGAACACCGACAGGATCGTCCACAGCTCCTGCGGGCGGTTCAGCAGCGGCGTCGCCGTCAGACCCCACGTACGCCCACCCGCCTCGCGCACCGCGGTGCCCAACGCCTTGCAGCGCTTCGTGCGCGCCGTCTTGCTGCCCTTGAGCAGGTGCACCTCGTCGCCGATGAGCACCGTTCCCTTCGGCGCTCCGGTGGGATTCTCGGGGAGGATGTCGTAGTTCGTGATCACCATCTCGCCCACCGCGGGCCAGTGAAACGAGCCACGCCCTTCGAGCACAGTGACCTTGAGGTCAGAACGCCACTTCGCCGCCTCACGCTTCCACACGCCCTTGGCGACGGCAGGACAGATCACGAGCACCGGCGCGTCCGCGGGGGTCGCGAGCAGTGCCTGAAGCGTCTTTCCGAGCCCCATCTCATCGAGCAGCAGCGCGCACGTGCGGGGCGCGAGCCACGACACGCCCACGTGCTGGAAGGCGAAGAGCGTCAAGCCCTTGGCCTTGAGCGCGGCATCAATCGCCAGGGCGCGCGCGTTGGCTGCGATGACGTCGTCCTTCGCCGCGTGGGCGCGGGCCTGAATCGTCGCCGCGAGCTCAGGGGTGATGTCGAGTCCGAAGCCCGCCTGACGAAGCGCGTCCGTCACCGTAGCGAACGCGTCGAGCAGCACCTCGTTGCACTTGAACTCGGGGTTGTACCGCGCACCACCCTTCACGCAGGCGGTGCGATACGCGTCGAACGAAGCGCCCAGATACCCCAGGGGGGAGATTCGGATCTTCGCGCCAACCTGAACCAAACGAACCTTGTCCATCTGTGCACCCTCGCCAGAGCCTCACCCTGGTACCCGCAACTTAGCGCACAGGGAGGGATTGTCAAGAATGTAATCAGCGGGGGGACCGCTTCCCCTTGGATTGTACTGGGATTTGGTCACTCTCGCCCGCCTCAGCGGCGCACCAACGACACCGCCGGATTCTACCCAGCGTGCATTGGCGGATCCCCCAGCACGCATCGCACTCCGGCGGGTCCTTGTCGATGTACGGCTTCGGGTCGGTGATGAGCTCCACCGGCGCACGCCGGGCAGGCACCGCCTTTGGGGGATCCTTGGGACCTTCGACCGGGGTCGCCCCCTCGGCGCGCTTGGCGGGCTTCCTGGAGCGCGGGACGGGCGTCTTCTTCGCAGCGCTGTTGGTGGTCACTTGGACTCCTCCGGTTGCTGCACGGTGTAGTGACGCGCCACCGCCGTGGTCAGATCCTCCCCGCGCCAGTAGGGCTGCACCCAAATCCGCTCACGATCGACCCGGCCGGGGCCCTTGGGTTGGTGCTTCCAGTGTCCGCGCACAACATGGCGCGACTTCAGGGTCCACCCCTCCGCCCGAGTGCCTCGCTGCATCAGGGCCTGGGCTGCTTCGCGAACCTCCCGACTGAGCTTGATCTCTTGCCCCACGGTGAACGTCGTGATCGGGTTGCTCGGGTCCCCTTCGCGTCGAGGCCGCTTGGGGGCCTTCTTGGTGAGCAGGTTCGGTTCATCTCGGAGACGTGCTGCGAGGTACAGGGCCAAGTTCGCGCACAGCCGGTAGCCTGCTTCCGAACACCGTGTGTCGGCGTCGTCCATCTCGAACATGCCCAGACCGGTGAAGATCTCGTCTGAGGCGCCGATCCACGCCTCGATGGTCTCGTGCTCCGCAGGCCACGGCGCACGCCGGAACACGTTCAACCCGGACTCCGTGATGAGCCGGATGACGTTCATCGTGGTCCACTCGTAGGTGGTCGCCAGTCGATCCATCAACGCGATCAGGTCGGCGTTGGTGCGGAGCCGTCCGCCCCGCAACGTCGCGTCGAACGTCGCCCAGGCAGCCTTGCGGCACGCCTCCGCGGGTGCATCGAGCGTATGAAACATGACCCAACGCACGGGCTCGATGTCGCCGTCAGGGTGCCGCACCGTCAGGGCGGAGCCCGGCGCGGGTAGCGTCACCATGAACGACGGGAATGGGAACCGCAGCTCCCCGGCGCGTACCTTCGCGCAGTCGGTCAGCAGAAGCGAGGCTTCGAGGCTGTGCGAAATCTGAAAGTTGGGGCACCCGTTCAGGCCCCAGCGCAGGATGAAGTGCGCGTACTCTTTCATCTCGCGGTCGGGCTCTTCGGAGTTGACCGACGGCAAACCGAGGGTGTCCGCCGCCAGAACGGCGTGCATGATCGTCGGCCCCCAGATGCGCGCCAGCTCCGCGCGCGGGGTGCCAGACGTCGCGCCCACGAGGTAGCTCTGCGCGATCTTCGCGTACTTGGTGGGGATCGACACGCCCGGCTCCAGCCGCGGATCGCCCATGGGCTTCGGGCCTGCCCCGTAGTCCACCATCAGCCCTGGGATCGAACGATCTTTCATGCGCGCACCGTGAATCCTTCCGCGGCGGCCCGTGCGCAGCGCTCCGGGCGCGTAGACGACGCAAGCAACACGATCTCACCGGAAGTGTCGAGCACCGCGTACCGCGCGTACCCAGCCTCACCGTAGACCGTCGTCAGCTTGACGTCGGACCCGAGCTTCCACGCCTCGCCAAGTTCCGCGCGGCCCTCCGTCCAGGCAGAGAGGAAGGCGAAGAAGGACTCGGCGCTGCGATACAGATCCCACACGCGCTGCGTGTGTTCGGCCCACGCTGGGCCTTCGACACGCGCCAGCCGCTCGAACGCGTCCGGGTCTGAGATGAATACTGCCATGCACTGTACCTAGCACAGTGCAAGAGATTGTCAAGTCACAGGCTGGGGAGTCGCACTGCAAAGAAGTCGGGCGGAGGCTCGGCGTGCCATCCCTGCGACACGCCCTTGCGGAGCTTGTCGAGGTCGGCTTGCGGCACGTTGCCGTCCGGCTCGAAGTACTTCTGGCCTCCAGGCTCCTCGTACGCTGTCAGCAATCCGGCGGGGATGCCGCGCAGACGAAACTCCCAGAACCCGCGGGCCCACTTGATCCAGATCGCGAAGGGCCGATCCGCAGAGACGTACTCGACGACGTACAGTCCCTTGATTCCCTGCGCAGCGAACCAGCGAAGTGCCATGCCTAGAGCATACGCTACCCGGTGCCGCTGCGCGCGCGCTTCCACGCGAACATGTCGATCACCTCGGCAAGCGGCGTTGTCGGCGCGCGCGTGACCGCGTAGAGCGGCGCGAGATGCTTCAGCGTCTCCAAGTTGGCCACCACGCTCTGTGCGCTGCGGGCGTAGGTTCGGCGCAGCGTGATGGTCGGATCGAGCAACATCGCGCGCCGCTGCCGGAGCTCCCAGATCAGGATGTCCGTCAGCTTCTCGACGATGTGCACAAGCAGCCGGTGCGCATCGACAACAGCCTCGGAGGCGGTCACGCGCAGCGCCTTGAGGTTGACCGCTTCGAGATCCTCGCCGATCTCCGACCACTCCGCCTCGTGTGCCAAGGGCCCTGTGTGAGCCCGTGCCGCGGCGCACCACCGTGCGATGTGCTCCCGCGTGTGCGAAAACAGCAACACGCCATCCTCGGGCTCGTAGCGCCGCAGTGTGACCGGAGCCTCCTCCAACACCGAGCCGCACTTCTTCACCGCAAGCCGCATCCCAAGCAGCGCTTCCGCGCGCGACCGATACCCTTGCGAGGTCAGCCGCACGGCCTCGGTGTTCGAGTACAGATCAACCTGCACTTGCGTGTAGGGCGTCGTTCGCGTGCGCACCACGTCGGCTTCGAGCGTGCGGCCGTCGGTGAGATTGAACCGGTAGACCCAGGCTGCCTTCATGGGGTACCGCACAGCATCTCAGCCCGGATGCGCATGAGCAACTGGCCGAGATGGTTCGAGCCGGAACCCTTGCAGACTCCCCAGAAGGTGTCGCCCCAGGTGTTGCCCTCCACGAGCCGCTTCGGGGCCGTCGCGAGCAGTTGAGCCCGCAGGTCTGCATGCGCGAACTTCTGCCGAAGCAGATCTTCCATGACCTGCAACTTCAACTCGGGCCAGTCCGGGCGCAACTTCGAGGAAGGAATGGCTTGTCCTTTCTTCTTCGCTGCCGCACCCGTGGGAGCCTCCCGAACGGCGCGACGCAGATCCAGGTCGAGCGTCTTCGCGGCTTGGTAGGCGTGCTCGACGGACGCGTACGTTTCGCCGTCGTACGTCACGACCGCGGGCCAGAAGTTCGACAGGAACGTCCGGCTGAACTTCTCCACGGCACCGGCGCCGGGTTCAAACAGCTTCATCAGTGACCTCCGTGGTCACAGGCGCGCCGCGCTCCGCCTCCAGCTCTTGCTGCACCTTCGCGAGGCTCGCGAGCAGCGTCTCACGTCGCTTCTCCAGCGTCGCGATACGCTTGGCGCGCTTCGCCGCAGGCTCCGCAGCCGCGAGCCGGTCGGCTTTGCGGCGTTCGCGCTCCGCCTTCTCCCGGGCACGGCGCTCGTCCTGCTCCTTCAGCCACTGTGCGTGCGCCGCGTCCGCGCGCTCACGCGCCTCGCGTGCCTGCTGCGCTTCGATCGCCGCTGCCGCGGCGCGCACGGGCTTTGCCGCCTCGATCGCGTCTGTAGGCGTCTCACAGTGCTCGAACACGACCACCTCTTCGGTCTTCTCACGCACGAAGCCGTACCAGCGCTTCGCGTGCTTACGCCCGCTGCCGGTTACGTAGTCTGCGCCGAACTCGATCGGGTCGCCGACACGCAGGTCACGGACGACGTAGAAGTAGTCGCCGCGCGCGTGCGGCATCCACTCGCGCCCGAGCCCTCCAGGCTTGAGGGGGTCTGCCCTGATCACGGCGAGCCAGTTCTTGCCGCGCGCGTGGTTCTCCCAGATCGGAGACTCCACCAGCGCGCCGTTCTGAACTTTGCACGTCAACAGCGTAGGGCTCGGCGCCTCCGCAGGATTTGTGGCGTCGGAAACCTCGGCGACAGCCGCACTCGATGTACCCATGACAACGCTCCTCGGGCACACAGCCCTCGCGCGCGCACGCGCACTCACGCGCACGCATGCCCACGCGAGGGCGGTACGCCCCGTGTGTTTCAGTTGGCTGCCGACCCTGGAACCGGCGGGGCGATGGGCGCAGGCGCCTTGATCTCGCCCTTCTTCATCATGCTCTGGATCGTGTCCACCGCGATGGCCATGAACGCCTGTACGAGCGCTCCAGGGTGCGCCGCAACGGACGCTGCGAGCAGCTCGCGGATCGCGCGCCGCACGAGGCAGCGCAGGAGACGATTCAACGTCTCCGGGTCGAGGGTCGAGATGCCGAGCTCCTTGAGCGCGCCGTCGATGGCGGCGTCGATGGCGGTCTGGAGCTTCGCACGAGAGATGATGGTGGGGCCGTCGTTGGTCTTCATGGTGTGTTGCACGCTTCCTGCGGGTCTCGCCCGCTCACACCCTGAATCTATCACCTAGTTCGCGATAGTCAACCCCGGAAGAATGCTGCCGCTGCGCGGGGGTTCAGCCTTCGGTCAGCGCGCGCGGCTTCTCGCCGCTCAGCGCCGCACCGACCGGCGCTGCCGCTGCCAGCGTCACGAGCTGCTCCAGCGTCTGCACGTCGGCCTCCGCGAGGTTGTCTGCGGACAACGCCTTCACGTAGCCCTTGAGCACGTCCAGGCTCGCGCTGGCTCGTTTCATCAGTTCGGTGTTCGTCATGTTGCACTCCGTGGGTTGAGGACAGGCGGTAGCTCCGGCGGCTCCAATGACACGTCCCCCGGATGCGTCGCGAGCCACCGTGCGACGCCTTCCACCGCGCGACGCAGCGCCGCGCTCTCCTCGTAGTCCGAGAGCCCCAGCAGGGGCTGCGCTACCCGCAAGAACTCTAACGCGACCACGCGCGACTGTTGAGACGTTTGCAGCACGCGCGTTCCATGACAGCGCGTGCAGGGCTGCGGGCTCTCGTGCTCGGTCCCGGAGCCGCCCGCGCACCGCACACACACAATGAAGAACGGTCGCTCGGCCATGAGGCTCCTTGCTCAAAACGGGTGAGCGTCGTCGGGGTCTTCCATCTTCGGAATCACAGGGCCCGCTGCGAGCGTGCGCACCGGTTCGGTCGGTTCGAGATTCGCCTCGTAGAGGAAGCGCGACGGCGCGATGTCCATGAGCCCTCGGGCCGTCGCCGCCTTCCGCACGGCAGACACGCAGAGCAGATCCTTCGCGCGGGTCACTCCGACGTAGAACAACCGGCGCTCCTCGTCCAAGTCGCCGCGCGCGTGTGGCAGGACCATCTCGTTGCACCCGAGCAGGAACACCACCGGGTACTCCAGACCCTTCGAGCGGTGCAGAGACATCAGCGTCACGGCGTTGGGCTGTCGGTTGCTGTTGCGCTTCGAGCTCTCGATCGTGAGGTCGATGTACTTGAGCAGCTCCTGCACCGACGCGAAGCGGTCAGCCGCGCGCACGAGCTCCCGAACGTTGGCGACGCGGTTGTTCTCGGTGCTCTCCTGACCCTCCTCCTGCACGAGCCAGGAAGTATACCGCGTTTCCATGATGAGCTTGTCGAGCAGCCGTGAAGGCTTCGCCTCGATCCCTCCGATGGCGATGGTGTTGCGGATACCGTGGATGATCTTCGCCCACTCCAGTGCGGACGTCCGTTGCCCCGAGTGCACGCCGGTCTCGTCGCTCACGGCGTACATCAACTTCACCCAGTCGATGGGGCCCCCCGCGGTCTTCGCGTCGTTCACGCGCGCCTCGACGCGCTCCAGGAACTTCTTGCCGAGAAAGCGGCTCGGGGAGTTGATGCAGCGCCCTACGTCCGTCAGCCGCGCGCCTACGGCCGCTCGCAGGTACGCGAGCAGATCCTTGACCTCGCGGCGTTCGTAGAAGTTCGTGCCGCCGAGGATCCGGTACGGGATGCGCTTGGAGAGCAGCGCTTCCTCGGGGGCGCGCGACTGTGCGTTGACGCGATAGAGCACCACCATGTCCGACCACGGCACGCCGTCCGCGTTGAGCTGAAGCATCTTGCGCGAGACTTCGTCGGCCTCGTCGTCGAAGTCCGTGTAGAGCAACGACGTCGTCTCGCCCGACTGCGGGCGCTCCGCGAGCATCGTCATGTCCATGCGCGTCGCCGGGTTCATCGCGCTGATCACGCGGTTCGCCGCGGAGATGATCGTGCCGCCGCTGCGGTAGTTGCGCACCATCTTGATGACCGTCGCGCCCCACTCCTTCTCGAAGTTGAGCAG
>FKKE01006828.1_pt1 | contig 14849 bp, 17 predicted proteins | sample 1106331 | NCBI WGS metagenome assembly FKKE01 (sample SAMEA3931202, study PRJEB13176) | freshwater metagenome | biome: Drinking water system; feature: drinking water; material: freshwater | place: China | collected 2013-02-06 | reverse complement strand
CAGCATCGCCGCCACGCCCGCCACGGCATTAGCGTGGTCTTCGTGCTCCCCAGGTGGAGAGTCGATCTTCTCGCCTTTGCGGACCAACCCAATAAGCTGTGCTATCAGGTTTGGATGGTCCAATAATTCGACCAGTCCGCCATTCAGCAACGGTTCCAGATTGCTATAAAGCGCGCTGCGATTCTTTTCGGCCACGTCATAGTGGATGCCGTGTGCTTCAAAGGCTTTCCGCGGCCATTGGCCTCCAAACCTATCGCCGCAGACTACAGAACACCGATAGAGCTTCAACGTGTCAGCAAATTTGGCTACTGCGCGGTTTGGATCAAAGGTGCCGTTCCCTCTAGCACCTTGATCGAGAAGAACATCCACCACAATTCGGCCCTCAGCAGTGAGATGTCCAATCGCCAGCGTGCTGTCATCGCTTCCACCTCCGCTCATATCGGTAAATCCTTGATAGGTGATGCCTGGCTGTGGCGGCAGCGAGTGACGACCTTTCACCACGCACCGTTCAATGGCATTGCCATCAAAGGCTGCTGAGGCATCTTGGCCAGGCAGGTTGAGAAACAACCGTCGCCAATGCCACGTCGGCAGCCGAACACGTGCGTTCTCGATCTCCTCTTTCGTGCTTCCCAGTGGTCCGCCGAGCGCAGGATTGGCGTCCTCAATCGAGCCAGAGCGCGAGAACACAAAGAACCGAGGATCAACACCGTCCCGATGTTGAGCGAGCATGTCTGTGATGGGGATCCCTGGCCGAGGCGTGAGGGGGGAGTAGCTGGCAAAGAGTTGCTGCGCATCCAAACGTGTTGGATCAAGCTCCAATGCTTCGAGCACGCGATAATCCGTCTGCGCATGTAGCTCGTCAAAGCAGAGCAATCGATAACTCCGGCCATGCAGTCCGTCGGCGTTCTTCGAGGCCACGATTTCGATATAGCCGCTGCCATCCTTCAGTTCGATGACGTTGCTCTTGATTCGCACCGCATCGAGCATGATCGGATTCGCTCGATACAGTTTTTTCGTGAAGTCCAAGTTCTCGTCGGCCTGGCCCTCATCGTTGGCCACATAGACGACCTGACATCCCTTCCGCCCCATCGGTTTGTCCGTGTGCAGGAGGATCATCGCCGACGAGATCAGCATGAGCGTTTTCGCGTTTTTCTTCGCAATATGGATCAACCCGCGCTTGTACCAGAGCGCCATATCCTCAAGCCGAACTGTGGCGAGAAATTCCTTGAGGATGTTCAGTTGAAACGGCATGGCCACGTCGATCATGCGCCGTCCGTCAATCCAGCGCATGACGGTCAGCATCCTGTCGATCATCGCGGTTCGCGTGTCATCGAGCCGGAAGATTGCGTTGTCACTCATGCTCATCTCTTGCCACAAGTGGCGGGCGGCGCGGCTTTAACGGAAGCCTGAAGGCAGAACTTCAGGAAAAGGAGGCACGCCGAGCCGCCCGCGTTGTCGTTAGGTCGAAATCTTCATCAGCCGAAACGCTTCCGGCAAAATGCATTGCCCGCCGATGCGTTTAACCAAGTCAAACAGAACAAACGGTTTTCGTCGAAATGGATTCCGAAAGATGGACAACTCCTGGCGTGTGACAACATAGTAAAACCGCCAATCGGCGAGAATGATGGGAAGCGAGCCCGCCCCCACATCCGGCGCACTTTCACTGATGGCAATTGGTCGCCCAAAGATGCCGCCCAATGACTCACTGTAGATCGGTAGGCCATCAGTGGTTTTCAGCCCGCGCACCAAATCCGCCGTGGCGGAGTTCATGACCCACGTACTATTGGAACGGTACTGCGGTTTCAGGTCAAAAAACATTGTCCGAATCGAGTCCGCTGTGAACGTTGAGCTGTTCCCAGAGACCGTTTGCGGAATGCCCGCCGCAGTCAACACGCCTTCCAATCCTCGAACGCCATCGCCGATCACAATTTCAGCGTCGAGTTTTTCCTCAAACGCGGGCGTCGCGGCGTCGATGAGCCGTTGCGTCAACCCCTCACCAACTGCCTCAACTTCCCTGGAGGTCAGGACAAGGCGCGTGGCCATGTTGCGGAGGGGGATCATCTCGTTGCTGAGAGCGAGCGTCGTATCGTCCGCGATATCTTCAGTCTCGCTGTAAAAGGCCACGGTCGGGCCAGCTTTCGCCAAGGGCACTGGGTAGGCATCACCTGTGGTCAAGGTTCGATGTGTGCACAATCGGTTCAATAGTGCCGCCGATGGTTTCACCAGGAATTCGGTAGGCGGCGGGGGCGAAATGAGATAGCCGCCCAGCGGGGCTGGATCCGAGCGCAACGATTTTATCTCCTCAGCAGTCATCCCCTCCTCGCCAACCCAAATGTACTTCGCCACCGCCTGCCGACGCGCCTTCTCCTCCGTTCGTCGGAGGATCTCCCAGCTCACATCGAGAGCGGCTTGTGTGCCGTCCAGTCCGCCTTCCATCGCACGCAGGCTTTTCAAAGACACTAATTGTTCGTAATCCAATGCTCTCAACAGCTCGTCATCACTAGTCAGCATGGGGTCCTCCATTGGTGGTTGTATTATTTAAGCCCGAGGGTCGTTTTCATCGTCGTCGAGGTCATGGCGAACTCGGCAGCCAGCTTGGCCGTCGCGTCCCGCCGAACGGCGAGCGGCACCGTGCGGTCCAATGCGAGTTTTTTTGTTTCCCGAAGCCGGATGAGCGCCTCGGCAAAGAGGGCCTTAAGGGTTCCCGGCACCTCCGGTGCCTCACGAAGCGTTTGGACTGCCTCCGTGAACTGTGCCTCCGCATCCGTGAACGCCCGGAGTACGGCAAATTCGTTTTGTGCCTCAGTCAGCTTTGCATGGTTTTGGCGCGCCTGAGCCAGCTTTTCGGCCCGGAATTTGTCCTGTGCTTTTTTGAAAAGAGAAACGTTCATGGCATCACCCCATTGTGTTTTGGTTGTTTCGGTCAGTGTTCATCGTAGTCCCTCGCCATCGTACCCATGGGCTCGCGTCGCCCAGATCGCGAGCGTCTTCCCCGTCGCATCAGTCTTCCCGACACTCACAACCAGCCTCAGGGGGAGGGCGTCTCCGTTGGTCAACCGAATCGTCCAGCCGGTGCCGTCCCATTCACAGGTGTGCACCGTGCCTGCCTCACGTTCATCGCAGCCGCCACGGAGTCGGCCTTGCCTATCTCGGTAGGCGACTAGCCAGCCAGGCTGAAGAGGCGGCTCCGGAAGTGTGAGTGGGCCCTCACACTTCGTTTCACACTTCATCGCCGCATCTGTATTGGGAAAACCCTCTGAAGTGTGAGTGTGAGTGGGTAGTGAAGAAACAGGGGGAGCGCCCAGGGTCTCTTGAAGTGTGAGTTCACACTTTAGGACCGCTTCTGGAGAGGAGAATCTCTCTGTAGTGTGAGTAGAAAATTTGCGCTTTAGTGAATCTTCACACTTGGCCTGTGATGATAGATCGGCAATGAATCGATCAAGCGGACTCAGCATGTCATTACTCCTTACGGCCTCACACTCACACTTTAAGCCTCCAATCGGCCACCAGAGCCAACTTGGAGTGTGAAAATGAAGTGTGAGCCATCTTCACACTTTGCGCTTGCGATCCCTACGCCCATAGACCGGCTCCCCCCTCGTGGTTTTCTTGACTTCGAGAATGGTTCCCGTTGACGAAAGAGCCCGAATGGCTCGCTGAAGTTCCTCGGCGGTGTAACTGCCACTGATGCCCCGATGGATTTGCCACGCAGGGAGATCGGTGTTGGCCAGAACTGCCAGAACGCGAGCTTCACACTTCCCCTGAACACCGTGGAGCCGGTGTCGGGTCATCAACAGGTCGGCACACTTAGCACCGTAATGGCCTACCTTGATTGCAGCACCTAGTTGTTCCGCAGTGATGAGGCTGGTCTCTTCCAGGCAGGCATAGACCATGGACAGCTTCACGATATAGGCGGGAATACGCTTGATGGCAGCCGTGGTCAGCTCCGGCCAGGTTGTTGTTTTCCATGCGCGGTAGAAACCGTCCCAGATTGTTGCGGCATCTGGATGAAAAAATAGTTCGATCGGCGTCTGAGTTGCCAGACGCGCCAGATGCATACGGACTTCCGCTAAGGCTTCGGGGTTGGGCTTCGCCGGAAGTGGAATCGGAGGCTTAGGGGTCCCCGTCAGATAGAAGATCCGGTTCCCAAACCCTCCGTGCACATCGATTTCGCGTAACCCCTTCCAGAGCCATTCGATCGTTGTTCCGGCAATCAGCGTAGGCGTGGGTTCGTGGACAAGAACAGGGTTTTTGCGGAACGGAATTTCGTAACGGTCCGGGGCATCAAACGTTTCAGTGAGAAAGGACAAGAGGGTCGATCCCTCCCATCCACCGCGAGTCAAGAGCGTGGCAAGTTCTTCAATGAAGAGCAAATGAGAAACCGTAGGACCCTCGTCCGGTTGCTGCATCCAGTCGCCGAGAGCTTCCGCGCTACCCACGCCACGAAGAAGTTTTACCCCTCCATCAGGCAAGAGCCGGAGCCCCTGCCGACTCGCTGAGGTCTTTGAATCTCCGGTGTTGCCAAAGTTCACCAAGTACACATTAGGGTAATGCGGATAGGCGTAGTGGAACGATACCCGCCGACGAAGGCAGGCGGCGGCCACGCCCCAGAACGCCGCAAAATGCGAGGTGTCTGGAGCCTCTGAAGTTCCGTTCATCGCCTCACGATACCTCTTGAACGGACCACGCCAGGCTTCTTCGGGAAAACCGAGGAGCGAATCGGCTGGTTGTGGTTCTGGATCATCCTCTAGTTCGTGGATCTCACACGTTGTAGAAGAGGAATTGTAAGTTTCCGATCCGTGCTTGAGCACCTCGGCAATGGTCCGCTCTCCGTAGGTTTGTTCGCCTCGCGGTTCATCCCACTTGTCACGCATCAAGCCAGATCGTCGAAAGAGCCGATCCAATTGTTGGGGGTCTTGGGTGTAGAACCTCAGAATGCCGAGTAAGCCAAGGTCGGCTTCCGAGTGGGAGGGAAATCCGGTACTATCTCCGCCCCACAAGGCTTCAAACTTTGCCGCATTTCTCGCTGTTCGGCATTTCGTCAGAACCTCATCGTCTGTCATCCCTGAATGCCGAGCCCCATTCTCAGGAGCGGATTGCTCGGTACTTGAATCAGCGCCAAAATGCTGAGCATGGAATGCCAGAAGTTCTGTGTGGCGCTCCTCTACACCCAGCGGCGTACCGGGGAGATGATTGCCGGTGAGAGTGAAGAACCGGCCAGTGCTATACGCTTCGATCTTGCCTTTCTTTCGTCCTCTACCTGGCGGTGTTCCCCGGAGATATATGTGAAGGCCCGTTCCCGATGGAGAGATTTCCGTATAAGAGTTCAAACTACGCACAATCTCCTGGGCCCACGGTTCGATTGCCCCTGTTTCCACGTTCCGGCATTTATCGAGATCAATGCCGACGATGCCCGCTTCCCGTGTGAAGACGAAGCCGATCCCATGCTCTTCAGCCTTCTCCGCCGCCATCACCACCGTGGTGTAGTCGCTCCAGGTGTCGGGATCGGTGGAGCTGGCCTTGCGCAAGGTCATGGGACACACCGGGACTTTCGTCCATCGCGTGCCGTCCTGTTCCAGTTTCCAGAGCACCCACTGACTATGCGCTTTCAAGACGGTGGGGATGGTGCGATCGACATAGCGAAGTACGGCTGAAACCATGTGCTTCACTTGCGGCCCTCCTCATCGGCACGTTCCGCCACAAGCAGGAGGCACCGGCGAATTGCCGCCGCCTTCGAGATGCTCCACTGCGCCGCGAGTAATTTGGCAGCGGCGTCGTGGACCGGCTTGAGTTCAAGTGGGTAGACGATTGCTGAATTGGGGGAGCATGTTTTTGCCATGCTCCACTATAGGAAGCTTATATTTGGACGCGCTAGACGGTTTTCTAAACGTGGGTGAGATCGTATTTTTAGAATGCCCCCCCTCGAACGTGAGGCGCGATGCGGTTAAAACTTGTTCGTGAACACGCCGCGTATCGGATGCAATTGAAGAATACATTCTCCTCTCAATATTCCCTGAACGAACAATCGCATCGCCACATTGGGATCTTCGGTGAGCTTGGGCAAGACACGTTGCATCCACGTGCCCTTAAACAGCAGCTCGCTCAACCCTTCAGGCACTGGCCCCTTCCGAACCTTCTGAAAGAACTTCCGTGGATTGGTCATCGGTGCCGTGCCTGGATAGACTTGATTCGCTGCACGGTTCGTGAAGTTCCGCTGAACGAGGTAGGCGGCGAGGCGCTTGGCGGTCGGTCGTGGATATCCCTCTTTCTTGAACGCGGCTTGAATCGAACGCATGAGCGCATTAGGCTTTTGGATCGCCGACTCCACCCACGTCAGCACGAGGGGCGCAAACCTACGCGCTGTGAACCAGGCTTGCTGGGACACGAAATTATTTCGTCCGCGCGGTCGCTTCTTTTCTCTACCGGTAGGCGGGAACAGTTCGTTGTCGATTGGATATTCCGCCAGCGCCTCAAGGAGTCTCGTGCGTCTCTCCGGTGGCATCTGAGCCAGCGCGCGAAACCCCTCAACTGACTCCTGCTGAGCGTTACTGGGCCTAATCCTGAACTCGATTTCATAGGTATCCCCGGCCAGCACCGCACGGCCTCGAACTATGGACCAGCCTTTTTTAGATGTCTTCTCGAACGAGAGAGGCAGCTCATCGCCCCGGTACCATCCGAACTGGCTCGCGCTTTCAGGCATGGCCCCTCCCGCAAGGGTCCCGCTGGTGAGAGGAGAGGCTCGGCACCGGCGCGGGGGTCCGGTGCCATCAACGCGAAGGATCAGTTCGCGCTGCGAGCCTGCGTTCGCTATAGCACGATTTCACTACCGAAAAAAAGGGATCAATATACGAGACCCAGCATGATGATAAAATGGGGATAACTGGCAAGTTAAGGAGGAGGACCTGAGAGAACACCGGCCTGCTGATTAAAAAATTCATTCTCGTCCATCAAAATTATGTCCTTGCTTGTCATGAACAGAGCAAGCTTAAACCTTCTCAGAAAGTCGATTCCTAATAAAATATCAACCGAATGTTCCTCAATGGTAATATTTCCTTCATAGCTTTTTTCTCCAATGGAAGCATAGGCTAATGCCCCAAATGCTGGCCGTGTAATTCCATCAGCATATGTCACTTGTTCAGCGTGATCAGGTTTAATATTGAGCTTCCCAGCTATAGCGCCGGGAATAGATAAGAATCCTGAACAGCCAGTATCGATAATGGCTTGGAATTTCTGGAAATTGGTAGGATCAGGACCGATAGAAATCTCTACGACGGGATCAGGGCCGTTATACCGACCTGTGGCGACCAGCATACATATGACTTACTTTAAAAGCGGCTGGCGCTCCAATTCGGATAAGATGGAATTGACCACCTGGGGCATCAGTTTTTGCCTTTTTGACAGCTTCTTCCGGAAAGGCAGCCACGTAGGATTTTTGGGTATCGATATCAATAACTACATATTGACCGCTATATTCCTTCTCATATATAGCTTGAAATCTCTCCTTATAGATTTGTTCGCCTTGGTTGGCAACATTCTTAGGGTTGGAGAGATCGGTAATAGGATTCATGGTGTCTATCCTAGAACATGGCTGATGAGAATAGCTATCCATGAATACCCTAACATTGGGGCCGCTAATATAGCAAAATAATACATCATTTTCAATGACCCACATATGGACCACCGAGAGAGGACAGGCGCAAGACACTACTTCTTGGTAACGGGTTTCTTTGCGGTCAACCCGATTTGCTTCTGAAGTCGCTGAAGGACCTTCTTCGACTCGGCCTCAAATTTCACCCGCTCTGTCATGGTTGCCCCTCCGGTGATTCTTGGCTGAGAATGTCGTGCAGGCTTCGCGTCGGCTTTGGCCTCCGCTTCAGGCCCAATTTTTCCAATAGCTTGGCTTCGCTTTCCTCTAGTTGTTCGAGTTGCAACGCAATGGGGGCCAGACTCCGCTTCCGCCGGTCAAAGAGCTTGTCTGGATTCTGAAGCGCCCATTGAGCGGCAATCCTTCGGCGAATCCTCTTTTGGGCAATCATCGAAATGATGCTTCGCTCTTGCGGCGACACTTCACTGTCTCCGCCCAAGGCTTGGATCAACTCCCGCCGTTCAGCCTCCAGCTCTTTGGCCAAGGCCGTTCTGCCGTCTAACACCCTGCTACCTAGCTCCTTTACGGCCTTCTTCAGCACCGTATCCCCGTGCTTTACGTTGCCGTTGAGGGCTATCTGTTGCGATTTGTCCGGTGTCATGCGTGGCACCACGTTGGCACCAATGGATAAAAATCCAGATGAAACAAGTAGTTAGAGAGCCTGTTCTGATGCCCAATCAGCGGGCTGCACGTCGGTTTCGGCGTGGTCGTCCCGCCAGAGAACAAGTCTTGTTCGTGAGAAGATCGGCGAGTGATTCGAGAGCTGGCTTGGTGCCAAGCTGGTGCCAAACGTACTGAACCAGGCCAACCAAGATGAGGTCTTTTCATGCCTCATCCTCGCTGACTGATGGAAGTTCTTCGTCCTGAGTGTTCTCAGGTTGGAGAGGGGCGGGACTCTTAATCAGCGGGCCGTAGGTTCGACCCCTACACGGCCCACCAAACCACGCTTCGTGTGACCCGGCGGCTCATCGGGCGTAGCCCTCTTCATTGACGCTGCCTGATATACACCTCCGGCGTCTTCTCTTCAAACTACCAAACCAAGCTCTCTCGCTCCGTGCGCTATCTGTGTATTGATGCAAAGGGACAAACCCCTTCAGTAGGTCTTCATGTCGCTTCTGAGTGTTGCCCGGCATACTTGAATAGACCGTTCAAATTCTTGCTTTCATTGGGATATCTCGTGGAAGAGAGGTATGCTCATGTATCGAAATATCACAATTTCTTCTGCATCCTGGCTGGCTTATGGAGAACGACAAGACATCGAATACATGGTCACTCCGCACATGGATTTGCGGTGCAACGGTCGCCTTGACGGTCAGCCTGGCCTCTATCTTAGGCCTCTTTGACACGATTGACCGTTGGGTCTACGAGGAGATTGTAACTATTATTGAGAGCGAAACGATCCTGCATTTTAGCAATGGGGTTGCGACTGAAGCGCCAACCCAACCGACAAACACGTCCCTTCCCACAGACTCATTCCTGACCATTGCGCTGATTACCGCCGTCGCCTTTTCCGCTGTGAGGATCACCACTGCCCTTCGTCTGTTCCCTGCACTCGGAGTTATTGCCGTGCTGGCGTTGTGTTATGAGGCCATTGCATTCGTGGCAAGCCTCGCCACTCATCGAATTCTGGATTTGAGCGCCATGCCAGCGACCCTTCTGTTGGGCTATGCGATCACAGTATCCGATGGTTCTTTGCAGGCTAGATGGCGTTGCCGATATATACGGAAGAAATTGTCCCGCCATATCCCGTCAGATCTTGCCGAGGCCATCTGGCAGCGGCGCGATCAGTTTTTGCGGGGCGGCCGGCGGTCTTCACAGAAATTACCGGCCACAGTGCTGTTTGCGGAGATGCGCGGGTTCACGTCAGACGCCGAAATGCAGCATGCGGAGAACCTCATGGAGTGGGTGAGTAGCTATCGGGATACGATGGCTCAGATAGTTATTGATCATGGCGGAGTGGTGGAAGGGTATTTCGGTGACGTGATGAAGGCTACCTTCGGTGTGCCATTCGCCCGTAAACGTTCCGACGAAATCGAGCAGGACGCATCGACGGCCGTCGCCTGTGCCTTGGCCATGGGAGAGAGGCTTCAAGTACTGAATCGGCAGTGGCAGGACCGAGGATCTCCCGATATCATGATGCGAGTAGGCGTAGCAACCGGTGATGTGACGGCTGTCTGCATCGGGCACGCGGATTCATTCAAGTTCACGACCACGGGCAACGTGGTGGAAACTGCCGTACAATTGGTGCGTGACTTGCGTGGTTCAGATGATCCAACCGTGAGTCCTTGTGCGTGCCGGGTTTTGATCGGAGCCGCTACCGCTTCGCATCTTCGTGGGCGCTTCCGGCTCTATCCAATCCAAGCAATCCAAGTCGGAGGCTCGTGGTCTGGACGGCCTTTGGAACCAGTGTATCGCGTGTTCGGGAAACATGACCGGGCGATCTCCAACGGTCACGCTGATCCACGCACTTCCTTGCGCATACCGTTGATCATGTCTGTCACTGTCGCATCTGACCCCTCCGCAGCCGGCTATACGACCAATGTCAGTAGTGGAGGAATGGCCATAGGTCGACTTGCCCGCCCGTTGTCAATTGGAGCAACGACCATACTGCAGATTGAAGTTCCCGGTCATGCCAGTCCTCTCACAACGGCGGGGACTGTTGTCTGGGCCCACCAAGATCAGGCTGGTATCGCCTTTACCGCTTTCCCTCCATCCGATCAGGTCATGTGGAAATCGTTTCTGTCTAGCCAAGCCACAAAGCTGATTCCTTCAGCCGCATAACCGGCCATCTGAGTCTCGGTCTTCGGTAAACAAGGAAGCACATCGGCAGGATAGCCGCGTCCTGATTCATCGCGGATTATGTTAGACACGACTCGAGGTTTTCTATTCTCCCCACTGTCGTGAACATTGCAAGTCATTGATATAGCGCGACATATTGACCAACAATTACGTTGGCCTCTTATGATAGGCTAAACTGAGCTGCTCAAATGAACGAGGAAGGCAGTGGCCACAATCATCAAAGAGAAGAAGAGGCTATTGCGAATCCCCTCCAGGGTCGTGTTGCCGTTTGGGTATCAGATTTCTGTGAGGCAATTGTCAGACGCCGAGATGGACAAGCGGGATGAGAACGCCGATGGAATCTGGGACGATGCCACGAAGACCATCTATCTTCGCAAACGGCTCCCAGTCACTCGCCGCAGGTATATCCTTGCCCATGAACTCGGACATGCCTGGCTGGACTGGCAGCATCGTTATATGGACGATGGAAAAGCCAGTACCTGATCGCTCCGGCCTACCAAATTCTCAAAAGCCATCAGCTACACGAGGGTCAGGATGTGTTCCCATTCAATGGAAGTCACTGGCTGAACCGAAAGGCGCGACCCCTTTCGCAATAACACCATATCTTTGAGCTTCTGTTCTTTCCGCAACTGATCAAGCGACACGGGCTGCAAAAACTTGCGGATGTACTTTATGTCCACCATATCCCATCTCGGGGCAGATGGATCACATTCAGGGTCGTAATGCTTGTCCTTCTTGTCAAACTGCGTGGGATCGGCATAGGCGGTCTTGACGATCTCAGCGATGCCCGCAACTGCAGGCGGATCAGCATTGCTGTGGTAGAACAACACCCGATCGCCGATAGCCATTGACCGCATGAAATTACGTGCCTGGTAGTTGCGCACTCCATCCCAGCAGGTTGTTTGCTGAGTCGCCTTCATCAAGTCGTCGATAGAAAATGCCGACGGCTCCGACTTCATGAGCCAATAGCGTCTTCTTTGCGGCATCTCAACCCATCCTTTCTGGTTCAGTTAATACCGCGGTTCCTGAGTTCAGGAGTACGGCCGGCGCACATGGATCACTTTCTCTCTGGTGGACGTGATTCGATGAATTCGATCAACGCTCGGTAGGTCAGCTCTCTGATCCTGGCCTTGCCATCATGGTGATTGTCGATATTGCCCTCCAGCCATACTTGCTCCGACAGGTGAGGGGTGGCATCGTTACATAGGGTCCACATTCGATGGAGAAAGTCGCCCGGCAGGCCAACTTGGATTCCCTCGGACTCGATTCGATCATCCAATAAAGCGAGCAGATCGGAAACGGCTTGATCTGGACGATACGGTGTCGTGCTGAATCCAAACTGCTCATTAGCACGAGTCTCCTGCGCAGCTTGTTCGACGAGGTCACGCATATATTCCTTGAGCAACCCGACGACATGGCCCGAGAGCATGATCGGCTCATCCATGGCCCATTATCGAACTTCTGCCCCAGATGAGCAAGATTCCTCACCACACATGCCACGGTTGACCAGCCGGCAAAGCCTTCTCTATGATGAGAATCTCTAGTTTGTGGACCAAGTAACATTGTCGTGACTCCTCACGCCTCTGAACGGTTTGAAATCGCCCTCAACACCCCCGCTGGTCGCCTGACGACGGCGGTTGATGTGCCGACCGCGTTCGTTCCAGTGACCGCCATTGTCCCCTTGATGCGACGATTGGGAGAGGAGGCTCAGGCGCTGGAAGAAGCGAGGAGCTCGGACGAGGGAAGAGGGCGCTCGTGCCAAAAAGGGTGTGCCGCCTGTTGTCGAATGCTGGTGCCGCTGTCTCCACCGGAAGCCTTCGCTCTGAGGGAATTCGTTCAATCCTTGCCGAGCGAACAACAAGAACGCGTCGCCACTCGATTGGCCCAAGCCAAATCCATTCTCCTGACGCATGGACTCTGGAATCAGCTCGTGGATATGGGCCGGTCCTCTCAGGCCCCCGACGACGGCATGTTGGAACCTATCAACCAGGCTTATTATGCCCTGAGAATGCCCTGTCCGTTCCTCGAAGACAACCTCTGTTCCATCTACGACGAGCGACCGGCAGCCTGTCGGGAATTGCTGGTCGTATCGCCAGCTGAACTGTGTCAGGACATGGCAAAGAATCCGGTGGAACCAATCCCGGTGCCAGTGCGGATCGGCCCCGCCTTGGGATTGTTGTGGGGAGAGCTGACCGGCACCCAACCCAAGCTGATTCCGCTACCCATAGCGCTCGACTGGGCGGAACAGCATCAGCAAGAGAGTCGCAAGACCTGGCAAGGTCCCCGGCTTCTTGATACAGCACTCGACAAGGTGTGGCGATTCTTAAGCCAGACGTTTCAACAACCTGGGAATACGCCGCCGGCCAATGAGCCGAAGGTGTAAATCATAGGGGAGGCAACCATTTGATGCAGAAACCTGTCATCGTCTGTTTGGACCTGGAAGGGGTGCTGGTGCCGGAAATTTGGATCAACGTGGCACTGAAGACGGGTATCGAGGAATTGAAGATCACGACCCGCGAGATGCCGGATTACGATAAGTTGATGAAGCAGCGGATAGAGATCCTGGATCGCCACCACTTGAAGATTCAGGACATTCAAGACGTAATCGCCAAGATGGGACCGCTCGACGGCGCAGGGGCTTTCCTGGAGTGGTTGCGGAATCGCTGTCAGGTCGTAATTCTGTCGGATACGTTTTATCAGTTCGCACACCCTCTGATGCGGCAGCTGGGATTCCCGACCTTGTTGTGCAATCAACTGGAGATTGATGGGACTGGCCGTATCGTCAATTACCATATGCGGCTGCAGAATCCCAAGAAGCATGCCGTGGCTGCCTTGAAATCCCTGAACTTTTTTACGATCGCCGCTGGTGATTCATACAACGACACCACCATGCTCGGGGAAGCTGACGCCGGATTTTTCTTCCGGCCACCCGAGCATTTACCGAAAGAATTTCCGACGTTTCCGGTTACGCAGACCTATGACGAACTCCGGGAAAGATTTGCAAGGGCTGGCCGGTTCGCGATCCCCTGAATCTGTGGGAAGGGCTCTGGTCAATCGCTGGATCTGAACTCCGTCTCCCCCCTGGAGTACGCGGGATGGATTGAATGACACGAAGGCCTGTTGAGCCGTTACCGTGGCCATTCACTAACCTCTACTGATCCAGGAGGTGTGCTATGCACTCCCTTATCGGTAGTCTATCTTTGGTGTTTGCACTGTCTGCCTGCGCCCCGCTTTCCACGCATGACTCTGCTCTCGGCGATGCCGGTGACAAGGCAGAGCGGCAAGCAGAGAATACCAAGCAGCAAGATCGATACAACACTTGGTTTCAATCTCTCACCCCAGAGCAGCGGGCAGAGGAAATACAGAGGCAACACGAACGCGCATTGTCGCCGTAGACATCCGGTGATCCAGGGTTCGCTCTGGACGTAGATTCACGACCCGCATTGTTGTCGCAGCTGAACCGGCACATTATCCAATCATGTGTGCACTCGCACATTGCTTACGGTGCGACTTTGGAAGGTAATCGGCCGAGTCGATCCAGGTTCAAACTCTTTGTCTCGTCAATCTAATAAAAACCACCACTTAAACTCAGTCTGGCCAAGGTGCAAGTCTTGCTGCATCTCTCTGGCGACAGCTGTTCTTACGTTTCCAGCCTCGCGGTACGTAGCACAGATCGCTGTCATAATAATGAGCACGCATGATAGCCTGGCCCGAGACGCAGAAAGGTTCTGGTTGTCTGACGAGATTTGTATGCCCCGGTAACAAATGGGTTGACACGCCCATCTATACTTCTGTAGATTGGCTCCGTTTCACTCATGTTCAGCTGTAGAGAGATGTTCTAATCGAGGAGAGATTAAATAGGCACTGCAGTGAACCCTGTCCAGACGAGTCTGGGTCGATGGTTATACCTGCTTGAATATTTTCTCCCCCTAAAAAGATAACTGTCACCCCAAGCCGAAATCTTCGATGTTCCAAGTTTACTGTATTAACTCAAAAGGAGTCTGATGATGTTATCTTGGAGTAAGACGTCTCTGTCCGCGGCCCTTCGCGCTCCCCACTCGCGATATACCGCGTTGTGCCGAACGATGATCCTCTTGTCGGCGTGCTACTGGTGTATGGCCGGGTTTACGCCCGATCGGGTATGGGGTGCAGAGACACCCGTGCAGGCTTCCCCAACTACGGAAGCTTCGAGCAAGGACAGCAGTGCGCAGTCTACTGCAAGCACGGAATCTTCAAGCGAGGAGTACTCCTTCTTCCGTCCCTCCCCGGATTGGGAGTGGAGGTTTTTCCCAACCCCCCAGGAAATTCAGCGATACCGGAAAAGCTGGAATCCGTTTAGCCATGGACCGATTTTGGCCAATTCTCCGGATGTTCAACCCAAGAGTCAGTTCCTGATCCAGCTCTATGT
>FKKE01001853.1_pt1 | contig 14874 bp, 11 predicted proteins | sample 1106331 | NCBI WGS metagenome assembly FKKE01 (sample SAMEA3931202, study PRJEB13176) | freshwater metagenome | biome: Drinking water system; feature: drinking water; material: freshwater | place: China | collected 2013-02-06 | reverse complement strand
AATGTCGGACAGGCTCCTAGAGAAGCCCCGTCGATTCGATGAACGCGAAGGGAGCGGCACGTCATTCGGAGTGGTTCTGGACATTCTTGATCATTGGCGCGGTTCTCTTGGTCGGCACCGGCTCCTATGTGTGGCGGTTCCAACCAGCAAAGCCTCTCGCAACTTTTCCCCCTGTCCCGGCGATCGATCCGGCCCTCGTGCCCTTGGCGACCGGCGAGGAGCCGGTCCAGGAGATCTTTATCCGCTCTGGGTGTGCTTCTTGTCATACGATTCCCGGCATCGACGGGGCCCAAGGCCGCGTAGGGCCCAAGCTGATCCTGGGGACCAATGGGCCGAAGCGATTGGCTGACTCCGCCTATCGAGGCGAAGCCAAGACGGTCCGTGAGTACATCCACGAGTCGATCGTGAGCCCCGGCGTCTACGTGGTGCCGGGGTTTCCGGATCGGACCATGCCGCAGTGGTATGGACAAAAGCTCAGCGCCGGCGCGCTGGATAAGATCGCTGCCTATTTGGAGCAACTCCGGGAAGAGTCGGCTCCGTGAGGGTAGGGTGCGGTCTGTGAATCGGATTGCCGAGCCGCTCACGTGGGCCCTGCCTACGACGAGATACGAGCGTCGAACGGCGAATCAGCGCTTTCGCCCGCCGAGGTGCGCCATGCCCTTGATCTGAAAGCCCGAGCCCTTGTCGTCGCTCGGTTTCCCGCCGTCTTCCTCCGTCTTCATGTCGTCCAGTTTGATCTTGAGGCGCAGGTTGTTCGCGCTGTCGGCGTTGATCAAGGCTTGTTCCAGATCGATCTTGCCGGCCTTGTGTAAGAGAAACAGGACGTGGTCGAAGGTCTGGCATCCTTCCTGGATGCCCTGCTCCATCGCGTCCTTGATGTGATCGATCTCCCCGTTCTTGATGAGATCGCGGATGCGGGGCGTATCCATCATCACTTCCAGGGCGGCCACGCGCTTGCCGTCCACACCGCGGACCAGACGCTGCGAGACAATGGCCCGAAGGTTCAGGGAAAGCTGGAGATAGATCTGGGCGTGCCGCTCGGAGGGGAAGAAATTCATGATGCGCTCGATCGCCTGGTTGGCGTTGTTGGCGTGCAGGGTGCCGAGGCACAGGTGGCCCGTCTCGGCGAAGGCGATCGCCGCTTCCATGGTTTCCGTGTCCCGGATTTCTCCGATCAGAATCACATCGGGCGCCTGGCGCAACGTATTCTTGAGCGCGTTCGAAAACGAGTGCGTGTCGAAGCCGACTTCTCGCTGCGTGATCACGCACTGCTTGTGGCGATGGACGAACTCGACCGGATCTTCCACGCTGACGATGTGGCCCGGCGCCGTCGAGTTCCGATAGTCGATCATGGCGGCCAGCGAGGTGGATTTCCCGCATCCGGTGGCGCCAACGAACAGCACCAACCCCCGCTTGCTCATCGAGAGGGTCTTGATGATCGGCGGCAGCCCCAGTTCCTCGATGGTCTTGATTTCGACCTTGATTTGCCGAAGGACAAAGCCCACGTTCCCGCGCTGCCGGAAGATATTGACGCGAAACCGGCCCAGTTCCGGGTAGTATAGGGCCAAGTTCATCTCCATGGTCTCGGCGAACTCTTTGCGCTGCTTTTCCCGCATCATCTCATTGGCCAGGGTTTCGAGCTGCTCGTTCGTGAGCGGCGTCTCGCCCCTCTTCTGCACAACCCCTTCGATGCGATACATGGGAGGCAGATCGACGGTCAGATAGAGGTCAGAGGCATTGTGATCGACCATCACTTTGAGCAGCGCACGGAGATCCATGGTGTCCTCGCTCCTCGGACACGCGGAGCGATGAACGACGGACAGGAGAGGCCGGGGCCTCATTCCGCGTTCACTGTTCCGCGGTCATCGATACTCTGTTATGCGGCCGCCGTCGTCGGCGTGGCCGTGGGGCCCGCCGTGCCGAACAGCTGCGGATTCATGCTGCGCGACTGGGCCTCCGCCTTCGTCACCACGCCCTTGTTCACCAGGTCCAGCAGGGCCATGTCCATCGTCTGCATCCCATCCTTCTTGCTGGCCTGCATGATGCCCGGGATCTGGTGCAGCTTGGCTTCCCGAATCAGGTTACGCACGGCCGTGGTGCCGGTCATGATTTCCAGCGCCGCCACGCGGCCGCCCCCTTTTTTCTTGAGTAGGGTTTGCGTCAGCACGGCCTCGATCGATTCGGCGAACTGGGCGCGGACCTGTGCCTGCTGATTGGGCGGGAAGACATCGATGATCCGGTCGACGGTCTTGGGCGCGCTGGAGGTGTGGAGGGTGCCGAAAACCAAGTGGCCGGTTTCGGCCGCGGTCAGCGCCAGTTGGATAGTTTCCAAGTCCCGCATTTCCCCGACGAGGATGATGTCCGGATCTTCGCGCAACGCGGACCGCAAGGCGTTGGCGAAAGAGTGCGTGTGCGGGCCCAACTCGCGCTGGTTGACCAGGCATTTCTTGGATTTGTGCACGAACTCGATCGGGTCCTCGATCGTCAGAATATGGCCTTCAAAGGTGTCGTTCAGGTAATCCAGCATGGCGGCGAGCGTGGTGGATTTCCCGGAGCCGGTCGGCCCCGTCACCAGGACCAGGCCCTTCTCCTTCTCGCACAGCGTGCGCAGGATCGGCGGCATGCCGAGCTGTTCGAGGGGCAGGATCTTGGTCGGAATCGTCCGGAACACGGCGCCTTCGCCGCGTCGTTGCACGAAGACGTTCACGCGGAAGCGGGCGATCTCGCCGAGCTCGAAGGAAAAGTCGCATTCATGATGTTCCTGGAACGCGCGGCGTTGGGCGTCGTTCATCATGTCGAAAATCATGTTGTGGACGTCGTCCCTGCCCAGCGGGGGATGGTCCAGCTTCTTGAGATCCCCGTGAATCCGCAGCATCGGCGGTTCTTCCGAGCTGATGTGGCAGTCCGAGGCCCCTTGTTCGACGCCGAACGTCAGCAATTGCGTGATATCCATGGGCGCGTGGTCCTCCGCGTTGTAGGTGTTGATGTCAGAGCCCGCGCAAGCGGACCCCTGACGGTTCTTATCGGAAGGATTGAGCAAACAGGTGACAGGGATGGAGGGGAGATGCCGGCTGATTGCTGCGCGTAACAAGGGCCGGCGCTGTAACGGAACAGAATGGAGCACAACGGTCAGATGAGCCCGATCGCTTGTCCGGCTTTCTGGAATGCCGTGAGGGCCTCGTCCAAGTGGGCCCGGGTATGCTCGGAGGTGACGGTCACACGGATGCGGCTGGTTTCCTTTGGCACCGTCGGGGGGCGGATGGCGGGGGCATAGACGCCCTGACGTAGCAATTGCTCGGCTAGGGCGAGCGCAAGCGATGGATCACCGACGATGACCGGCATGATGGGGCTCTGGCTGTCGCAGAGGCGAAAGCCCATCCGTTGCAAGCCGGTATAGAGATACTGTCGATTGTCCCATAAGCGCACGCGGCGTTCCGGCTCCGATTGCAAAATCTGTAAAGCCGCCACCGTGGCGGCGGCGGTGGCCGGAGGAGGGGCTGTGGTAAACAAGAACGAGCGGGCCCGGTTGAGAAAGTACTGTACGGCTGCTGTGGTGCCGACGACGTAGGCCCCGCTGGTGCCCAAGGCTTTACCTAAGGTTCCCATGTGAAAGGGGATGCGAGCTTCAAGTTCAAAATGCTCGACGGTACCACGTCCGTTGGCGCCCAGAATCCCCGTCCCGTGGGCATCGTCAATATAAAGGGTGGCGCTGAATTCCTCGGCCAGGTCGGCCAGGGCCGGGAGGGGAGCCAGGTCCCCATCCATGCTGAAGACCCCGTCCGTGACGATCAGCGTCGGTCGTGCCGTTCGGCGCTTGGAGAGGAGCGAGCGCAGATGCTCTCCATCGCGGTGGCGGTACACCCGCACGCCGGCCCCGCTGAGGCGGCAGCCGTCCAGCAGGCTCGCATGGCACAATCGATCGGCGAGAATCAGGCCGCCGGGTCCGATCAATGCCGGAATCAGGCCGATGTTGGCCAGGTAGCCGGACCCGAACAGGAGCGCCGCGTCCGTGCCCTTGAACTTCGCCAGAGCTGTCTCAAGCTCCTCATGTGGAGGGAGTGTGCCGGAGATGAGCCGCGCGGCCCCGGCCCCCGTTCCAAAGTGCTCGGTGGCCTGGATCGCCGCTTGCTTCAATCGGGGATGGGTCGCGAGGCCGAGATAGTCGTTCGAGGCCAGAAGAATGACCGGCCGTCCCTCCAGCGAAATGACCGGCCCCGTGCCTGAGCCGATGGGCCGAAGGCGCCGGCGAAGAGACTGGGCGTCGAGGCGGTGAAGGTAATCGTCGAACATGCTCGCGCGGTCGGTCAAACCCTGAGTGCCGGCGTGACACCCGGCTCTCTACGGTAGGAGCGTGGCCGCGGTTCTGTCAACGGGGCTGATTTCCGTCGGTAAGAATTGACAAGTGACCGTCGAGCCGGTATAAGCGCGTGGCCGACACGGAGCCTCGTCAAGACCAATGGCCTTCAAAATTCGAACCGAGTCAAAAACGCGTCCCCTCGATCAGGACGTGGTCTTGAGCCGGGTGGATCACGTCTGGCTGTACCTGGAGCAGCACCGGCGTGAGGTCTTGATCGGCGCGATCTTGGTCCTGCTGGCTGTCGGCTTGGTGGTCGGGGTGGTGTGGTACGACCGTCAGCGCGTCGAGGCGCTGCTGGAATTGGATCGCCAGGCCACGAAGCTGTATCTGGACCGTCCCGCCTCCGACCAGGCCAAAGCCGATGAGAATCTCAAGAAATCCCTTGCGCTCTACCGGCAAGCAATGGAGCAGTACCCTAGCGTGCCCGGCGCGCACCTCGTGCTGTACAAGTACGCGAATGCGCTGGCGCAGGCCAATGACGTGAAGGGGGCGATCGAAGCGTATCAGCAGTTTATCGCCAAGTTCGGTTCCAATAAGCCCATGCTCGGCATGGTCTATCAGCGGCTGGGCTACGCCTACCTCTTGAACAAGGATTCCGAGCAGGCGATCAAAGCATTTTCAGCCCTCCTCGACGTCCCCGGTGCGCTGAACAAGGATCAAGGGATGTTCGAGCTGGGGAAGATTGAAGAAGCCCGGTCGCGTCCCGAAGGTGCGCTGGCACGCTATCAAGACCTCATGAAGGCCTATCCCAACTCGCCGTTTGCCGGTGAAGCGTCCGTGCGGATCAAGGCGTTGGAGGCGAAAAAATCTCCGGCCACGCTCCCCGCGCCCGCTGCGGACGCAGGACTTCCCGCAGGCGCGGCTTCCCCTCCCGCTCCGTCCGGAAAGAAATGATGCGTCTGGTTCGCTGCGGAACAATCGCGCGACGCCGCGCGATCGCCTCAACGCGCCTGCGGCGAGATGGCGAGCAGGTCTCCTGGTCGGATCTTGTGTCCGGAGAGATGGTTGCGGGTCTTGAGGTCTTGCACCGAGAGTCGGAATCGCTTGGCGATGCTGGCGAGACTGTCGCCGCCACGCACGCGATACCACCCGTCCTTCACCTGCGCCTGAAATACCGGTCCCCGCTTGGCAATCAGGGGCGGGGGGTTCCAAATTGGCACCTTGTCCAAGGCCGCTTCCACGAGGGCTTTCTGCCCGACCGGGACTTTCAGATGGTACTCATGGCCGTCCGGCGGGGTGCCGTCACGGCGCAGTTCCGGATTCAACCGCTTCAATTCTTGGAATGAAATCCCCGTCGCCTCCGCCAGGGCCTTCAAGGCAAGGGGGCGGAGCACGACGACTTCGTCGAATTGATGGGGGACCAGGTCTTCGTCCGGGTCAAACCCGAACTGTTCCGGATTTTTCGCGATAATCGTCGCGGCCATGAATCGCGGGACGTATTCCTTGGTTTCACGACGAAGGAGACGCGTCCGGGCCAGGTCGTCGAAATCTTCCGCCCGCGCTTTTTGCAACGCCCGCATGACCTTCCCCTCGCCGGCGTTGTAGGCCGCCATGGCCAAGGGCCAACTGCCGAGGAGATCGAAGAGGTCGCGGAGATAGCGTGCCGCCGCAACGGTCGACTTGATGGGGTCACGCCGTTCATCGACATAGGAATCCACGCGGAGGCCGTAGATTTTGGCCGTGCCTTTCATGAATTGCCAGGGCCCGGTGGCGCGGGCGCGCGAGTAGGCGTGGGGGTTGAAGCCGCTTTCCACGAGCGAGAGATAGACCAGGTCCGTTGGTAATTTGAACTCGGCGAAGATGCTCTCAACCAGCGGATGATAATGCTGCAGGCGCGCCATCCAGGCTTCGAAGCGGTCTCGAATCCTGGTGTGAAAATACCGCATGTGCCCCTCGACCTTCGTCGTCTGAAAGACGGGGACGTTATAGGTTCCCCAAAGCGGGGGCGTGCCTTTGGGCCGGCTGGGATCCAACAAATTGCCGAACCGCGACGGTGCCGGGCTCGTGTCCGGCGGCATCCGGAGCGCATGGGGTGCTTGAATGAACTCCTCCGGCGATGGAATCGACAGGTCGTCGGCGGTGTCGAGGTCATCGGGATCGGCGGCGTCCGCTTCATCGGCGGCCGACTCTGCCGTTGTCCCTCCGGTGGTCAACTCGGTGACGGCAGGGGCGGGAGACGGTGCCGCGGGGGACGCGTTGGCATGTGCCGAAGAGGCGGCGAGCCCGAAGCCGCCCATGAGCCAGACGGATCCACTGAGGACGAGCAGCCATTCTGCGGACATGCGTGGAAATCGAATCGAGTGTGGTTGATTCATACGTCCTTTTTCGGTCAAATAGGTAAACGAATCAAGAGTACGGGGGAACGCCGTAACCTGTCAAGAAAGCGGTTGAGATTATGCGCGGTTGAGAGCCATTGATCGCATGTCCGCGCGCGTGAGTTAGGGTGTATTCCTGTCACGGCCAGCCCTCGTCTCGCGCTTCCTTGACAGAAGAGGGGGCGGGATGGTAGCGTCGCTTCCTATTTTTTCTAGCCGCTCCCCCGATCTTTTTTCACGAACACGAAGGAGATGGGTCCCATGTTGAAACGCTATCTATTGGCCCCAGGACCGACGCCGGTTCCGCCCGAGGCGCTCCTGGCCATGGCCCGCCCGATGATCCATCACCGGGCGCCCGAATTTGATCCGATTTTTCAGGAAGTTCGCGAGGGGCTGAAGTGGCTCTTTCAGACTCGGAACGACGTGCTGATCCTGGCGGCGTCCGGCACGGGGGGGATGGAAGGAGCGGTCTCGAATTTTCTCTCTCCAGGCGACAAGGCGTTGGTCATCAACGGCGGAAAATTCGGGGAGCGATGGGGCAAGCTGTGCAAGACCTTCGGGGCGCAGGTGACGGAGATCAAAGTCGAGTGGGGCCGGTCGGTCGACCCGCAGCAAGTCTCGGAGGCGCTCAAGAAGGACCCCGCGATCAAGGCGGTGTATGTCCAGGCCAGCGAAACCTCGACCGGCGTGGCGCATGACGTGAAAGCGCTCGGACAGATCGTCAAGGCCTGTCCCGAAACCATTTTAGTCGTCGATGCGATCACCGCCTTGGGCGTCTTTGACGTCAAGACGGACGAGTGGGGGCTGGACGTCGTGGTGACCGGCTCGCAGAAAGCCTTGATGTTGCCGCCGGGCCTCGCCTTCGTCAGCGTCAGCGACAAGGCCTGGCAGTTGGCGGACAAGGCGAAGAATACGGCCTTCTACTTCAACTTGAAGCGCGAGCGTGAAAACCAGGTGAAGAACCAAACGGCCTACACGCCGGCCGTATCCATGATCATCGGGCTTCAGGAAATCCTGAAGATGATGAAGGCCGAAGGGCTCGAGAATATCTTCTCGCGTCAGACGCAGATGGCGTATGCCTTGCGGGAAGGCGCCAAGGCGGCGGGGCTGTCCATCTTTGCCCGGGACATCCCGAGCGATGCCGTGACGGCGATCAATGCCCCCGAGGGCGTCGACGGCCAGGCCATTTATAAGAATCTGCGCGTCAAGTATGGGATCACCGCCGCCGGCGGACAGGATCAGTTGAAGGGCAAGGTGTTCCGCATTTCCACGATGGGCTACTTGGATCGATTCGACATCATCACCGCGGTGGCGGCCACCGAGATGGTTTTGAAAGGCCTGGGGCATCCCGTCAAGTTGGGAAGCGGCGTGGCCAGGGCCCAAGAGTTGTTGATGGCTAAGTAATTTCGAGAGGAGCGATGTAGCGGAGCCATGACCGGTCAGATCAAGATTCTCGTCAGCGACAGCCTGTCCAAGCAGGGCGTCGAACTGCTGCAGAAGGCGGGCTTTGCCGTCGACGTCAAGACGAAGCTCACGAAAGATGAGCTGTTGAAGGAAATCAAGGACTACGACGGGCTGATCGTGCGCTCGGGCACGAAGGTCACCGCCGAGGTCATCGCCGCCGCCAATCGCCTCAAGATCGTCGGTCGCGCGGGGTCCGGCCTCGACAATGTCGACCAGGCGGCCGCGACCAAGCGCGGGATCGTCGTCATGAATACCCCGGGCGGCAACACCGTCACGACGGCCGAGCACACCATGTCGATGATCTGCGCCATGGCGCGCCGCATTCCACAAGCCACGGCCAAGCTGAAGGGCGGGGGATGGGACAAGGACAAGTTCATGGGCGTCGAGCTCTACGGCAAGACGCTCGGAGTCGTCGGCTTCGGCCAAATCGGCGGCTACCTGGCCAAGCTGGCGCAGGGCTTCTCGATGACCGTCATTGCCTACGATCCCTATCTCTCGCCCGAGAAGGCGCAAAAGATGGGCGTGGAAGTTCTGCCCCTCGACGACGTGTTCCGCCGCGCCGACATCATTTCCGTCCACACGCCGCTGACGCCGGAAACCCGATCGTTGATCAATGCCGCGGCCATCGCCAAGATGAAGCCCGGCGTGATGTTGGTCAACTGCGCGCGGGGCGGCATCATCAACGAGCCCGATTTGGCGGAGGCGCTGAAGACGAAGCGCGTCGCGGCGGCGGCCTTCGACGTGTTTGACGAAGAGCCCGTCAAGGCCGACCATCCGTTGCTCGCGCTGGACAATTTCATTTGCAGCCCGCACATCGGGGCCTCGACCACCGAAGCGCAAGAAAACGTGGCGATCGGGATCGCCGAGCAGATCGTGGACTATTTCACGAAGGGCGTCGCGCGCGGCGCGGTGAACGTGCCGTCCGTCCCGCCGGATCTGCTGCCGCGGTTGCACCCTTACTTGATTCTGGCCGAGCGACTGGGGTTGTTGGTAGCCCAGGTCTACGAAGGCGGCTTGGAACAGGTGACGGTGGAATACAACGGCGAAGTCTCGTCGCTCTCATTGGCCCCCTTGACCGTCGCGGTGCTCAAAGGATTGCTTTCGCCGATTCTCCAAGACGAGGTCAATTACGTGAACGCCCCGTTGCTGGCCCGTGAGCGGGGGATCGAAGTCAAAGAAGTGAAGAGCAGCGAGGCCGGGGACTTTACGAGCGTGCTGCGCGTGCGCGTCGAAGCTGGCAAGAAGTCGCACCGCGTCGCGGGGACCCTGCACAACAAGAAAGAACCCCGTGTCATCGAAATCGATCACTTCCAGGTCGAGATCGTGCCGGAAGGGCACATGTTGCTCATCTTCAACCAAGACAAACCCGGAGCGATCGGCGCGGTCGCGCAAATTCTTGGCGATCACGAGGTGAATATCGCGCGCATGCAATGCGCCCGCGAATGCCAGGGCGGGCGCGCGCTTCTGTTGCTCGGGCTCGACGCGCCTCCGCCTGCCGGGGTCCTCGATAAAATCCGGTCCACCAAAAACATTCTGTCGGTCAAGCTTGTCACGCTGTCGTAAGTCCACCGGCGCGGACGCGTCGGTCGTCTCCTTGTTATGGCCCGCCGAACTTCCCACCTGACCCGCGTCCTGGAGCCTCTCCTCCCTCGACGTGAGCGCGCCCTGATCCCGGCGGGCATGGTGACCATTTTGCCCCGCACCGCCCGTCGTGTCCGCGGCATGGAGCAGACGCTCATGGACACGCTCGGCCGGTGGGGCTATGAAGAGATTATCCCCCCCACCTTCGAATACCTCGACGTCCTCTCGGCCGGGCTCGAGCCGGATGTCATCGAAAAGTGTTACACGATGTCGGACCGGGCCACGGGCCGGGTGCTGCTGTTGCGGCCCGACGTCACGGCGCAGATCGCCCGCATCGTCGGCATGGGCATGTTGGGGCCCCAGCTTCCGCTCCGTCTGTCCTACCGCACGACGGTGTTTCGGTATGAGCCGGACCATGCCGGCCGCGAGCGCGAGATTTTCCAAGTCGGCGCCGAATTGATCGGCGTCGACGATGTGGCGATGGACAGCGAGATCATCGCGTTGATGGTGGATTGTCTGCGCGATTTGGGGCTCACCGAGTTCAAGATTTCGCTCGGACATGTCGGGTTTTTTCGGGCGCTCCTCGCCCAGTCTGGGCTTTCGCCGGAGGGGCAGAAGCGGGCGGAGCACGCCGCGGCCCGCAAGGATTTGCCGCGGCTGGAGGAGATCTTGACGGCGGAGAATGTCCAGAAATCAAAGATCCGCGTCATCATGGAGGCGCCGCAGCTCTATGGCCAGGACGAGGTCCTCAAGCGGGGCCGTGCGTTGGCCGGACGGGATCGCGTGCTGCGAGGCGCCGTGGACCGGTTGGCGCAGATCTACGCCTTGCTGGAGGCGAGCGGACTCAAATCGAATCTTCTGTTGGATCTGGGCGAGTTTCGCGGCTTCGAGTATTATGACGGGGTCGTGTTCGAAGTCTTTGCCTCGGGGTGGGGCTATGAGCTGGGCGGCGGCGGCCGCTACAACCATCTGATCGGTCGCTTCGGCCGGGACTTGCCGTCCACCGGGTTTGCCTTCGACGTGGATCGGCTGTTCCGAGCCTTGGAGGGGCGGACGGAAAAAAGCATCGGCGCCCAAGTCGATGTGCTAGTCTGTGCGACGGCGGCCCGAAGCGCGCAGGCCTTTCACGTGGCCCGGACGCTCAGGCAGCATGGCCTGCGCGTGATGCAGCGGATCGCCCCGGACGGCGACGAGGCTTCCGCCAAGCATATGGGCGCGGCCGGTCGTCTTATCGGCGCTCCCGCGATCGTCTCGTTGAACGGACGCGGCAAGGGCTTCAACGACGCCCTGGTCACGTTTGTTGCGGACGGCGCGCCCACGCGGACGATCCCCAAAAGCGGGGCGCGAAAGCGGATCACGCGCCGGGTCAGTCTGGATGATCTGCCGGGGCTCTTGAAACCATCTTGCGGGTAAATCGTCGATGGCATCCCTGGACCTCTCAGATCCCAAAGTGCCTCCGCAGAATCTTGAGGCGGAACAATCCGTCTTAGGAGCGATCCTGCTCGACAACGTGGCCATGGCCAAGGCCATGGATGTGATTACCGAGGAGGATTTCTACCGGGGAGCCCACCGCAAGATTTTCACCGCGATGCTCGATCTGTCCGAGACCGGCGAAGCCATCGATCAGATCACATTGACCGAGCATCTGAAACGGAAGGGCGAGCTGGAATCGGTTGGCGGGGCCGCCTATCTCGCCGAATTGGTCGCGGCGGTGCCCAGTTCCGCGAACGTGCGGTATCACTCGAAGATCGTCCGAGACAAGGCCCTGCTGCGGAGTCTGATCGGCACGTCGCACGACATTATCGCCCGCGGCTACGAAGGCAGTTCCTCGGTCGACGAATTGCTGGAGCATGCGGAGCGGTCCGTGTTCAGCATCGCCGAAGGGAAGCTCGGGCGGTCGTTCATCGAGCTCAAGCAGATCATCAAGGAAAGCCTGGACCTCGTCGATGCGCTCTCTAAACGAAAAGAACGCATCACCGGCATCCCGACCGGCTTCTACGACTTTGACGATCTGACCGCGGGGTTACAACCCTCCGATCTCGTCGTCATCGCCGGACGGCCCAGTATGGGGAAAACGAGCTTGGCGTTGGGGATGGCGCAGCACGCCGCCGTCCATCACAAGAAGGTCATCGGAATCTTCAGCTTGGAAATGTCCAAGGCGCAGTTGGTGCTCCGCATGTTGAGTTCGGAAGCCCACGTGGACTCTCACGCGCTGCGGACCGGGCGTCTGCAAAAAGAGGATTGGTGGCGTTTGGCGGAGGCGGCCGGCCGCCTCGAGCAGGCGCCGATCTTTATCGACGACTCCGGCGCGGTCACCGTGCAGCAGATGCGGGGCAAGGCCCGCCGCCTGAAGCGCGAGCACGGGCTCGATCTCCTGATCGTCGACTATCTTCAACTCATGCAGGGGCGCAGCGACGTCGAATCGCGTCAGCAGGAAATCTCCGACATCTCTCGTTCGCTCAAGGCCTTGGCCAAGGAACTCAACGTCCCGGTCATCGCCCTGTCCCAGCTCAGCCGAAAAGTGGAGGACCGCAAACCGCCCATCCCGATGCTGGCCGACCTGCGGGAGAGCGGTGCGATCGAGCAGGACGCCGACTTGGTCGTGTTCATCTACCGTGAAGACCAGTATGATCCCAATTCTGAAAAGAAAGGGATCGCCGAGATTCTGGTCCGGAAGCATCGCAACGGTCCCACCCGCGACATCCAACTCTTTTTCCACGATCGCTTCGCCAAGTTCGAAAGTTTGGAGACGCGCGAGTCCGTTTGACAGTCCGGCGGAGCGCTGCGTATACTGACCGAAAGAGCGGCACCAACGGCCGCTCGCGTTGTCTGGCGCGCTGTCGAGTCAGGGAAGTCTGACTCAAGAGCCCGCCCGGTCGAGGGCCTCTGCATGGGCGGGTCATTCCAGTTTGTGTGGCGGCGCGTGATTCTCGTACTCCTCATCATTCCGTTGATCGTCGTCTCCTGCACGAGCGTGCCTCAAGCAGGAACGGCGCAAGTCCCTGTTTCCTCTCCCGCTGCGGCCGCAACCTCCGCGCCCCCCACGTCGCTCGCACCTCCGGCCGATCCCTATGCCTACTACCATTTCATCCTCGGCTACCAGGCGGAAATGGCCCAGGATTCGGCGAAGGCGATCCGCGAGTACCTGGCGGCTCTTCGAGCGGATAATGCCTCCATCTCGCTGAAAGCCCGATTGGCCACGCTCTACTTCTCGCGCGGCGATGTCGCCAGCGCGCTTCGATTCGCGGACCGCGTGGCGGAGTCCGACGTCAAGGATCCGCAGACGCTGTTACAGATCGCCGGTATCTACGCTGCGGCGGGGCAGCCGGAGCGTGCCTTGGCGCTCTACGACCGGGCGATCGAACAGCAGCCGGCCAACGGGGATGTCCACATGGCCAAGGGATTGCTGCTGATGCGCTTGAACAAGTTCGACGAAGCGGAACGAGCGCTCGAGAAGGCCGTGCAGCAGTCGAAGGATTCGGCGCTCGGGTACTATCATCTTGGGCGCATGCATGCGGAAGGCAAGCGCTACGACCGGGCCGAAGCGAGCCTCCAGCGCGCCATTGCGCTGGTTCCAAGCTATGAGCCGGCCTATCTGGCCCTGATCGGTGTCTATGAGGCGCAGCAGGATCGGACCAAGGCGATCGCCCTGTGTCAGAAGTATCTGGACGAGGTGAACCCCCACAGCAAGGATGTACGGCAGCAATTGATTCGGCTGCATATCGGTGAAAAGGCCTATCAGGAAGCGCAAGCGGAACTCGATAAGATCTTGAGCGAAGACCCGGACGACCTGGATACGCGGTTGCGGCTGGGGCTGTTGTTCGGCGAGATGAAGAACTATCCCAAGGCAATCGAAGAGTTGAAGCAGATCCTCAGCTCGCGGCCCGCCGAGCTGAAGGTCCGGGACTATCTCGGCTTGCTCTATGAAGAGGTGAAAGAGCACGACAACGCCATCAAGGCCTATGAGCGCAACATCGAGCTCAATCCCAACTACGTCGAAGGGCATCTCCATCTGGGGTTTCTCCAATATCGTCTCAAGCGATATCCGGAGGCGTTGACGCATCTGGAGCGGGTGGTGAAGCTGAGCCCGAAGCAGGCCGAGGGCCATCTGCTGCTTGGGTTGACCTATTCGCAGATGGAGAAGTATCAGGATGCGTCGCAAGCGTTCGAGGGCGGCCTGGTCCATCACCCGCAGAGCGCCGACCTGCATTTCAACCTCGGGACGGCCTATGACAAGCTGAATCGATTCGACGACGTGGTGCGGGCCATGGAATCGGCATTGCGCATCGACCCCAAGCATGCGGATGCGTTGAATTACCTCGGCTATACCTATGCGGAGCGGGGCATCAAGATCGAAGAAGCCGTCTCATTGACCAAGCGGGCCGTCACGCTGAAGCCCAACAATGGCTACTACGTAGACAGCCTCGCCTGGGCCTTCTTTAAGCAGGGCCGGCTGGAGGAGGCGCTGGTCGAGATGAAGAAAGCCGTCTCGCTGGTCGGCGATGACCCCGTCATCTATGAACACCTGGGCGAGATTTATTTCCATCAACATCACATCCCTGAGGCCAAAGAAGCGTGGCTTAAATCTCTGGAATTGGACCCCTCCAATGCCAAGCTCATCGAGCGGTATCGCGAACGGGGGCTCGGCGACCCCACCCAGGAAGAGCGCATCCGCCAGGCCAAACGCAAGGTCTCCCAGTCGACCCCCTCTCCGCTCACCGTGCAGTAGTGCTCTCCGCGGTTTGTCCCAATGTACGCGTGCCCGGTATCTGCGGGCGAGTGCCATGCAGGTCCATATAAAAGGAGTGGGCCTGAAGGGGAGCAGGGATCGTCTCCCTGCGCAGCCAGGTAGCCTCGCGCGCAATTCTCGTCCCTTAGAGCGTTTTCGCGACATCCCGTCATGCCTTGGCCTGCCTCTCTTTGTGCCCGCCTGCAGCCGTTCCTGTGGGTTTCTCATCGTTCCGCAATCGGCATGGATTCTGCTTTTTCTCGGCTCGTCCTCGAGTGCGAGGCGGGACCTATCTGTTCCTGCTCAACGGGCTATGGAGTGGGAGGGGGCACCATGAAACAGGTCATGGAATGGATGCACAAACGGCAAGGCGGCTTTACGCTGATCGAGCTGATGATCGTCGTGGCAGTCATCAGCATCATGGCGGC
>FKKE01006812.1_pt1 | contig 14885 bp, 15 predicted proteins | sample 1106331 | NCBI WGS metagenome assembly FKKE01 (sample SAMEA3931202, study PRJEB13176) | freshwater metagenome | biome: Drinking water system; feature: drinking water; material: freshwater | place: China | collected 2013-02-06 | reverse complement strand
AAAATTTGATACCATTTTTTGAATGGTATAGCCGTTTTATCTATTTAATTTAAATTGCACCGATTAAAAAGAATCTAATGAAGAAATTTATAGCCGGATTTATTTTGTCCATAATTGCTATTACGCAATACGCCCAGGAAAGCAAGTTTGATAACAAAGAGGCGTTTTATCCCCAGTTCTATCCTTATCCCGGCAATGACTATCGCAGTGCAAGCGGTGAACCGGGACCAAAGTATTGGCAGAACCGTGCGGATTATAAGATCAATGCAACATTAGATACGGGCTCACATAAAGTGACTGGTGAAGTAGAAATCACTTACACAAATAACAGTCCTGATAATTTAAAGTTCTTATGGCTGCAGCTTGATCAGAATATTTACCGTCAGGATTCTCGTGGCTCTGCAACATCAACCCAGGCAGGTGGTCGCTGGGCCAATACAAAATTTACAGAAGGGCATGCGATAAAATCAATAACTGCAGATGTCAATGGCAAATCATTTACTCCAAAATATATTGTAACTGATACAAGGATGCAGGTTTGGCTTGATGAATCATTAAAAGCCTCCGGCAATAAAGCCAAATTGAAGATCGCTTTTGAATTCACTATTCCTGATTATGGTACTGATCGCATGGGTAAATTGAAAACAAAAAATGGAATCGTGTATGAAGTAGCACAGTGGTTTCCCCGGTTATGTGTATATGATGATATCCAGGGATGGAATACTTTGCCCTATATCGGACAGGGAGAGTTTTATCTTGAATATGGTGATTTCGATTTTGCCATTACTGCACCTGCCGATGTAATTGTTGTTGGCTCCGGTGAATTATTGAATCCGCAGGATTGCTATACACCCGAACAGATAAAAAGATGGAATGATGCAATGAAAAGTGATAAAACTGTGATGATAAGAAGTGAGAAAGAGGTTAAGGAAGCTTCATCAAGACCTGCCAAAGCAAGCTGTACATGGAAATTTAAAATTACCAATGCAAGAGATATTGCCTGGGCTGCATCAAAAGCATTTATTATTGATGCAGCAAAGATCAATTTACCCAGCGGAAAAAAATCAATGGCAATAAGTGCATACCCCGCTGAAAGTATTAAAAGAAACGGCTGGCAGCGGAGCACTGAATTTGTAAAAGCTTCTGTTGAACATTATTCAAAAAAATGGTTTGAATATCCTTATCCTGCTGCAACCAATGTTGCCGGTATTGTTGGTGGCATGGAATATCCCGGTATTGTATTTTGTGGCTTTGGTGCATCCGGTGCAGGATTATGGGGTGTTACTGATCATGAATTCGGACATACCTGGTTTCCGATGATAGTTGGTAACAATGAAAGAAAATATGCATGGATGGATGAAGGCTTCAATACTTTTATCAATGGGCTTTCCACTGAAGAATTCAATAATGGTGAATTTGCAAGCGGCGGTTTTTCCTTTGGCGACCTTGCCAGTTTTGTATTCAGCGATGAAATGGATGGATTATATAATATACCGGATGTGATCGGCCAGGGAGATCTTGGGATTGCAGCATATGAAAAACCAGCGATCATGCTCAATGCATTGCGTGATGTTGTTCTTGGCGAAGAAAGATTTGATCTTGCTTTTCGTGAATTCATCAATCGTTGGGCATACAAGCATCCAACGCCATGGGATTTCTTTCATACAATGGAAAATGTTTCCGGCGAGGACCTTGGTTGGTTTTGGAGAGCCTGGGTATTGAATACCTGGAAACTTGACCAGGCAATTAAAGATGTAAAATATATTCGTAATGATCCGGGTAATGGAATTAACATTACTATCCAAAACATGGAGAAAATGGCAATGCCTGTGTTGATACAAATAACGGAAGAAAATGGAAAAGAGCACAATCTAAAACTACCGGTTGAAGTTTGGCAGCATGGTTCACAATGGACATTTCATGTACCAACTACAAGCAATATTAAAGATGTGATAATTGATCCGGATAACAAACTACCCGATGTAAACCGAAGTAATAATAAGATGAAAGAAAAACCTTTCTGATAATAAAAAGTCCCGCCTAAGGCGGGATTTTTTATTTTAATTTAGCAGCTATGCGTTCTATCGTTATCGGTTTTGGCTTGCTGATCCTTTGCCTGCTTGTATTATTCAAGATCGGCGAAATAAATTTTTTGGAAGGGAATATCAAACTGGAAGTGATCGTGGCCATTGTCGCATTCATTTTCTTTTTTGTTGGCCTTTATTTCAATTATCAATCACAAAAGAAAAATCCGGAAAAGAAAGAAGCAACCAATGTAACCGCCATCATTGATTATGAACAGATCAAAAAAACAGGGCTTACACAAAGAGAACATGATGTGCTTGTAAAAATGGCAGAAGGGCTCAGCAACCAGGAAATTGCCCAACAACTTTTTTTATCGGAAAGCACGGTAAAAACTCATGTATCCAATATTCTCTTCAAGCTGGATGCAAAACGCCGTACCCAGGCCATTCAATCGGCAAAAAAACTGAAAATTGTATCTTGAACTGTGCAGTATCATTGATTTCCAACTAAAGTATGAACTATATCATTCTTTAGGATGAGAACAAAAATTACCTCTAACTGTAGATTGCAGAAATTTTTTAATTATGAAATCAACTGTTTTTCGTTACGGAATTTATGCAGCACTTACTATTCTGATAGTAGGATGGACTGCCTTTTTTACATTGGGTAATGCATCCTTAACAATCCAGGAAATGGCGGGTTATCTTTCAATGCTTCTCGCCATGATCTTTGTTTTTTTAGGTATCCGGCATTTCAGGGATCGGGTAAATGGTGGTTCATTAACTTTTGGCCAGGGCTTAAAGATCGGGGTATTGATTGTATTGATCCCTGCTGTTGCTTTTGGCCTTTTTGATATTTTATATACTGAAGTGATCAATCCGGGTTGGAAAGATGAGTATTATTCAAACTATATTGACAACTTGAAAAAATCAGTACCAGCAGATAAATTAGATGCAGCCATAAAAAAAGCAGAAAATGAAAAGGAAATGTTTTCAAATCCCGTGTTTCAATTTTTATTAATGGGGGGAACTGTATTTATCATCGGTTTTATTGTAACAATCATTTCTTCATTGGCGCTGCGCAGAAACAGGCCAGCCATAACTTAACAATTAAAACAACAAATATGTCAAAACCAAAAAATACAGACGAGCAAAACTCCTCTTCTGCAGGCACTCCAAAAGTTACCGGCATTGGGGGTATTTTCTTTTTTTGTGATGATACGGCAAAAGTCAAACAATGGTATGCAGAAAATCTTGGCCTTGAAACCAATGACTATGGTTCAACATTTGAATTCAGAAATGCAAACAGGCCCGACGAAATAAATTATTTACAATGGAGTCCATTTAAAAAAGGAAGCAAATATTTCAGCCCTTCAACAAAAGAGTTCATGATAAACTATAGAGTTCAAAATATTGAAGAGCTTGTAAAAAAACTAAAAGAGAAAGGTGTAACCATACTGGATGATATTGGTACTTATGATTATGGAAAATTCGTTCATATTCTTGATCTTGAAGGAAATAAAATTGAATTGTGGGAACCTGTTGACAGGGTATTTACTGAAATGGGTGGAAACACCACAAAATAAAAAATGCATACATTTATTTTATGACAACAGAACAGGTAATGAAAGAATTGCAGAAAAAAGGTTCTGAGCAAATAAAAAAGATCTTGCTGAATCATGGCATAAAAGAACCTTTGTTTGGGGTAAAGATCAGTGATCTGAAAGTGATCCAAAAAAAAGTAAAGATCAATCATGAGCTTGCAATGAGTTTATACAATACGGGTGTCTATGATGCAATGTATCTGGCTGGCCTGATAGCCGATGAATCTAAAATGAGTAAAAAAGATATTGAACAATGGGCTGAAAAAGCTCCCAGCTCCGGGATCAGTGAATATACGGTTGCCTGGGTAGCCGCTGAGAGTGTTCACGGGTGGGAACTTGGTTTGAAATGGATCGATTCGCCGAAAGAAAAAATTGCCACCTCAGGCTGGAATACTTTATCCGGAGTTATTGCAATGAAGCCGGACAATGAATTGGATATTGCTACGATCAAAAAATTGCTGCAAAGAATTGAAAAGGAAATTCATTCCGCACCTAACCGTGTCAGGTATTCGATGAACAATTTTATTATTACTGTTGGCGGGTATATTAAAGAACTAACCAGGGAAGCCATAGAAATAGCCAAAAAAATAGGTGATGTGTATGTTGACTTGAGTGGAACAGCATGCAAAGTTCCGGGTGCTGTGGATTATATTAAAAAGATGGAAGCAAAAGGAAATATTGGAAAAAAGAAAAAGACTGTTAAATGCTGATGTTATAAAAGAGATTGTAATTTGTCCAATGATATTTCTTCCAGCACTTCACGATCTTTTGCAACGCTCCATTTTACCAAAACAATTTTTTCATAAGTGATCTCAATGCCTGTGATATCGCCATCACGAAAACAACAGCAACCGGAATTAAAATAAGAAGGCTTTACACTTAGATATTGTGCAGGAGTTGTTTTATAATCCCTGCCTCTTTTCTTAATCTCTGCATCTATTTTATTTGCTTCATCTTCATTATTCGCTTTTATTGCTTCACCTAATTTCCTGTATAATCTTTCAGGATGTGTGAGTGATTCAAATACCGGCTGATGCGTATGTCCTGTGATCAGTACAAGGTTATTATACTTTGCCGACCATTCATACATGATAAGGTTATGCGCTGTTTTGACATCTTCATCATACGCAGGTGTGTTAGGATTGATCCTTAAGTAAGCTTGCAGCGGCGCCCAGATATTTGCCACAAAAAATTTACTGAACCAATTTCCATCGCTGCTTGCATCACCCTGGTGACCATGAGTAAGGAATATTGTCAATGGGCAATTGGCAATGGGCAATACTTCGGGATCTGCAGTGTTATCTTTTATAAGCGAAAAGAAACTTTTTTGCTTTTTGTCTTTTGTAAATTTTTTATCGTGGTTATCTTTTTCAATAACGATACCTTCAAACACTTTTAATTTTTCTCCATAAATGGATTTTAGTGATTGCGTGGCAAGAGGACTGTTATCCCAATAGAGATCGTGATTTCCAAAAACTTTAAAGAACCGATGCTGCAGAAAAAATCTTTTTTCTGATTCAAAAGTGATCGTGTTATGTTTTTTTATGCTTGCTAATGTATTTTCCCACAGCTCCTCACTATCACCAAGGCTGATAAAGAGAAATTTATTTTGAAAATAATATTCGAGTGCCTTTAAATAACTTTCTTCAGCTTTCATAAAATCATCAGCGCCGTTCTTTGCACCGCGATGCTGATCAGAAAGTACAATAATGCGGGTATCTTTTTTCAGATCAAGGATCACTCCTTTTTTGCCGGGCTCTTCTTTAATGGTTCTGAATAATTCTGATAGGGCTTTGAAAATTCTCGGTCGCTCAGGCCGTGAAGCAAATTTTCGTGAAGCCCATAAAATTGGTTTCAGTAAAATTATTTGTATGATCCGGCGCATGAACTACAATAAATGATAATTAGCGATAAGAATGTTGAGGTACCGATAGCTTTCGGCTATACACAGCAGAAACTCAACCGCGGCTACCCGGTTGGCAACATAAATCATTTTACTGCTATCATGCTTATTTCCACATTCACAAACTTTGGCAAGGCAGATACCTGAACCGTTTCCCTGGCCGGAAAAGTACTGTTGTTGTCAAAATATTTTCCATATACTTCATTCACCTCTGAAAACTGATTCATGTCAGTAATAAATATTGTTGTTTTTACAACATGATGAAAACTCATATCAGATGCTTCGAGTATGGCACGCAGATTATGCATTACCTGGTGCGTTTCCTGTTGTATATCCTGGTTGTTCAATTTTCCTGTAGCCGGATCAATACAGATCTGACCTGAAATAAATAACATATCGCCAACTCTTACTCCCTGGTTGTAAGGACCAATGGGTGCCGGCGCCGAAGGAGTATTTATAATTTGCCTATCCATTCTATTGATTTTAAGGATAGCGAATTTAGGTTTATACCCTTTCTTTGCAAAAAATAATGTATGCAGTTGTTGATACTGGCAAAGGAAGAACAAAAGGAAGAATTATTAGCAGGCGGCGTGGCGGATGATTGCAAAATTGATTGGATAACAATTCCTGCCGGGCTACCTGCATTTACAAACTATGACGCAATTTTTGATCTTCTGTTTGAAGAGAATGGCCATACTATTCATTATTTAAATGAAAATGCGGATACACCCGTTTTTATTAATTCAGTAAATAAAACGATTGAAGAATTGGAAGCACCTTTTATTCGTATCAATGGCTGGCCTGGTTTTTTGAAAAGACCGATAGCAGAAGTTGCTGGCAGCAATGAGAAAAAAAAAGATGCGGAGAAAATTCTGAATGCATTAAATAAAAAAGCCGAATGGATACCCGATATAAAAGGTTTTGTTTCAGCCAGGGTGATCTGCATGATCATTAATGAAGCTTATTTTGCTCTGGAAGAAAATGTAAGCACAAAAGAAGAGATAGATATTGCTATGAAACTGGGGACAAATTACCCATACGGACCATTTGAATGGGCAAAAAAGATCGGGCTGAAAAAGATCGCCGGATTATTATCGGAATTAAGCAAATCTGAAAAAAGATATCATCCATCACAACTTTTATTAAAAGAAGCAGGAGAATAATGGCATTGATATTACATATTGATACGGCAATGGATGCGGCTTCAATTTGTCTTGCAAAAGATAGGATTATCATAGCCATTTCTAAAAATGCCCGCAAGGACTCCATGGGAGAAAATCAAAAAGATCATGCAGTATGGCTGCATGTAGCTATCAAACAGATTTTTGAAAAGAATGACCTGGAAATGGGATCAATAGATGCAGTGGCAATAACCGAAGGGCCCGGCTCATATACGGGATTAAGAATTGGGATGGCGACAGCAAAAGGAATTTGCTATGCATTGAAAAAACCCCTGATAACTATAAATACTTTGCTTGTGATGGCAAAGGCTTCAAAAAAAATGAATGCAGACCTGCTTTGCCCCATGATCGACGCAAGAAGGATGGAAGTATTTACGGCGGTTTATACAAAAGAACTGGAGATTATAAAAGAACCCGCTGCAATTTCTTTGAATGAAAATAGCTTTAACGAAGAACTGGCAAATAACAGTATTTGTTTTTTTGGGAATGGCAGTAATAAGTTTCAAAAAATAAAAGAACATTCAAATGCAGTATTTGCGGAAATTAATTTTGATGCATCCGAGATGATTTCATTGGCAGAAGAAAGATTTAATAAAAACCAATTTGCTGATCTTGCTTATGCTGAACCTTTGTACCTGAAAGAATTTTATACCCCGGCTCAATGAACCATTACCAAACGAAAACTTACTTTTGTCAAAGGACTCCTTTTAAGCATTACCTTAACTCCAACACTTGTCATGAACAGTTATTCACTTACCATTATCCCGGCAACCAGCGATGAACCGGAAGTAAAGATCGATACACTTGATATAAAAAAATCTGCTATCATTTTACGGGCTGTTAATCATAAGCTGAGACAGGTAATGCTGAAATATATCGGTGAAAAAGGACAGGTAACGGTTACTGAAATATTCGAATATTTATTACTTGAACAAGCCGTAGCATCACAACAACTTGCCATTTTAAGAAAAACAGGCTTTGTAAAAACCAAAAGGGAAGGAAAATTCATTTATTATTCTGTCAACCGGCAAAGACTGCTGGATCTCAATAAGTTTGTAACTGATCTGCTGGGTTAGCCTGTTAATATTTTAGCATAGTTTCGCAGGCACTTTTATCCCGGTTATCTTTGTATTTAAATTATGAATATGTACGTTGAACAATTATATACAGGTTGCCTGAGCGAAGCCGCCTATTATATAGAAAGTGAAGGTGAGGCCGCCATCATTGACCCGCTTCGGGATATTGATGAGTATTTGCATTTGGCAAATGAAAGAAAGACAAAGATCAAATATATATTTGAAACGCATTTTCATGCCGACTTTGTAAGTGGTCATATCGATCTTGGCAAAGCAACCGGTGCACCGATAGTTTATGGCCCCAATACAGTAACCAAATTCCCGGTGCTTGTAGCAAAGGATGGAGAAAAATTTAAGATCGGTAAAATAACCATTGAAGTTTTACATACTCCCGGCCATACACTTGAATCTTCCTGTTATTTATTGAAAGATGAAAAAGGAAAAGATTATTGTGTATTTACAGGTGATACCTTGTTTGTTGGTGATGTTGGCCGCCCGGACCTGGCACAAAAGGGCGATAAGCTTACTATGCAGGATCTTGCCGGTATGATGTATGACAGCATTCATAAAAAATTATTTCCTTTAGCGGATGATGTTATCGTTTACCCTGCACATGGTGCCGGCAGTGCTTGTGGCAAAGCTTTGGCAAAAGAAACTTTCAGTACCATCGGGGAACAAAAAAAACATAACTATGCATTGGAAGCAAAGACAAAAGAGGAATTCATACAAAAAGTAACTGAAGGCATAGCGGCGCCACCGCAATATTTCCCTATCAATGCACAAATAAATAAAGAAGGATATGAGAGTTTAGATGAAGTACTTGAACAGGGATTAAAAGCGTTGCCTGTTGCAGAATTTAAAGCGAAAGCAACCGATGATACTATCATTCTTGACACAAGAAATGAGACAGAATTTGTAAAAGGCTTTGTACCCGGTTCTGTCAACATTGGATTAAATGGCCGTTTTGCTGAATGGGCCGGAAGTCTTTTACCATTTGATAAAGCCATATATCTTGTAACTGATCCGGGTAAAGAAAAAGAAACCATTGTACGACTGGCAAGAGTGGGATTTGAAAAGATCAAAGGTTACCTGGAGGGGGGATTTGAGGCATGGAAAAATTCTGGAGAAAAGACCGATATGATCGTTGATGTAGAGCCTGATGAACTTTTAATGGACATGCAGTTTGATAAAAACCTGGTTGTACTGGATGTAAGAAAAGAAAATGAATATGCTGAAGGTCATTTGCCTGATGCAATGAATATTCCATTAAGTGAAATGACCGACCCGGCAAGCATGGCAAATATTGAAGAGGGACATAATTTATATGTACACTGCGCCGGTGGTTATCGAAGTGTTATTGCCTGTTCATTATTAAAACGCCAGGGCATACATAATCTTCGCAATATTGCCGGTGGTTGGAATGCGATAAAAGCGCAGGAAGAAGTGGAGATCGTAAAAGAGAAGAGTGTGTTGAATTAATTTTCTATTATCAAAAGCTGTTATTGATTTTCTTTTTCTAATAAAAAGTTAACACCCCTTTATTTTCGCCATTCGTCAAGTACATCATGCCACTTAACTAATACATTTGGTTTCCCTGTATACCTGCCGTTATTTTTATACTACGAATGTTTTTGTATTTAACATTCTGATTGTAACAATTCATTGACTCAGACCGTTAAGGCATAACAAAGTATACCATGAACCACAAAACCAACTATGCCCTGGTGGGCTTACTTTTCTTTCATTTGTTTGCCCATGCGCAAACAACTCCTTCGCCAAAAGAATTACCGGCAAAAAGAACGACTAAACCCGTAAAGATCGATGGGCTCATCAATGATGAAGCATGGAAAGAGGCTGCATTGATGACTAATCTTGTAGAATTCCGCCCAAAGATGGGAGCAGTTGAAGCGTACGAAGTAAGGACGGAAGCTTACCTGATGTATAATGATGAAGGGATTTTCTTTGGCGGTTTTTGCTATGAAAGAACAAAAGACAGCATTTCCCGGGAGCTGAGAGGCCGGGATGGATTTGGAGCCAATGACTATATCGGTATCATTTTCGATACTTATTATGATAAGCTAAATGGCTTTGAATACTTCGTTACACCATTGAACGAGCAGTGGGATGCAAAAATGTCTCCTGGTATGGAAAGCAATAATGGTGGAGAAGACTTTACCTGGAATGCAGTTTGGAAAAGTGGTGCCGTAATTCATAATAATGGATGGAGCTTTGAAATGTTCATTCCATACTCTGCTATTCGATTCGGAAAAAAAGATATTCAAAACTGGGGATTGAATATTACACGTCGCCGCAGATTAACAGAACAACAATCCACCTGGAACCCGATTGATATTAATGTAAATGGCTTTCTTACGCAAGAAGGCGTGTGGACAGGTATTACCAATATCAAACCGCCCTTGCGTTTACAATTCTCCCCCTACTTTTCAACTTATGTTAATCATTTTCCATACAACCAGACAGGAATTGAAAACACAACAACGAGTTTTAACGGAGGTATGGATGTAAAATATGGTATCAACCAGGCATTTACTTTAGATGCTACTTTAATTCCGGATTTTGGCCAGGTGCAAAGCGATAACCAGGTGCTTAACCTGACACCATTTGAAGTGAAGTACAATGAGAACAGGCCTTTCTTTACAGAAGGAACGGAGTTGTTCAATAAAGGAAACCTGTTTTATTCAAGAAGAATTGGTGGTACGCCAATTCACTTATATGATGTTTATGGAACGGTATCACCCGATCAAAAAGTTATAAAGAACCCCACTGAATCAAAGCTCATCAATGCTTCGAAAATATCGGGAAGAACACAAAAGGGATTAGGTATCGGCGTTTTAAATGCGATCACAAAGCCGCAATATGCAACCATAGAAGATATCAATACAAAGGATAAATGGAAATACGAAACCAATCCGCTTACCAATTATAACATCATAGTTCTGAACCAAAGTCTTAAGCATAATTCAAGTGTATCATTAGTAAATACGAATGTTTGGAGAAGTGGTAGTGATTATGATGCAAACGTAACAGCAGCTCTTTTTGATTTTAATAACAAAAAGAATATGTGGAACCTGGGGGGTAAAGCCGCTGTAAGCACTCTTGCCGGCTATGAAGCAAATGGTGCTTCAAAAAGCGGGTACAGCCAGCAATTATATTTTGGCAAAACAAGTGGCCGTTTCAATTTTAATGTATGGCAGGAACTTACTGATACAAAATTTACCAGCAATGATATGGGTTATTTTACCAACAATAATTTTCTTGATCATGGTGCATGGGTTGGCTATCGCTGGACAGAACCCAAAAAATGGTACAACAGGATCGGGATCAATTTCAATATGAATGTAAGCCAGCTGTTCAGCAAGATCGGGGACATTGATCAAAAATATCAACGTGCAAATTTTAATTTCAATGGCCACATACAAACCAAAAAACTATGGTGGTTCGGAACTTTCTGGAATTACACTCTGCGTCAAAATGATTTTTATGAACCACGCAATGCTGGTTGGTTTTTCCGCCGCGGTTCCAGTATTGGTGGGGGAATGTTCTTTGAATCGAATTATGCAAAAAAGTATTCCGGTTTTACAGAATTATTCTTCCGTAAGTTTTTCAATTTTTATGATCTGCTCGGCATTGACTGGACGGCAAGCCATACCTACCGCTTTAGTGGTAAGTTTTCTCTGACGCATCGCCTTTCTTTAGAACCCCGCTTCAACAGTATGGGATATACCTGGTCTGATGCTACACAGATCATTTTTGCAAGAAGAAGAGTGAACTCCGTAGAAAATATCCTGAGTGCCAAATATAATTTCACCAATATGATGGGTATCAACTTACGTATCCGTCACTATTACAGCAGTGTTGATAATAAAGAATTTTTTACGCTGCAAAAATCAGGTAAGCTATTACCCAATACATCATTTGCAGATAACCGGGATCAGAATGTGAACTTCTTTAATGTTGACATGGTGTATACATGGCAGTTTGCTCCCGGTAGTTTTATAAATATCGTTTGGAAAAATGCCGTATTTGATTTTAGAAATGTGGTGGAAAATAATTATTTCAAAAATTTAAGCAATACAATAGAAGCTGATCAGAATAATAATATTTCATTAAAGGTCATTTACTTTTTAGACTACCTGGATCTTAAAAAGAAAAAGACCAAAACCTGAGTAGTTTTGTGTAGTGATGAAAAACGGCCCCTGCTTTCCAGCGGGGGCTCTGTTATTTTATGACCTCGCCATATCCCGGTTGCCAGTCCCATTTCCAACGGCGATGGCTCCATAACCATAACTCAGGATGTTCTTTTATAAAATCAGTCAGATACTGAACATATTTACCCGTAATATCTGTGGGCTTTGTTGTAGCCGGATTTTCTTCACCCATTTCAAAAATTATTTTATAGTACCCTCTTTTTAATTTTATGAATTTGCAAAAAAGTACTGGGGTATTGCCTCTTCTTGCTCCGCTTTCGGCTCCTTTTACAAAGGGAGTTGGTTTTCCAAAAAAATTAAACCAATATGCATTTTGAGGATGCCCCGGGTTTTGATCAGCGACTAATCCCAGCATGTATAATTTTTTCCGAAATGGTAAAATGCCTGTTCGCATATTCGTAGCAGATACCAACGCCCCGCCTGCCCGTATACGCAGCTTCATAAACAATTTATCAATTACTTTATTTCCAATGGGCATATATACAATAAGAAAAAGATGCCTGCTATTGAAAGGTATACCCATGCATGCCATTTCCCAATTAAAATTATGCGACAGCATTAACTGGCATCGTTTACCCTCATTGTATATTTTATTAGGTATAGAAAAATCGCCGGTAAAATGTTTTTCAATAAAAGAACGTGATGCGGATATAAGTTTAATAACCTCAATAAAATTATCTGTGAAATTGCGATAGAATTTTTTAGCTATGTTTTTTCTTTCTTCACCAGTTTTTTCCGGAAAAGCCTGCAGCAAATTACTCATCACAACTTTTCTCCTGTAACCAATAATAAAGTACAGGATAAAATATATAAGATCGGATATAAGATAAAGGACGGAAAGTGGTAATAGAGAAATTAAAAAAAGAATTCCGTATACGATATAGTACATGATGAGCAAAGATAAACGTCACGTAGCAATAGGAGGTTGCCTGTATTAGAACCAAGCAGAACAGAAATAACGTAAAGCAGCAGGGTGCCCACCCGGATGGATCATCCCGGCCGGCAACTATCACAATACAATATTCTGCACCAAGTCACTCTTGCCCGGATAATCAGTATTGAAATGAAGTCCGCGGCTTTCTTTTCTGAAGCTGGCGCCTTTTACAATTAAATATCCAACAGTGATCATATTCCGAAGCTCAAGCAATTGAGGCGACAATGTACTTGTTTGGTAAAGTTGTTCAGTTTCTTCCCAAAGAAGATCGAGACGGCGTGAAGCTCTCTGCAAACGAATATCATTGCGAACGATACCAACATAATCACTCATCACTAACTGAAGTTCTTTTAAACTTTGGGTGATAAGGATCATTTCCTGCGGTTCAGAAGTACCTGCAGCATTCCAATCAGGAATATTTGATTGAAAAGATATATCATTAACTTTTTCAACAGTATCTATAGCACAGCGATGAGCAAAAACCAACCCTTCAAGCAAAGAATTACTTGCTAACCGGTTAGCGCCATGTAAACCCGTAGATGCACATTCGCCGCATGCATAAAGATTATTGATGCTGCTTCTTCCCCATTCATCCGTTTTTATTCCCCCGCAGCTATAATGTGCGGCCGGTGCCACCGGTATCATATGCTTTGTTATATCTATACCAATCGCTAAACATTTTTGATAAATGTTGGGAAAATGCTCGACAAATTTTTCCTTATTAAAATGGCGGCAGTCAAGCCATACATGTTCAGTACCTGTTCGTTTCATTTCACTATCGATAGCCCTTGCTACAATATCTCTTGGTGCCAGGTCTTTTCGATCATCATATTTTTCCATGAATGCTTCACCATTTTTATTGCGAAGTATTCCGCCATCACCCCGAACTGCTTCCGTAATTAAGAATGCATGCCCCCGGACTCCCGGCTCATACAAGGCTGTAGGATGAAACTGGATAAACTCCATATTCTCAATTCTTCCCTTGGCACGATAAACCATGGATACGCCATCTCCGGTAGCAATCGAAGGGTTGGTTGTTGTTCTGTACACTTGCCCATTACCTCCAGTTGCCATCAATGTGATCTTCGATAAGATCTTTTCTACCTGGTTGGTTTCAAGATTAAGCACATATACACCGAAACATTCTATATCAGGCGTAGCTTTTGTTACTAAAAATCCGAGATGATGCTGAGTAATGATATCAATAACAAAACAATGCTTGATAAATTCAATATTCTTTTGTTTGCTTACCGCATCAAGCAAAGCTCTTTCCATTTCCCAGCCTGTAATATCCTTATGATGCAGTATCCTGAATTCTGAATGACCACCTTCACGGCCCCGTTTATAATCACCACCGGCTTCCTTATCAAATCTTGCTCCCCATTCAATGATATCATTCACTCGTTCCGGCCCCTCCTTCACTACTATTTCAACAACTTTTTCATTACACAATCCATCACCAGCCACCAATGTATCATCTATATGTTTTTCAAAACTGTCATTTTCAAGATCGTTCACCACAGCAATCCCACCTTGTGCATACTTTGTATTCGTTTCATCGGCGGCAGCTTTTGTTATCACCAATACTTTTTTATCAGGAAACTGTTCTGCCACCTTTAATGCATACGTTAATCCCGCGATACCTGATCCGATAACAAGAAAGTCTGTTTGTTGCATACCCATCCCCTAAAGGGAATTTAAATTGAAAATATTTTTTTGTTTATCAGCAATTTCGCTTCGATTAAGCTTTTGTTGCGACGCTCCGTTCAACTCCTTCAATTCTACTGAGCAAATTTATGTGTTGGTGCTGAACTAATATATTTAATAGCCCCAAGAGTGATTAATAACTGAGCAATGCCATACGTAGTCATTATTGCTATACCAGCATACTCAAACTGGGTATAAAATTTATTAATGGCAAGCAAAGAATCTGA
>FKKE01000856.1_pt1 | contig 14900 bp, 15 predicted proteins | sample 1106331 | NCBI WGS metagenome assembly FKKE01 (sample SAMEA3931202, study PRJEB13176) | freshwater metagenome | biome: Drinking water system; feature: drinking water; material: freshwater | place: China | collected 2013-02-06 | reverse complement strand
GGCGGAATGCCGCAGCCGGTGTCGACGACGCGTAGCGTCAGTGTCTCGGGGCCGCTGCGCGCATGCACCATGATGGCGCCCTGATCGGTGAACTTCACCGCATTCGACAGGAGATTGAGCAGGATCTGCTTGATGGCGCGATGATCGGCCTCGATCTCCGGCAATTCTTCGGCGTCGACCACGATCGAGAGGCCCTTCTCCTCGGCCTTGCGCTTGGTGAGCCGTACCGCCTGTTCGATCGCCACCATCGGATCGAGCGGGCGCGGGGTCAGCGTCAGCTTGTTGGCCTCGATCTTGGCCATGTCGAGGATGTCGTTGATCAGATCGAGCAGGTGGTTGCCGCTGTCGAAAATGTCGTTTGCATATTGCTTGTATTGCGGGTTCGGCAGCGGCCCGAACAATTCCTTGGCCATGATCTCGGAGAAGCCGATGACGGCGTTCAGCGGCGTCCGCAATTCATGGCTCATATTGGCGAGGAAGGTGGACTTGGCGCGGCTGGCTTCCTCAGCCTTCTGACGCTCTTCGTGCGCTTCTTTCGCCAGCGCCTTGATCCGATATTCCTGCGATTCGGCGCGGCTCAGAGCATCCGACAAGCGCCGTTCGTTGCGCGCCAGCTCTTCTTCTTTGCGCTTGAGCGAGGTGATGTCCACGCCGACGGTGATGACGCCGCCGTCGGCGGCGCGGCGCTCGACGATATGCAGCCACTCGCCGGTCTGCAGTTCGATGACGCGCACATCCGGGTTGGAGGGATCGAGCTTTTCTCGGCGAATGCTCGGCGTCGAAGCGGCGGCGATCGCCTCGTAAGAGGCGCGCTGGCGCAGGATTTCGGGGCCGAGTTTGAAGGCCTTGGCGAAACTCTGGTTCCACAGCAGCAAACGCTTGCGCGGATCCCACAGCGCGAACGGGCCGGAGAAATTGTCGATCGCCGCGCGCAATTGTTGTTCGAGGCGGGAGACCTGGGCCTCGGCCTCGTGGCGTTCGGTCGCGTCGATCACGGTGCCGAACACGCGCGTCTCGCCGCGACCGCCCGCGCCTTCGACAGCCGCGCCGCGCGCCTCGATCCAGCCCAGACCGCCGCCGCGCGTCACCCGGAAGCGGGCGTCGAGCATGCCGGACTGACGGGCGCGGCGGAACTCTTCTTCGACGCCGAAGCGGTCCTCCGCGACGATGAGATCGAGCAAGTCGCGCAGGCCGAGGATGTCGCGCGGGGCGCCAAGCAGCCGCGCGGCGCGTTCGGAAAGCTGAACTTCGTCCGCCGCCGGGCGCCATTCGAGCACGCCGACCTTGGCGCCATCGGCGGCGATGGAGAAGTGCGTCTCGGCCCGCTGCGCTTCCGCTTCGAACAGACGGGCGCGCTGCGCGTTCTGGCGCATCAGCAGATAGAGCACCGCCAGCGCCGCCAAGGGTGCGGCGGTGACCAGCGCGAAGCGCAGAAACGCCGCCAGCCACAGGTCTGCAGCACCCGGCGAAGGCGCCGATGCCATGACGCGCAGTTCGCCGATTTGGGCGACGGCCTCCGCCGCAACCCAGGTGTCACCCTCACCGTCGCGGATCAACGCGCCGGCGTCGCCTTGACGCGTGGCGGCGAGAATCTGCTGCTGCGCGCGTGCGCCTGCTTCCTGCAGCGCCGGCGATGCGTAAAGAACGACACCTTCGCGCGAGGCGATCAGCACGCGCGCATTGGCGTCCAGCTGGGGCAAGAGTTGCGCGGCGTCGATGACGGTGACGATCGAGCGGCCGGCCACGTCGCGCACGATCACCGGTGCTGTCGGCAGTTCGCCCATCGCCGGCGCGCCCACCCAGATGTCGCCACCGGTGTTGGCGTCGCGCAGTGCGGCGGCGACGAGGGCGTTCTGGCGCGGATCGGTAATCGCATCGATGACGCCGGCGGAACTCGCAACCGCAGCGGCCGTGGCCGGGCGTGCGGACGCGGCCGCATTGGCGATCGCCGCGGGCGCCGCGCCGCCCGCGCGCGCGAGATCGGCGACGCCGGCCGTGGCGCCCAGCGCGATCGCAAGATTGGCGTTGACGCGCTCGGCGATCAGCCCTGCGGCTGAGGCTTGCGCGGCCACGATCGTGTCGGCAGCGTCGTCATGATGCGCCCTGATTTGCGCCGCCACCGCCGCGAAGAAGGCGGCGACGAACACCAGCACCAGCGCCAGGAACGGTCTGTTGCTTTTTTCCGCCGCTCCGCCGGGCGGCGCTTCGTAAGTGTTGTCGTTCGACACAAGTATTCCCCGGCCGCCCCGAATCGCCGTTCGGAATCCTGAAAGAGGGAATTGTAACGGTTGGGTGAACGCGCTGTCGATGCGCGACGCGGAAAGAGCCGGCGCCCAGCTGTGCAAGTCTCGCGACTGTGGATTGTTAAGTGCTAAGCCAGCGTGCGTTCGACCATCTCGCGCGTGTTTCGCGATAATTTGGGCAATGAAGACAGCTGTGTGAGCGCGGCGCGGGCGTGCGTCTGGCGACCGGAATCGAATCGTTTCCACGATTCGAACGGTGTCAAGAGGCGCGCCGCCAAGGCCGGGTTGAGCGCGTCGGCGTCTTCGACCAACGACGCCAGGAAGCGGTAGCCGTCGCCGCCCGCGCCGTGGAAGGCGCGTGGATTGCGCATCGCAAACGCCGCCGCTAGCGAACGCACGCGGTTGGGGTTCTTCAGGTTGAAATCGCCATGACCGCGCAGCCGCTCCACCCGCGCCAACGCATCGGCGCGCGGCGACGACGCCTGCACCGCAAACCACTTGTCGATCACCAGAGGATTCCCGCGCCAGCGCGCGTGGAAGCCGGCGAGCGCATCGTCGAAGGCGGGGCTCTCGGATGCGCCCAAAGCTTCGAGCGCGGCCATGGTCTCGGTCATGTTGCCGGCTTGCGCGAATGTTTCGATCAAGAGCTGGGTCGGGCCCAGCGCAGCGAGCAGATCGAGCGCCGCGCTCTTCAGCGCCCGGCGGCCTGCCGCGTCGGCGCTGGGTGAGAACGGCGTCTCGCTCTTGGCGCGGGCAATCGGTTCCAGACGCTCGCGCAAAGTCTCGGCGATGGTGCGGCGCAAGCTTTCGCGGGATTGAAAGAGCGCCTCAGGATCGGGCGAGGGCGCCGCCAGGATCAACTCGTTGAGATCGGGCAGGCGCAGGGCCAGCGCGGCGAAGGCGGGATCTTCCTGTGCGCGGTCGAGTTCGCGGCCGAGCGCTGTCGCCAACGCCTGTGCGGACGCGCCGCCGCCCAGCATGATCTCGCGGGCGAGGGTTTGGCCCGCTTCCCAACGCGTGAATGGATCGGGATCATGCGCCATTTGGGCCAGTCGTGCGTCTGTCGAAAGATCGTCATCGAGCGTCACCGGCGCCGAAAAACCGCGCAGCACCGAAGCGATGGGCGCGCCGTTCACGTCGGTGAAGGTGAGCGAGGCCTGCGCATTCTCGAGCACGATGGCGTGTTCGGCGCGCGCAGCCGCATCGCCCGGCGCCTTCGCCGAGATGACGGCCCCGTCGCCGCCGAGAAAGCCGATCTGCAGCGGGATCGGCGCCGGCATTTTGTGCGGCTGACCCGGCGTGGGCTTCAGGTGTTGCGCGATGTCGAGGCGGTAGGTGCGCGCGGCTTCGTCATACGCGCCGCGCACTCTGAGCGTGGGCGTTCCGGCCTGCTCGTACCAGCGCATGAAGCTTGAGAGGTTCTTGGCGGCGGCTTCTTCGAAGCAGCCGATGAAATCCTCGACGGTTGAGGCCGTACCGTCGCGGCGTTCGAAATAGAGCTGCATGCCGCGCTTGAAGGCGTCTTCGCCGATGATCCGCTTCAGCATGCGGATCACTTCGCCGCCCTTTTCGTAGACGGTGGCGGTGTAGAAATTGTCGATCTTCTGGTAACTCGAAGGCCGCACCGGATGCGCCAGCGGCCCGGCGTCCTCGCCGAACTGGCGGGCGCGAAGACGCTTCACGTCCTTGATCCGCTGCACCGCGCGGGAGCGCTGATCGGCGCAGAATTCCTGCTCGCGATAGACGGTCAGTCCTTCCTTCAGACAGAGCTGGAACCAGTCGCGGCAGGTGATGCGGTTGCCGGTCCAGTTGTGGAAATACTCGTGGCCGACGACCGCCTCGATCGCCTCGAAGTCGGCGTCGGTGGCGGTGTCTGCGTCGGCCAGGATCAGCGACGAGTTGAAGATGTTGAGTCCTTTGTTTTCCATGGCGCCGAAGTTGAAATCGCGCACGGCGACGATGTTGAATACGTCGAGATCGTACTCGCGTGCGAACGCCTCTTCGTCCCATGTCATCGCCCGCTTGAGCGCATCCATGGCGTAGTGCGCACGCGCGGCGTCGCCGGGATCGACGTAAATGCCGAGCGCCACTTTCCGTCCGCTCTTGGTGACGAAATGGTCGTGGATCGACTCGTATTTGCCGGCGCAGAGCGCGAACAGGTACGAGGGCTTCGGATGCGGATCGACCCACACCGCGTAATGGCGCCCATCCTCCATGTCGCCGCTCTCGGTGAGGTTGCCGTTGGAGAGCAACGTCGGATAGGCGGCCTTGTCGGCTTCGATGCGGACGGCGTAGCGCGCCATCACGTCCGGGCGGTCGAGCGCATAGGTGATGGTGCGGAAGCCCTCCGCTTCGCACTGGGTGCAGAAGCGGCCGCCAGACATGTAGAGGCCTTCGAGGTGAGTGTTGTTTGCCGGATCGATGCGGGTGACGATGTCGAGACGGAAAGCCGCCGGCGGATTGTCGATGATCAAACGGCCGGGCTCTAGTCGATACTGGCCAGCGGCCAGCGGTTCGCCATCGATGGCGATGCTTTGCAGTTCAAGCCGTTCGCCGTCGAGTATGAGCGGAGTAGAGGCAACCGGGCTGCGGCGCACGTGCGAACTGGCGGCGACCAGGGTCGCTTCGGGTTCCAGGGAAAAAACCAGCGCGATTTCGTCGATCAGATAGTCCGGCGGCCGGTAATCGGCCAAGCGGACGGTGACGTTCTCGGCATCGCGCATGAAGTCCTCCGGGCGGAGGCCTCACATGCGGCGCACGCCGCGCAATTGCAATGCGTCTACAGCATCGTGCGTCGAATGCGACCTACTGGATGGGGGCCGACGCTTGTCGCATTTGACGCACATAAGATGCTGTAGAACCTAAGGGCTTAGCGCAGCTTATGGACTTGAAATCGGAAAACGCGCCCGCCCCGAAAACCGATTCCGATTTCAAGTCCGCTGCGCTACTCGGCCGCCGCTGCCGAGGCGGGCGCGTCCGTCCGCTGCAGCGGATCGTGATAGATGGCGGCCAGCACCATCTCGGCCTGCCTGGCCAGGTCGAGCAATTGACCCGGCGTCTCGTGCGGAAAATCCTGGGCGAACTCGGTCAGTTCACGGGCCACGCGCATCAGCCGCAGGGCATTGGCGAACACCCGCGCTTGCTGTTCGACGCGAGTGGGCTCGCGGTCGTATTCGGCCATCGGCACCCGCCAGCCGCCCCAATCCATGGCGTCGGTGACGACGACGGGAAAGGTGCCCGGATAGGGATGGCGCGGGTCGCGTGCATCGGCCGAGAGCCGGTTCACGGCGCGCAGCACGCGCCAGTTTTCCAGCTCGATCAGATCCGGCTTGTGCTGATCCTTTTCCTCGCCGGCCAGTTCGTGCGCCTGGAAATCGCGGCCAAGGCCGGTGTCATAGGTAATGCGCAAGGGCTCCTCGACGCCCTTCACCCATTGCGGGTTGACGTTCTCGACCACCGCCCACGTCGCCACCGGCTTCACGTAGACGCGTTGACCCTTGTGGAAGACTGCCTTCGCCATGCGCTTTGCCCCAAGTCCGAAGGATCAAGGCTAGCGCAGTGCGATTGAGCCTTCGTGAACAGACGTTGACGCCAAGACACTCTTTCAGCCATCGCCAGGCCCGCGTTAGGATGGCGGCAACCATAACCCGGGAGGCGCGGGGTGAATTTCGACTTTTCCGACGACCAGAAGGCGCTGAAGGATCAGGCGCGCAAATTCCTAGCCGACAAATCCAGCATCAAGGTCGTGCGCGGCGTTCTGAACGACGAGACCAAATCGTACGACGAAGCCCTATGGCGCGGCGTCGCCGAGATGGGATGGCTGGGCGCCGCCATCCCGGAAGAGCACGGCGGCCTGGGCCTAGGGCGGCTGGAACTCTGCGTGCTGGCCGAGGAGATCGGTCGCGCCGTGGCGCCGATCCCGTTTTCGTCGACCGTCTATTTCTTCGCCGAAGCGCTGATGCTGGCCGGCCGCGACGCGCAAAAGAGCGCGCACCTGCCGAAGGTGGCGAGCGGCGAGATCATCGGCTGCTTCGCGGTGAGCGAAGGTCCAGGCGCGCCGACGCCGGCGAGAATCAACGCTAAGTTCGATGGCTCGACCCTGAACGGCGTGAAGATACCGGTGACCGATGGCGATTGCGCCACGCACGCGGTCGTTGCGGCCAAAGAGGGCGCCGGCGTCTCACTGATGCTCGTCGATCTGAACCAGCCCGGTGTGACGCGCACGACGCTGAAGACGCTCGATCCCACGCGCGGCCACGCCAAGCTCGAGTTCAAGAACGCCAAGGCCGAGCGCCTGGGCGCAGCGGGCCAAGGCTGGGAGCTGGCCGAAGCCGTGCTCGATCGCGCTGCGGTGCTGATCGCGTTCGAGCAGGTCGGCGGTTCGCAGGCGTGCCTCGAGATGGCGACCGACTACGCCAAGAACCGCTACGCGTTTTCGCGGCCGATCGGTTCGTTCCAGGCGATCAAGCACAAGCTCGCCGACATGTACGTCAACATCGAAGTGGCGCGCTCGAACGCCTATTACGGCGCCTGGGCGCTCTCGACCGAAGCGGTGGAGCTTCCGTTCGCCGCGGCGGCCTCGCGCGCGGCCGCAAGCGATGCGTACTATTTCTGCGCCAAGGAAAACATCCAGACGCATGGCGGCATGGGCTTCACCTGGGAGGTCGACTGTCACCTCTTCTTCCGCCGCGCCAAATTGCTCGCGGTGCAAGCCGGTTCGCCGGCGGCGTGGAAAGAGAAACTGGTGAAGCGGCTCGAACAGCGGAACGCGGCATGATCGCCTCTGGCATCCACTTGTAGTACTACGTTATCCGTAGTATATGCTCCGCAATGATCAAGTCCTGGGCGAACAGCGCCACGCGCGGTTTCGCGGAGACCGCCAAGGCCAAATTCTCAGGTCTTGATGTCGATGCAGCCCAGGAGCTGTTGGCCGCTCTCGACGCCGCCGCATCGCTCTCCGATCTCAGTCCACTGAAATCGGTAGGGCTGCACAAACTTAAGGGCGACCGAAAGGGTCAGTGGGCGATGACCGTGAACGGCCCGTGGCGCATTTGCTTCCGATTCAAGGACGGCGACGCCTGGGACGTTGAAATAGTTGACTATCATTGAGGCATTCGAATGACCCCAGTTCACCCCGGTCGCATTCTGAAGCGCGAGTTGCAAGCGCGGGACTTGTCGGCGAACAAGCTCGCTCTTGCGCTGCGCTCGCCGTCCGGTCGCATCACCGACATTCTCAACGGCAAACGCGGGGTATCGCCCGATACGGCGCTGCGTCTCGGACGATATTTCGGAAACAGCCCGCGCTTCTGGCTCAATCTGCAGACCGCTTACGAGCTGGCGCTGGCCGAGCGCGAACTCGGGGCTCGCATCGCCAGCGAAGTCAAGCCCGACGCCGCCTGAGTCGGGCCCTGGCATTCGGTCCCTGCCGTCACGGCGCCGTTGCTGGGCAGCACTCACCCGCCTAGTTTGTGGCGAACACCGGAGTTGCAGATGGATTTCAACGACACGCCCGAGGAAGCCAAGTTCCGCGCCGAAGCGCGCGCGTTCCTGGAAGCGAACGTGCAACCGAAGAGCGCCGAAGCCGAGCGGATGATCCGGAAGCTGAAGCCGCTCGAATTCCTGAAGGCGGCTAAGGAATACCAGAAGCGCAAGGCCGAGGCCGGGTTCGCCGGCATCACCTGGGCCAAGGAGCACGGCGGACGCGGCCTGCCGCCGATCTACGCGGTCATCTTCAACCAGGAAGAGGCGAAGTTCGACGCGCCGTCGCAGCCGTTCTCGATCGGGCTCGGCATGTGCGTGCCGACCGTGATCGCGTTCGCCGACGAAGCCACCAAGGAGCGCTACGTCGCCAAGGCGCTGCGCGGCGAAGAGATCTGGTGCCAGCTTTTCTCCGAACCGAGCGCGGGCTCCGATGTTGCCGCCGGCAAGACCAAAGCCGTGCGCGATGGCGACGATTGGATCGTCAACGGCCAGAAGGTCTGGACCACCGGCGCGCAATTTTCCGACTTCGGCATTCTGCTCACCCGCACCAACCCGGACGTGGAGAAGCACAAGGGTCTGACGATGTTCATCGTCGACATGAAGCAGAAGGGCGTTGAGGTCCGGCCGATCCACCAGGCCTCGGGCGGGCGCGAGTTCAACGAAGTTTATTTCACTGACGTGCGCATCCCGGACAAAAATCGCCTCGGCGAGCCCGGCATGGGCTGGAACGTCGCGCTGGTGACGCTGATGAACGAACGCCTCGCTGTCGGCGGCTCCTACGGCCCCGACTACAAGGAGATTTTCGACTTCGCCAAAGGCATCAATTCGCCATCAGGCGAGGGCGCGTTGATCAAGGACGAAGCCTTCCGCCAGAAGCTCGCCGATTGGATCGTGCGCGCCGAAGGCTACAAGCTGGCGAAGTTCCGCACCATGACGGCGCTGTCGAAGGGCCAGACGCCGGGACCGGAAAGCTCGATCGGCAAGGTGATCAACGCCAACCAGATGATGGACATCGCCAACACCGCCATCGAAGCGCAGGATCATTACGGCATCATCTCCGATCCCGATCTTGCCCCGCTCGAAGGCGCGTTCCATCAGAGCTATATGTTCGCGCCGGGCTTGCGCATCGCCGGCGGCACCGATGAGATTTTGAAGAACATCATCGCCGAACGCGTGCTGGGTCTGCCGCAAGACGTGCGCGTCGATAAGGGCGTCGCGTTCAAGGATTTGCCAAGCGGGCGATAAGCTATTCCAGCAAACGTGCGACTTGGCCGGTTTGACTGATCTGCGCGACGGCCCGCTTGTCGAACGATACAAACGTATCGGCGCCAAGCACTCGTCCTTCGTGGGCGATCACCCCATCGGCGAAGTCGCCGCCCGCATCGAGAGCCGCGAGACCGGCGTCAACGGCCGGGCGGTCGCAAACGACGTTGGCGCTGTTGATGAGCGTTCTGATCGTATCGGCAATCGTCGAACGGGCGTGCTTGTAGCGCCGAAGCACCCAAACAACTTCACATAAGCTTGCGGTGCTGACGGCGACCAATTGGGCTGAGCCCAGCGTCTCATGTGCGATCGCCAATTGGCGCGCGTCGTCGCGAACTATTCCGCGCAGAAGCACGTTGCTGTCAGCGACTATCTTCAAGTTCGCCAGCCCAGCCGCGCGCAATCACATCGTTCATTTCGTCGATGGTGAGATTGACACCGTTGTTGTCGAGCAATCCGAACACGGCGGAAATCTCTCCCCTAGGTGCGGCCCGCACCTTCAAACTGCCATCCGGCAGCAAATCGACATCGACTTTCTGGCCAGGCTTGACGCCGAGGTGTTCAAGCAGGTCCCGCTTGAGGGTGACTTGGCCCTTCGCGGTGATTGTGAGCGTACCCATGCCGTGCTATGTAAGGCAAATAAGCCTTACGTTCAAGCCATCTCCTCGAACAGGCTCGGCTCATTCTCGCGCCAGCCTTCCAGCTTCAGCATCTTCAGCTTGGTTCTGATGCCGCCATTGGCGGAAAAGCCGACGAGCTTATCGTTGGCGCCGACGACGCGGTGGCACGGCACCACGATCGCAAACGGATTGCGCCCAAGCGCTTGGCCGACGGCGCGCGCGCCGTCCGGTTCGCCGATGGCGCGCGCGATCTCGCCATAAGTGCGCGTGGCGCCAGGCGGAATGGCGCGCGTTGTTTCGTAAACACGGGCGTTGAACGCCGGCACGCGCGAGAGATCGAGTTGCACGGCGCGCAACGATTTCTTCTCGCCCCGCAAGAGCGCCTGGATATCGGCGACTGCGCGGGCGATCTGTTTCGGCGGCTCGGCCTCGTCGCCGTTGGGGCAGAGCCGCATGAGCCGGACGCGGGTGGCGTCGGGGCTGCGCTCTGGCAATTGCACGCCGATGATTCCGCGCTGGCCCCAGGCGATGGCGCAACGGCCGATGGTGGTGTCGAACAGGGCGTAAGCGAACATCAGGCTTCGTCCGGCAGCTGTAGCGAGAGTGTCGCTCGCAGGGATTGAATGAGGGCAGGGAAATCATCGCGAACTGTCTTGGCGACGATGTCGGCGCTTACGCTGTCATAGCCGTGAATGAGCCTGTGGCGCATGGCGATAGCCGGACTGAGGTCGAAGGTGATCGATGCGGAAATGTCTGGCGGCAGTTGGTTTGCGGCTTCGCCGACGATCTCGACCGCTCGCGTAACAGCAAGCAGGCGCATGCGATCGGCGCGGAGCGCAGCGCCGTCACGGCCGGCGAGGATGTCGCGTGCTTCTTCCGCGTAGGCGAGCATGTCTTCCAGGATTGGTCGCGCTTTGCGCTTCGTCATCAGACCGGTACAAGTTCTGGCAGAATGAATGCCGCGTAACGAGGATTGAGGCTGTCACGGGGAACGGTATCGACCTTAACGCCAAGCGTTTGCTCAAGGATTTGATCGAGACGGCTCAACTCGAACAAGCTGGGTGTGCGTGAGAAATCGAGCAGAAGATCGAGATCGCTGTCGGGGCCCGCCTCATTGCGGGCGTAGGAGCCGAACACAGCAAACCCGGAGACGCCGAACTTCTCGGCAAGTTCGGGTTTGAGGGCGCGCAATTGCGCCGTAAGCCGGTCGAGGGGTTGAGCCATAAGGCAGTCTAACACTGGAACGCCCTTGTCGAAGTGGAATCGACGGCAGAACATATCGCGAACATGCGCCCATGTCCAGCGCTTTCCGGCGTTCGCGAACGGCGAGGGCTCGTTGTTCACCCCCGCCAGCGGGCGAAAATCGCCGTCGGCAGCAATTCGCTGCGGCCCTCGTGCGGCAGGCACATTTCGCCCGCTTCCCAGACGCCGCCCACGAACATCTGCTGCGCCGTTTGCGCCAGCGCCAAGTACGACAGCCGCACTGCGTACACAGTGGCGATCATGAAACCCTTGGCGCTTGCGCGATCGGCGGGGTCGGTGCGGAGCAGCGTTTGGCAGGCTTCGAGCAATTCCGGCAGATCGGTTTCGAGCCGCCAGGTTTCGCCGTCCGGCCCGCGGCCGAATTTCGGCGGATCGAGGACGATGCCATCGTAGCGGCGCCCGCGCCTAAGCTCGCGCTTCACGAAACTCAGCGCATCGTCGCAAATCCAGCGGATCGGCGCTTCGTTCAAACCGGCTGCCTGCTGATTGTCCTTGGCGAAGCCGATGGCCTTCTTCGACGCATCGACGTGCGTAACCTTCGAGCCCGCCTTGGCGCAGACGAGCGAAGCAAGGCCCGTATAGCCGAAGAGGTTCAGCACTTCAGGTTGCGCGCCCTGGTGCGCCTTCAGGCAATCGCGCGCAAACCGCCAATGCACCGAGTGCTCCGGAAAAAAAGCCAGATGACGAAACGGCGTCGGCCGCGAGAGGAAGCCGATGTCGTCCCAGGCTAGCGTCCAGCTTGGCGGCAGTTCGCGATTGAAACGCCAGCGGCCGCTGTCTTCGTCGTCACCGGAAGAAGGTGCGAAGATGGCGTCTGCGCCATCCCATTCGGCCGCCGGGCGCGCCGGCGCCCACAGCGCCTGCGGCTCCGGGCGCACGAAACGATAGGGGCCGACCTGCTCCAGCTTGCCGCCATTGCCGGAATCCAGCAGGCGATAGTCGCGCCAATCGTCGGCGATCAAAAGCTCAGGCGCGCGCGCCGTCATATCCGCGTCTCCGCCAAAGATCGTAGAGCATCACCGCCGTGGCGACGGCAAGATTGAGACTGTCGGCGCGTCCGCGCATCGGCAGCTTCACCAGCCTGTCGCAGGCCGCTTCCATGGGCTGCGGCAACCCCGATTGTTCGTTGCCCATCAGCACGATGGTGCGCGCCGGCGCGGGTTCATCGGCGGTGAACGCGGCGCCCTTGAGCGAAAGCCCCAGCATGCTGGCGCCGCGCGTTTGCTTGTAGCGCAGCAGCTCCTCGAACGAAGCGCGCGCGAGCTTGACCGCGAACAGCGAGCCCATGCTGGCGCGCACGGCTTCGACGGAAAACGGATCGCAGCTTTCCCCAATCAGGATGACGCCGCCGGCGCCGGTGGAATCGGCGGTGCGCAGAATGGTCCCGAGATTGCCCGGATCGCGCACGCCTTCGAGCGCGATCACGGTCTCGCCGGCGATCGCATCGAGCGCCGAGAGGCGTTGGCGGTAGGCGCCGATCACGGTCTGCGGATTGTCGCGCTTGCTGATCTGGGCGAGCACGCCTTCGCTGGTCTCGACGGTGCGCACGCGCCGCGCCTCGGCTTCGTCGATCAGCGTGCGAACCTGCGCGCGCTCGCGCGCGGCGGGCGAGAACACCAGGATTTCAGGCCATGCGCCAAGATCGGCAGCCTCGATGGCGAGCCGCGCGCCTTCGGCCAGGAACAAGCCGCTCTCGGCGCGCGCCTTCTTCAGGTGCAGGCTCTTCAGCGTCTTGATCAGCGGATTGGACGCGCTGGTAATGTTGTGAGCCATGTCCGCTGCGGGCTTGTCCGGTGGTTCGCTCTGTGGGGTTTTCCGGTTTTCGCCTAGTTCGCCGGGCATTAGAAGGGCGTTAAGGCAATTGATGATGCGCGCGGCGCGAGAAAAATGATCGGTCTGTTCCTTTCAGAAGCGATCCTGTTCGCCGTGGCGGCGATCCTTGGCTTTGCCGTGGGCGCCTATCTCTATGCGCGCAGCGCCGCCGAACGGCGCCGCACAGCCGAGCGCGACAATGAACAACTCCGCGCGGCGCTGACCGAAGTGCAAGTGCGCAGGGCGCGCGGCTCATGATCCGCTCTGCCGATCCCGCCACCCAGCGCCGGTTGACGCTGATCACGGGCGTTGGTGGCGTCATCATCTCCGGGTTGCTTGGGTTGCTCGCGCCGCACAACGGCGCGGTGTGGCGCGTGCCTGGCGTGCTAAAGGAGCACGTCGCCACTGCGCTTTCGGCCGAAGGGTTTCCCGGCCTCGATGTCGAGATGAACGGCCAGCGCGCGATCCTGCGCGGCATCGTTGAAGACGAGGCCGACATCGACGCGGCCCGCGAGGCGGCGTTGAAAGCGACCGGCGGCGGCGGCGCCTGGGCCGGCGGCGTCACCAGCGTCAATGTCGCCGGCTTGCGCGCCGGCACGTTCGAGCGCCCCTTCGCCTGGAGCATCAAGCGCGAGGCGTCGCGCATCGTGCTGAGCGGCGCTGTGCCCAGCGAGAATGCGCGCGTCGATCTGATGGCTGTCGCTGCGCAAGCGTTTCCTAATGCACAAGCCATCGACGACATGCACGTGGCCGGCGGCGCAGCGTCGCCGCTTTTCTCCGACATGGCGCGCGCCTCGATGCGCGCTTTGGCGCAACTCGGCAGCGGCGAAGCCCGCATTGTCGATAGTCAGATCGTCGTCATCGGCGACGGGTCCCAAGCCGGCGTCGAGGCGGTGCGCGCGGCGTTGGGTTCGCCGCCGGCGCCGTTCCGCTCGCGCCTAGCGGTGACGGTCGACGGGCTCGATCTCGATCACCCGGAATTGCAAGGCCTGAACCTCAGCGAGGGCGACGCCGAAACCTGCGAACGCGCCTTCGATCGGCTGATGGAGCGCAACGTCATCACCTTCGCCGAAGGGTCGTCCGCGATCGCGCCGGCAAGCCGCGACGTCTTGAATGCGCTGGCCTCGGTGGCGCTGCGCTGCGATCGATTCTCCATCGAGGTCGCCGGCCACACCGACACCAGCGGCAGCCGCGATCTCAACATGGAGCTCTCGCGCCGCCGCGCCGACGCGGTGGCGGCCTATCTCGCCGGCCAAGGCGTGGCGCGGGCGCGGCTGAGCGCACGCGGCTATGGCCCCGACAGGCCGCGCGCCAGCAATGCGACGCAAGCCGGCCAAGCCGCCAACCGGCGCATCGAATTCTACGTGAGCAGCTAGAGATGATGTACCTGATCGGACAATTGGCGATCTGGTTGCTGCTGACGGCGGGCTTTGCCGCGATGGCCGGCTGGGCCTGGGCGGCGATGCGCGCCGCGCCCGCGGAAGCGCGGCTGGAGCGCGAGCGCGAAAGTCTGTTGCAGGATTTGGTCCGCTTTAGCGGCGAGGGCGCGCCGGCGCCCGAACCCAGCGACGATGCCGGCCAGCGCTTGTTGGGCATACGCGACGCCCGCATTGCCGAACTGGAACGCGCGCTCGAAACCGCGCGCGCGCGCGGCGACGAATTGGCTGGCGAGTTGGCCGAACAGCAGCGGCGTGGGGCGTTGAGCAATCCCGACGCGGAAGAATTGGCGCGCTTGCGCGCGCTCGAAGCGGAGCGCGCGCGCACCGTCGACGCGGAAGCGACGCCGGTCGAGGACGAGAACGCGGCGCTGCAGACCTGGCGCCTGCGCTATTTCGAACAGCGCGTGCGCTATCTGGAGAGCCAGGCGCGCGCGCCGCTGGCTGCGGCGATGCCCCAGCCGGAACCCGCGCCCGAACCGCCTGTGCATGAGTGGACCGCGCGCGAAGCGACGGCGCGGGCGGCGTTTCTGGAGGAAGAATTGCGCGCGCTGCGGCAGGCGCCGCCGCCGGCGCCGGCCGAGCCGTTCGCCGCCAACGCCGAGACCGACAAGCTGCTGCGCTGGCGCATGTTTTATCTCGAACGGCGCGTGGCGCACTTGCAGAAGCAGGCGGCTGCGCCTCACGCGGAACCGCCGGCGGCTGTCGAAGCCGCGCCCGATCCCGATCGCTGGAAATGGCGCGCGCGCTATCTCGAGGCGCGCGTGCGCCATCTCGAACAG
>FKKE01000185.1_pt3 | contig 14925 bp, 13 predicted proteins | sample 1106331 | NCBI WGS metagenome assembly FKKE01 (sample SAMEA3931202, study PRJEB13176) | freshwater metagenome | biome: Drinking water system; feature: drinking water; material: freshwater | place: China | collected 2013-02-06 | reverse complement strand
AAGATCTACGCGGGCACCAACGAGATCATGAAGGAGATCATCGCCCGGACGTTGTGACGCCACCTCTCATACGGCAGAGACGGCCCCGGTGATCTGATCACCGGGGCCGTCGCTCACCCGTCCGGTCTCCGGTGCGTTCCGAATATCTGGGGAACCGAGGCATTGTGACCAAGCCGATGATTCGTCAGCGAGACGAACGGATATACCAAAAGCCGGGGTCGGCCGGTTGTCCGCGAGGGGAGTCGATACACACGATGACAGCACACCACCAGGTCGCTCGACCACAGCGAAGCGCGTATGACGTCGAGTGACACCGTGCTGGTGGACGGGCGGACCCGACACTACGGCGAGTTCTACGGCGTCACCGAGGCGCCGATGAACGATGACGAGCCGCTGCTCGTGGTCTGGGGAAACTGCCAGGCCGAAGCGATGCGGATCGTGCTGTCCAGCTCCCCGGACCTTCCGTTCCGTACCATCCGAGTCCCACCGGTCCACGAACTCGAGTCCACTGACATCGCCCATGTCGAACGCCTCGTCAGCCGGGCCGCGGTCATCGTCTCTCAGCCGGTGCGTGCCCGATACCGGGGGCTCCCGATCGGTGGACCCGACCTCGCGGAGATGGCGCCGGCCGCGGCCGTCGTGGTGTGGCCGGTCATCCGCTACGGCGGGTTGTTCCCGTTTCAGGTCATCGCCCGACATCCCGTGCAACCGTCCGCGGTACCCGCTGCTGTTCCCTACCACGATCTCCGGACCGTCCTTGCGGTCAGAGCCGGCCGGACCCGCTTCGACGAATGGGATGTCGAGGTCTCCGCCGACCGCTTCCGGGAGGCCGCACAGTGGAGTGTGGCCCAGCTCGAGGTCCGCGAGCGGCGACACTGCGACGTCGGGATCTCCGACATCCTGCCCGATGTCGGGGCCGACGCCGCACATACGATCAACCATCCCGGCAACCGGGTACTACTGACCCTCGGCGGTCGGATTCTCGAGGCGCTCGGGTCATCGGCGCCGGTCCCGCCGTCACGCGACCTGCTCGGCAACATCCGGGCGCCGCTGGAACGACGGGTGATCGACGCGCTCGGTATCCAGGCGACCCCGCGGACGTCCTGGGACGTCGACGGTGCGGTGCTGACCGAGAAAGAGGTGCACCGCAGTCAGATGCATTGGTACGCAGAGCATCCCGAGTTCATCGACGCCGTAATGGATCGGTACGGCGACCTCATCGACATCCTGGGAATCTCATGACGAGACCGGTGGGGCACCTCCTCGTCGGACCTCGCTCGCACGGTGTGGTGCGGTATGCCCAGTCTGTCTTCGACGCGGTGAGGGCCCAGGGTGGCGATCATCGGCTCGTGCACCTCCGCACGCTCTGTACCGGCGTGTCCTCGGTTCTGGCCGAGTGCGCACACGTGCACATGCACGTGACCGACCGTCTGTTCGGACACACTCCGTTGCGAGCGCGGGACAACCTGCTCGCCATGATTGCGGGGCTCCGACGCCCGGTCTCGGTGACGTTGCACGATCTGCCGCAGCCCTCGGATGGACGGGCGATGCCGGCCCGCATCGAGTTCTTCCGAGCGGTGGCCCGGTCTTCGGCGGGCGTGATCGTGTCCAGCCGACACGAGGCGTCGCTCTTCGCCGAGTATGTCGACGCGTCGATCGAGGTGGAGGTCGTGCCGCTGATGTTCGATGCCGTCCGTGCCCACAAGCCCTCGGACTCAGACGAATTGACCGTCGGTGTGCTCGGCTACCTGTATCCGGGGAAGGGTCACATCGAGACGCTCAGAGCGATGGCCGGTCTCGATCCGTCGGTCGGTTTCGTGGCGCTCGGAACTCCGTCGCCCGGCCACGACGATCTCGCCGACGACCTCGCGAAGCTCGCCGCGGACACGGGGAGGCGATGCACGATCACCGGCTACCTGACCGACGATGAGCTCCGCCGGGCGTCGGCGGACGTCACGGTCCCGGTCGCATACCACCGGCACATGTCGGCATCCGGTTCGATCAACTCCTGGATCTCGGCCGGACGTCGTCCACTGGTTCCGCGGACCGCCTACACCGAGGAACTCGCCGCTCGGTCGCCGGGCGTGCTCACGATGCACGACAACAACGACGCGGCGCTTCGGGCCGCCATCGAGAAAGCGTTCGCGCATCCGGAAGCCACGTGGATCGATGCGGCGGTGTCGCCGTCGCCGACCGCCGCCGACGTCGGTCGAAGCCACGAGCTGTTGCTGCGGCGGTGGAGTGCGTGACGGTCGTCGGACTCGACGATGGCCGGACCATCGTGCCCGACAATCGCTGGGACCTGGTCGGGAATCCTTCGTCGAGACCATTGGTGAGCGTCGTGATCCCGTATTACGAGCAGCCACATCAACTCTCATTGGTCCTCGAGGCGTTGACGGCGCAGACCTACCCGCCGGATCGACTGGAGGTGGTGGTCGCCGACGACGGATCGAGAGTTCCCCCGGATGTGAGCGCGTGGACCTCCCGGTTGACCATCACCGTGGTCAGGCAGGAGGACAGGGGATTTCGGGCCGCCGCCGCCCGCAACCTGGGAGTCGCGGCGTCGAACGGCTCGGTGCTGTGTTTCCTCGACGCGGACACGGTTCCGACCGCCGGCTACATCTCTCACATGGTCCGACTGGCCGCCGCGGTGCCCGACGCGCTCGTGGTCGGCCGACGCAAGCACGGGAACCTGAGCCAGGTCGAGCCGCGCACGGTGGTCGAATGGCTTTCTGCCCAGCGGCATCTCGAGGCCGCGCACGACCACGAACCCGAGTGGCTGGTCAACGCCTATGACCGCACAGCCAACCTCCTGCTCCCGGGCTGGGACGGCTACAAGTACATGATCAGCGCGGTGATGAGCTGTAGCCGGGAGCTGTTCGACGATGTAGGAGGATTCGACCCGTCCTTCGTCGGGTACGGGGGAGAGGACTGGGAATTCGCGAACCGGGCTTTCATGATGGGTGCGGTGTTCGCTCACGAACCCGACGCCGTCGCCTGGCACGACGGACCCGACTGGGCAGAACGCGCTGTGTCCGAACGGGTCTCGGCGAAGAATGCCGAAGCGTTGGCCCTCGCCCCGCTCGTCACCGACCCGGCCGCCAGGTCCGCCGGACTGGCGTATGCGATCCCGGACGTCGTGGTGCTGGTGTCGACGGACTGTCACACCGCGGCGTCGCTGATGCACACCGTCGGCGGAGCGCTGCGCGGAACGGATGCGGCCGTCTGGCTCGCCGGCGCACACGCCGAGGAATTGCTCGCACAACTGGGCGTGTGCGATTCACGAATCCGGGTCGGCGGTCCGGACGCATCGACGTTGTCGCGATGCAGGTTCGTCGTCGAGGTCGACGGGCCCGTGATCTTCGCCGGTGACTCGCTCGCGCTGCTGACGTCCCACGTCGCGCCGGGGGAATGCGGCCGGGTGACGGTGGACTTCGACGGATCCCCGGCGGCGTCGGTGACGCTCACATCGTCGCGTGCCCGGCACCGGTCCCGACGCTGGTCGGAGCGCACCGACCTGGGCACGGACGAACTCCGCGACCGGCTGTTCGGTGTCCGGACGGTGCACCAGGGCGATGTCGGGATCGCGGTAGGCGACGACGAACCGTCGTTGGCCTGGTGAGCGAGCCGACAGTCGTCGGGGCAGGTCGCCAATCGGTACGAGATGGCAGCGGGCCGATCACGGCTGTGCTTGGTGCCCCCGGTCAGACTCGAACTGACACTGGACGGGTTTTGAACCCGTTGCCTCAACCCCGCGGCGTCGGGCGATCAGGAGCGGCGTCCGTACGGTCCACCGCCAGTCGGGGAAGTCGGTTTCGATGCGGCGGGGATCTCCGGAATATCAACATTCTCGATCGATGGACGAATGAGTCAGGCCAGCCACGCGACTACCCGGGCTTCCGCATGGCAGGCTGGTATGCCTCGCTCGTGCCGAAACCGCCCAGCTCAAGACCCCTACATCCTCGATGGGCGAGCTCTGGGGTTACGATTGAGTTCCGCCGCGATTATTCAACGTTGGGAACGGGGCCCAGTCGCCAAGCAGACTGGACCGCTGGGTCATCGTCTCCGAGTAGCGCGCCCTCCGGCTCGTTCTTGGCGGTACGTCGTCTTCTAAAGTGACTGCACATCACCTGGACAGAGGGTGTCCGAGCTACCGTCGCAAGTCTGGGGCATCACAGGACCGGCTCGCAGCTGTACTCCTTCCCTAGAGTCGTGCCGCGTCTTTCCCGGGCGCATGAAAAAACCACAATCGCAAGCTCCCCGTTGCCGTCCCGCAGTTCAGCCCTCTGCGCTTCGCGTAGTCTCCTCCAGACTCAGGGGCGGACACGGCCGTTGATTGCAACTGGGGCATCGACGAGGGTTTGGTGGACGTCTGCGGACTGGACCGTCGCGTCGTCGTAGTTGCGATCAACGACAACGGGTATCAGGTTGGGACAACTGGTAAATACCTGCGGATCTGGTCAACGACTCGGGCTCATACGGTTCGTCAGTCGTGCGCGTCGTACAGGTCGCGACTGGCGCAGACCGCGTCCATGTTGTCTTGGGCCCAGGTGCGAAGCTGGCGCGTGGTGTGGTGGAGCGACAAACCGAGGTCGGTTAGCGCGTAGTCAACAGTCACCGGGACGGTTGGGGTGACGGTCCTCGTGAGTAGACCGTCGCGTTCCAGTGAGCGCAGGGTCTGAGTGAGCATTTTCTGACTCACACCCGCAATCTGCCGTGACAGTTGCGAGTAACGAAGCGGTGCGGGCTTTCCTGACCCGGTTGGGCTGTCGCCACCGAGGGCGCAAAGGACTAGGACAACCCACTTGTCGGAGATTCGGTCCAAGAGTTGACGGCTTGGGCACTGCGCGAGAAAAGCGTTGTAGGAGGCCTTTTCCTGCTCTCGTTTCTGTCTGGCGGTCCTCGTGGCCATGATCCCTGCTTTCGCGCGAGTCGGTTACGCACCCATAGGTACGTACTTCCTGAAGAAGAGTTGCTCTCTGATAATCGTCTAGTGGCCCGGAGAAACCATCCCATCCGGCGGACAAGTTAGGAATAGGACGACACATGACGACGACCACTGGTACACCTCCCGGCGGCACCTGGAATCTCGGTGATCGTATGGTTACCCGTTTCGGGTACGGAGCGATGCAACTCGCCGGCCCTGGGGTGATGGGTCCTCCTGCGGACCGCGACGGCGCGGTTGCGGTTCTGCGCGAGGCCGTCGAGCTGGGCATTACGCATATCGATACCAGCCACGCGTACGGCCCGGCTGTCACGAACGAGTTGATACGCGAAGCTCTGACTCCGTACCGTGAGTCGGTCGTCATCGCGACCAAGGTCGGGGCAAATCGTGATCGTGACGGCGGGTGGCCGACTGCGCGCACCCCTGGCGATCTCCGTAAACAGGTCCATGACAATCTCCTGTCTTTAGGGCTAGAGACCCTCGACTTGGTGAATCTGCGCATGGGAGATGCCAATGGGCCGCAGCCCGGATCGATCATCGAAGCGATGGGGACGCTCGCCGAGCTCCAACAGCAGGGCAAGATTCGACAGTTGGGGGTCAGTAATGTAACCGCTGAGCAGGTCAGAGAGGCTCGCGCGGTTGTTTCGATCGTCTGTGTGCAGAACATGTACAACCTGACCAATCGGTGGGATGACGCGCTTATCGATGAGTTGGCAACCGACAGGATTGCCTACGTGCCGTTCTTTCCGCTTGGAGGCTTTACTCCGCTACAAGCCGATGCGCTGTCGAGGGTCGCGTCGCGGTTGGATGCCACCCCCGTGGCCGTGGCGCTTGCTTGGTTACTGCAACGCGCTGAGAACATCCTCTTGATCCCTGGTACTTCGAAGGTTGGCCACCTACGCGACAACGTAGCTGGCGCAGCCGTCTCGTTGTCTGACCAGGACGTCGCCGAACTCGGCTCCATAGGTGGTTGACCTCGCTACCCGCTGACCGGCGCGGCTAACTGTGACCGCCCATCAGTGTTGCAGTCCCCATCGGGCAGGAATGTTCAGCTGTCGACGACGGCGCGGACGTGAGTGCGTTGTCCTTGTCGACCAACGAGGCTGAGATACTCGACCGGTCCCGCGCTGGTAGCTCCGAACCAGTGCGGGGTCCGGGTGTCGAACTCAGCCGCCTCGCCTGCTCGTAGGAGCAGGTCCTGATCACCGAGAACTAACCGCAGGGTGCCGTTGAGGACGTAGGCCCAGTCGTGCCCTTCGTGCGAACGTAGGTCGGGTGTGGCGTCGTCGCGGCCTGCGGGGAGCACGAACTTGTAAGCCTGGATACCTCCGGGTCTACGGGTGAGCGGGATGATGACCGACCCGTCCGCACAAGACATCGGCCGTAAATCGATGCGCGGGTTGGCAGTCTGCGGCGCATCGACGAGGGAGTCGAGCGTGACACCGTAGTAACGGGCAAGAGGTAGCAGCTGCTCGAGCGTAGGTCGCCGCAATCCGGCCTCGAGCCTCGACAAAGTGCTCGTCGAGATCCCGGTGGCCACGGCGAGTGTTGTCAGGGTGACATCGCGCCTCAGTCGCAGGTGCTTGAGCCTGGGGCCGACGGTGTCCAAGGTCTGCTCGGTGGGTTCAGCCATCACTTGATTTTGCCATTCGGCAAGAATGTTTGCCATCCAGTGCTGGATGGGCGATCCTCGGGGACGTATCCACTCGTCCCCAGGGCGCACGAACACTCCGAATTTAGAACTGTCCCAGCTTGTTTGAACCGAGCGCGGCCCTTGGGCCACATGGGATCGCGGGAAAGGACTCGAACCCCAATGTCTTCGCTTCCTCCTACTGACACGGAAGTGGCTGGACCGACAATCGACGACCCCCGGCGCAGGCGCATGATTCTGTGGGCCGTCGGCATCGCTCTAATGGCGGTGGTCGCATCGGTGTCCGGCCTCAATGTCGCCCAACCGCAACTGGCCACGACATTCGACGCTTCTCAGGGACAGGTGCTGTGGATCATCAATGTCTACACCCTCACTCTGGCGGCCTTGCTGCTCCCTCTAGGCGCCGTCGGTGACCGGCTAGGGCGCAAGCCCGTTCTCAACTCAGGCCTCATGATCTTCGGCGTTGCGAACCTTGTTGCCGCGCTGGCGCCGAGCATGGAGGTCATGCTTGCTGCACGCCTGCTCAGCGGTATTGGTGCCGCAATGATCATGCCCGTCACCTTGTCTGTTATCACCTCGTCGTTCCCCGTCGCAGAGCGGTCTAAAGCTATCGGCATCTGGACAGCGGTGGCCGGCGGCGGGGGCATCATCGGTATGTACCTCTCGGCACTACTGGTCGACGTAGCATCCTGGCGGTGGCTGTTCGCTCTCCCGGTTATCCTCACCGCCGCCGCGTTATTAATCGGTGCACGTGCGGTCCCGAGCTTCCGCGAGCGTGCAGTGGGCCGGTTCGACTTTCTCGGCGCACTCACCTCGATCATTGGCGTGGTCGGGTTCACCTTCACCCTGCACGAAGCGCCAACACTTGGCTGGAGTGATTCGCGCATTCTCACCATCCTCACCGCGGCCGGCTTTGCAACCATCGCGTTCATCGTGTGGGAGCTGCGCGCACCGTTCCCACTGCTGGATCTGCGTCACTTCCGCACCCGCGGGCTATCAGCAGGAACCACGCTGCTCTTGGTTCTCTTCGGCGTCCAGGGCGGGGTTTCCCTCGTGTTGTACCCGTTCTTTCAAGTCGTTCTCGGCTGGAGTGGTCTACTTGCCACACTCGGGATCATGCCCATGGCATTGTTGATGATGCTGGCTTCCGGTCTCGCTCCACACCTGGCCGCCCGCACCGGAACCCGCGCCGCGATGGTGATCGGCCTCGGTATCGCCGCCGCAGGGCTGGCGCTCATGGCGGGTCTTGTGTCGGTCGAAGGCGGATATATGAGCGTCCTGCCCGGTCTCGCTATGATGGGCCTCGGGGCGGGCCTGGCAATGACGCCATCGACCGAAGCGATCACGTCGTCGCTTCCTCGCGAGCAGCAAGGGGTGGCCTCCGCGCTCAATGACCTCACTCGTGAGCTTGGTGCGGCCCTGGGTATCGCCCTGCTAGGCGGGCTGCTGGTGGCTGGATACCAGAGCGCAATCGCCGAGCGACTCACAGGGGTGCCCACAGACCTCGCCGCCGCGGCTGGCGAAGGTATCGCCAACGCGACCGCTGCCAGCCAGACCGCAGGCGCCTACTCAAGTCAGATTCTCGTCGCAGCCCAAGAGGCGTTCGTCGCCGGCTGGCAGCACGCCATGTGGGTCGGCGTAGCCGTTATCGCCGCCCTTGTGTTCTTCGTTCTTGTTCGGGGCCCCAAGGGCGCCCCGGTCGCCACGGACATGTGATCCGACAGAGAACGTGGAGGGGACGACACCGTACAACCTTGGGTGGCAGTGAGTCTGCGGTCGCAGCTCAACAGGGCAACGGCGGGTCGCAGTGACTCGTCGCGGTACACAGATTGCATGCGCTCAATCCCGATGGACCGTAGAGGCAGACGAATTCTGTGTCCGTGCCGGGTATCTCGGAGACAGGCGGGCTGTCTGTGCACCGGCAGGCATACGGACGGGCCGGACCAGCGACGTGCTGGTTTGGTTCGGCGCGTGACGGTGGTGGCTTTGAGCGTCTGGACGACGAAGTCGCTCGCCAAAGACATGAACAGATCGAGTGCAGATAGTTGCCGATCTAGACCACTTCGGCGCCGCAATGGCGTGCCCGATGCGGGCATCGCCTGCCCTGGCCAAGGCGGTCGCCGCGATCGGTCTCATGCTCGTCATCCAGGCGCTCATTGCGCCCCGGGTCGGCGAGAACGCTCCCAGTGTCTAGGTGCGTAACGACCCGGCGATGGAGCGTCCACCGCATACAGTGACGGTCTGTCCAGTGATGTATCCGGCTTCCTCCGCCGCCAGATAGGTGACGGTGCGGGCGACGTCGAGTGGTGTCCCAACTCGTGGCACCGGGATCGACTGGCGAACGCGTTCGAGTATATGGTCCGGCATCGACTGGGACATGGGGGTTTCCACGAAGCCCGGGGCTATGCAGTTGACGGTGATTCCATCCGCCGCGACCGCCAGCGCCATGCTTCGGCTGACGCCGGCGATGGCCCCCTTGGAGGCGGCATAGTTACTCGAGCCGAAGTTGCCGAGCCATGCTCGCGATGTGAGCGAGATGATGCGGCCGGTGCCGGACTGTTTGAGGTAAGGCAGTGCGGTCATGGTCGCCGATAGCATCCCTCCGAGATTGATTTGCAGCACGCGTCGGAAGCGGTCCGCAGACATTGCCGGAACGCGCGCGTCTTTAAGAACGCCTGCGCAGTTGACGAGGACGTCTGTTCCTCCGAGCGCGGTCGCTAACTCAGTCACTGCCGAAGAAGTATCCGAGGGATCGCCGAGGTCGGCAGCGCGAGACCAGATGCGGTCGACGCCAGTACTCGAGCGGATGCGGTCTGCGGTATCGGAAAGCGCAGTGTCGTCGAGGTCGGTCATGCCTACGCCGTAACCGTTGCGTATGAGTTCTTCGACGATTGTCACTCCGATACCGCCCGCTGCGCCGGTCACGATCGCGGTACGTGCAGGTGAGACAGCTCCACCTCGGCGTGGACGAGCGACTGCTCGGTTCATGGGTGAAGCCTTCCGGTGCTCAGTGATCCTGCGACGTAGATTTCCTGTCCGGTGACATCGGATCCGTCTGGTGAGGTTAGAGCGTGAAGCATCGCACGGGTCGCGGACGGCCGGGCTGGATCGTACAAGAGCGTGTTCGCCGTACCCCCGGACTTGGCGAGTTCGATGGCGAGTGATCGGACCAGACTGATCAAGCCTCCGGTGACCGCGGCGTCCGCGAGGAGCGCGGGCTCACCGAGCGCGGCGGCAGCGGGGGCCACGGCGACAATCCGACCCAACTCGCCGGCGGTGACGACTGCCTCCCAGCCATGCTGTATGGCCTCGAAAGCCTCGCAGAGGAGGTCGATCTCGGAACCACCGGGTAGGTTCGCGTGATTGGCGCCGTGATAGGTGACCACCAGCACCCCGGGTTGTTGTGTGGAATCGACCTGAATCGAGCGAGTGTCTGTCGTGTTGGCGGTCATCGTGTCGCCACCAGAACGGTCACCGAGCCGCCGTCTGTGCCGCTGACCGTTCCACCCTTACAGTAGGCGAGACCGACGTTGGGATTGGCGATCTGACGCCCGCCGCCGCGGCCGGTTAGTTGCCAGGTGAGCTCACAGAGTTGAGCGACGCCCGTCGCCCCGACCGGGTGGCCGCGGCTGAGTAGACCTCCGCTGACGTTGACCGGGAGTTTTCCGCCGAGAGATGTATCTCCGGCCTCGGTCCATTTGCCTCCTTCGCCGACGGGGACGACTCCAAGACCTTCGAGTCGCACGATCTCGGCGATGGTGAAACAGTCGTGCATCTCGACGAAGTCGATGTCGTCGGGTCCGTAGCCCGATTGCTCCCACGCTTGTTCGCCCGCTCGCCTGGAGACGTCCTCGTCGTTGATGCTGTTGCCGACCTGCACTGGGCTCCCGCTCACGAGCGCGGTGGCAGCCAGTCGCGGTGTCCGGGAGATTCCGAGTCGCCTGAGTCCTGCTGGACTACAAAGGATCGCGGCAGCGGCACCGTCACTGATCGGGCTGCAGTCGTAGAGGCCCAGGGGATCGGCGATGGTCCGAGCGCCGAGGACCTCGTCCATGCTGATCGGTCGTTGGTACTGGGCATATGGATTGTGGACGGAATGAGCGTGGTTCTTCACCGCGACCGCTGCGATCTGTTCGCGCGTGGCGCCGTGGTCGTACATGTACCGTCGCGCACTCATTCCGTGGTTCGCGGCCATCACCATCCCGTTGATGGCGTCGAGGTCTGTGGGGTCAGGCATGACGCCTCCCGCGACGCGGTCGGTCATCTTCTCGGCGCCGATCACGAGGACGACGTCGTGGATTCCCGCGCGTATGGCTATCGAAGCCTCGCGTACGGCGGTTGCGCCGCTGGCACAATAGTTTTCGTGATTCGACACGGGTCTACCGCCGAGCCCGAGCTGCACTGCGACTCGTTGGCCCGCCACCGGGCCACCGAACACGTGGCCGACGTACACGGCTTCGATGGCAGCTGGCGAGGCTCCCGCATCACTCATGGCCTCCCGCGCAGCACCGAGTGCGAGATGTTCGAAGGTGACTTCGACGGGGTACTTCCCGAAGCGGACCATGCCGACTCCGGCGATGTGTGTGTCGGTCATCAGTTGTCCTTACTCGTGGAGTTGAAGCGGTACCACCAGAGCTGTTGACCGTCGTGTCCGGTGCGTAAGGGAAAGAGCTCGATCTTGACGCGATCATCTATAGCGATGCCGTTGTCGGCGTAGCCGAGTATTCGGATTCCGTCGTCGAGGTCGACGGTCGCGAGTGTGTAGGGGGTGGGCAGGTGTGCTGGTGCTTGACGGACTACGGTCCAACTCACGACGCGCCCCGCTGGCGCGAGTGTCACGGCGGTTACCTCTGCGGACCCGCACAGAGGGCATAGCTCACGTACGGACAAGGACTTCCGTGCGCACGATTGGCATGCGATACCCCGAACTCCGCCATGGTCAAGGTCGATGACCTCACTCAGCAGGGGTTGGTCGACAGTGGTCATTGGCGTTGGTCTCCTCACGACGACGTGGGTTGTGTAGGGAAATCTGCTGTCTGGCCCGTATGCCGGACTGTGTTATGGGTTCGCGACGTCTGTCACTTGAGTAGCATCGGCCGTTTGCCGGGCGATTTCGGTGAGAGCAAGCTCGCGGAGCGGGCCCTTGGGTACCTTGCCGCTCGCCACTCGTGGCAGCTGCGAGGCCGACATGAACAGCACGTGCTGTGGCGCCTTGTACTTCGCGGCGCGCTTGCGGACGTGCTCGGTGACTGTGTACGCGGTGATGTCCTCGGACTCGCCGATCAACTCGACGAAAGCGACGATCGCCTCATCACGTGCTTCGTCGGGCACTCCGACCACGTGCACCTCGCCGACCCCATCGAGTTCGCCGATCAACAACTCAACTTCGAGCGGGCTGACGTTGATCCCGCCCGGCTTCATGATTTCCGCGAGCCGCGAATGGAAGTGCAGGTAGCCGTCATCGTCGAAGAATCCCAGGTCGCCGGTCTTGAAGTAGCCGTCAACGGTCATGGCGTCGCGCGTTCTCGACTCATCTTTGTGGTAGCCGCGCATCACGTGCCCGCGGATCAATATCTGTCCGACCTCTCCGGTGTGGAGGGGTTCATCGGTGTGCGGATCGGCGATGCGAATGTCCCAGTCGGGCATCGGTTTCCCGATCGTATTGATGGATCGGTCCGGGGGATCATGCGCATCGGTAAGGGCGCAAAGTCCGTAGGACTCGGTGAGTCCGTAGATGCTCGTGCCGAGTGGCAGATCAAGTTCAGTACGCGCAAGTTTGCGGTCTGCGACACTGAGGCCTAGTACCCCCTTCGACAGGCTGAGTTTCCGAACGCCATGATCAGGGTGTTCGACGAGGCTCCGAGTCATGTTGCCTAGGCCGTAATACACTGTGCAACGCTCTTCTTCGAGTATCTGAAGTGCCCGCCCGGGCTCGTAGACCTCCATCAGGACCACGCATGCGCCGTGTGTCCAGGTCGCCCCAAGTGCTTGGATCACCCCCAGGCCGTAGAACAGAGGTGACGCCACGAACGAGCGGTCGTCCTCGGTCAGCGCCTGACGCTCACCGATGTGGAAGGTGTTGACGATGGCGTGTCGGTGTTCGAGTTCGACGCCTTTAGGGCGCGCAGTGCTTCCGCTGGTGTAGATGATGTACGCCAGGTCGTCAGCTGTGACGTGTTTGACCGCGCGTGCCAGTTCGTCATCGGAGATACTGCTACCCGCGTCGAGAAACTCTGAGCACGGTGTGGCTGCGTCAAGACGGTGTTCGCCCAGTTCGATCATTCGACCACGCCGGAGGAGGTCTCCGTCGGAGAGTGGACTGGCAGTCCCCAATTCTTGAAGAGTCCTCACGGCGGCGTCGACAATCGGCACGTAGTCGATCGTGCGTAGCCGGTCGGTGAACACCAAGAACTCGGCGTCGGAATGATCAAGCAGGTAGCGCAGTTCATCCTGGCGATACCACGTATTGACCGGGACAGCGACTGCGCCGATTCGCAAGGCTCCCATGGTTGCGTACAGCCATTCGGGTCGGTTGCCCGCCAATACCGCAATGGGTGAGCCCTTGTGCGCCCCTGCTGCCAGAAACGCCTTGGACCAGCGGTTCACTTCTTTGTCCAGTGCGGCGAAGGTGACGTCGGTGCCCTCGAAACCGATGGCCGGCCTTGCCGGCCATCGCGTGGCCATCTCGGTGATGAGCTCACCCAGGGTGTTCGCTCGGGGGAGTCGGGGTGTCGACATGATGGTGGAGATCCTTCTAGTTTTCTCAGATGCCGTCGGTCAGGTGGAGAATGGCGGCAAGGTGGTCGGGACGGTCAGACCTGGAACGTCTATCTCGACTGCCAGAACGCGACCTCCTTTTGCGACGGTAATGATCAACGTGGTCATTCCCGGGCCGGCGAAGCACACGCTGGTGGGCATGGTGCCGCTGCCGATGTCGATGGACCTCATCAGATTTCCCTGTGGGTCGAAGTAGCTGACCTTGCCCGAGCGGCTGCCTGCGACCCAGAGCCCGCCGTCGACGTCCACCGCTATTCCGTCCGGCGTGTCCACCCGAAGTTGTGCTGAACGCGATGCTCGAATCCCGTCCTCGGTGAGCGCGTAACGGCTCACGCGGTCTCGGGCAGTCTCGGCAACGTAGAGGAACTGCCCGGCCGCGTCGAGGGCGATCCCGTTGGGGAAGTAGACCTCGTCGAGGACAGACTCAGTGACTCCTGTCGCGATGTCGTGACGCAAAACCTTTCCGGGAAGCGCTTTTTGGCCGAACTCGTGACCGTTCGGGTCGGTGAACCAGACGCGCCCGCGGTCATCGGCAACGCAATCCGACGGTGAGGTCAGCGGAATCGATATGGGAACGGATGAGATCGTGCCTGCGTCCACGCGGATTCGCTGCATACCAGGTGAGGTGGGGACGAGTGAACGACTGGGCATCGCATTGCCACCGTTCTGGGTCACCCACAATGCGCCGTCGGCGCCCAAGGTCATTCCGTTGGGTCCCCCGCCGGACTCGGCTACGACACGAGGGGCACGACCGTCGAGAAAAATCTCATACACGATGCCGCGGTTGACGCTGGTGACGAAAAGACGTCCGGAGGCGGTCCACACGGGCCCTTCAGTGAAACCGAGGGTGTGGGCGACTGTCCGGAGCGGGGAGAGCCGATCGCTCGCGGGGATGCTCACGGTGCCACCCCTTCAGCGACTGCCGAGATGTGTTGGCGAACCAGTGAGGGTGTCCGGCTGTAGTGCGGTGCAGGCGCCGGTTCGACATGCCCGTCGATTCGGACCAAGGTGTTGCGCGCACTGATCTGGGGTGCCTCGGCCGCCTCGGCAAGAGTGAGGACCGGAGTGACGCAGGCGTCTAGCGGGTCGAATATCGCAGTCCATTCAGCGCGGGTCCGGGTGCGGAAGACCTGGGCGAAGTTGTCTCGGACGGCCGGCCAGGTCTGGCGATCGAGTTGGGACTCTGCGTATTCGCTCGGCAGGCCGAGTCCCTCCAACACACGAACGTAGAAGTGGGGTTCGATGGCGCCTACGGCCATGAAGGCGTCGTCGCTGGTGCGATACACGTTGTAGAAGGGGGCTCCACCGTCGATCGAGTTGGTTCCTGGCGCCGTCGACCACTGTCCGGTTGCGACCCGGTTCCAAATCCCGGCCATGAGCAGGGAAGCGCCATCGATCATTGCGGCGTCGACGATCTGACCGCGTCCACTCGATGTTCGTTCGAGAAGCGCTGTCAAGATTCCGCACAGAACGAGCATTCCACCGCCGCCATAGTCTCCGACGAGGTTGAGTGGAGGCAGGGGAGTCTCGCCTTCGCGGGCGATGGACCGCA
>FKKE01001474.1_pt1 | contig 14939 bp, 16 predicted proteins | sample 1106331 | NCBI WGS metagenome assembly FKKE01 (sample SAMEA3931202, study PRJEB13176) | freshwater metagenome | biome: Drinking water system; feature: drinking water; material: freshwater | place: China | collected 2013-02-06 | reverse complement strand
CCAAAGGACTGACAGGGCCTTTGAAAGTGGAATTGGGCACCAATTTCGGCGTGGTGGAGTGGGGTGAGGGATTCATCGGTTCTGTTGGAACAGTGTCATTGATTGACGACAAGCTGGACACCGACGCCCCGGAATCCGACACCGAACGCAAAGGCGCAGTGGCATGGACTGCCCTGCAGGACAAGTACTTCATGTCGGCGCTTATTCCGAAGGGAAGTACCTCCGCTTGGCCGAAGAAGCAGGGTGAAAAACTGGTCTCCACCGGCGTTCGCATGGGTATCGATCCATCCGGCGCCCCGCTCGCATTACAATTATTTGCGGGGCCGAAGGAATTCGACACACTTCAAAACCTACATATCCGCCTTGAAGATACGATTGATTTCGGATGGTTTCTATTCGGCAGCTGGGACATGGTGAGGGCTGTCGCCAAACCGATCTTCTCCGTACTTCGTTCCATCAACGAGTACACCCACAATTACGGTGTCACCATCATCCTATTGACCGTTGCGATCAAACTGTTATTCGTTCCTTTGCAGTACAAGAGCTACTCATCGATGAAGCAGATGCAGACTATCCAACCTAAAGTGGCTGCACTCCAAGAGAAATTCAAGGATGATCGTGACCGCTTGAATAGGGAGCTGATCAAGCTGTATCGCGATCATAAGGTGAATCCTGTGGGGGGCTGTCTGCCGATGGTCCTTCAAATGCCGGTGTTCGTGTCCCTGTTCAATATCCTCTACATGACGATCGACCTTCGCCAAGCTCCTTTGGGTCTCTGGATCACCGACCTGTCCGTTCAGGATCCCTATTACATTCTGCCCATTATCATGGGGATCAGCATGATGGTGATGCAGAAGATTCAGCCCACTACGATGGATCCCGCCCAGGCGAAGATGATGTTGATGCTGCCCGTCGTCATGACGTTCCTGTTCATTAACTTTCCTGCCGGCTTAGTTTTGTACTGGCTGACCAACAATGTGTTGTCCATCGCTCAGCAGTTCGTCACAGACCGGTTCTTCTTTAAAAACCGATCAGTGGCTCCGAGTACGGATGAGCCGAGCAAACTAAAATGAAGCTCCTTGATCCGGCCTGATGCGATTAAGCGTCACACCTATGGTGGATCGTGCCTATCGACGGATCGCCTGATGACACAATTTGCGCCATTGCAACCCCGGTGGGTGAGGGAGGCATTGGGATCATCCGCATCAGCGGCCCGAACGCAGCGGACATCGCTTCCAAAGTTGCAAGACTTCGCACAAGCGAATCCCTCGGTGCCCTCCCCACACATACGCTCCATCTTGCCGATATCGTCTCGTTTCCTCATCCTGAGCCAGCCGGCGGCGTAAGTCAGGCGATGACCCGGGAACACATCATTGATGAAGGCCTGGTGGTCTACATGAAAGGGCCCCGCTCGTTTACCGCGGAGGATGTGGTGGAATTCCATTGTCATGGAAGTACGACCGTCCTCCGCCGAGTCTGTGAATCCTGCATCGCAGCTGGCGCTCGATTAGCCCAGCCTGGTGAGTTCACGAAACGCGCGTTCTTGAATGGGCGGTTGGATCTGTCCCAGGCTGAGGCTGTCTTAGATACCATCAAGGCAAAATCGGAATTCGCCCTTGCCATTGCCCACCGACAACTCCGGGGGGATTTAGGACGGTATGTGCAGGAACTACGGACCGCCCTCTTATCGCTGCTGGCACGGATCGAAGCCGGAATTGATTTTTCGGATGAGGACATCTCTTTTGTCACTCGAGGCGAGATCAGAACCAGCCTTGAAGCGATTGCGAATCAAATACAACAGGTCCTGGACACCGCCCAGACCGGTCGAGCTTTGCGAGATGGGATACGAGTGGTACTCGCAGGCCCTCCGAATGTTGGGAAATCAAGTTTGCTCAATAGCCTCATTCGTGACAACCGTGCGATTGTTACCGATGTCCCTGGAACGACGCGAGACCTGATTGAAGAAGCAGTTATTTGGAACGGACTCCCTATCACATTGGTGGATACCGCGGGTCTACGCGAGACGGTCGATGTGGTTGAGCAGGAGGGAATCAAGCGATCCAAGGACGCACAAGCGCAAGGGGACCTAACTCTCCAGGTGGTTGATGCGGTTGAAGTTCAGAAGACTGGAGTGCCTGCATTCGTTTTCCCTTTGCTGGAAGCCAAGCATCTCGTTGTCCTGAACAAAATCGACGTGTTGACTCCCGTTGCCATGCAATCGTTTTGTCATGATTTGGAAGAACGCTTACGCCAGCGCATCCTCCCCGTTTCCACGAAAACCGGTGAAGGTCTTGAAGAACTCAAAACGGCCATCACCTCGCGCTTTCTCACCGAATCGTTTGAATCCAATGACGGTGTGGTCATCACGAATGTTCGTCATCGTGTGGCATTGGATCAGGCCATCACGGCCATTAAACTGACTTTGTCTTCCATCGAGCGGGACGCGCAGATTGAACTTCTGTCCGTTGATCTCCGCGATGCTGCTGATGCCTTGGGAGAGATTATTGGCAGCGTTACGCCGGACGATGTATTGGAACGAATATTTTCCGACTTTTGTATCGGCAAGTAAGGAGAGTGCGTGGCACAGACATTCGACGTGATCGTGGTAGGAGGTGGACATGCAGGCTGCGAGGCGGCGCTTGCTTCGGCACGGATGGGCGCCCGGACTCTACTCCTGACGATGGATCTTTCCCGCATCGCCCAAATGTCATGCAATCCGGCCATTGGTGGGATCGCGAAGGGACACCTGGTCAAGGAAATCGATGCACTTGGCGGCGAGATGGGCCGCAATACCGATCAATCCGGTATCCAGTTTCGATTTATCAATACGAGCAAAGGGCCGGCGGTGCGAGCTTTGCGAGCCCAGTGTGACAAATCGCTGTATCGAGATGCGATGCAAAGGACACTCTCGCTGGAACCCCTACTCTCGATGTCCGAGGGTGTCGTCGATCGTTTGCTGGTACATGGTGGAAGCGTAACCGGAATTGTCACGGGCTCCGGCGAAACCATCGGTGCGAACGCCGTCATTTTAACTTCAGGTACTTTCCTTAAGGGGCTTATCCATATAGGCTTACAACACTTCCCGGCTGGACGCGCTGGCGAAGCGTCTGCCGAACACCTTTCCGATTGTATGCGAGACTTTGGGTTCGAGGTCGGCCGGCTGAAGACCGGAACACCCCCCCGCTTGGACAAAGAGACCATCGACTTCTCGGTGATGGTGCCTCAACCAGGCGATACACCGCCTCCGCCATTCTCCTATCGCACGCGGGCCATTACTAGGAACCAGATTCTTTGCCATTTGACCTATACTGGGCAGGCAACACACGATCTGATTCGACAGAACTTAGATCGATCTCCCCTATACAGCGGTGTGATTGAATCCATCGGCCCTCGCTATTGTCCCTCTATTGAAGACAAGGTAGTTCGCTTTGCCGACAAAGAGCGACACCAGATTTTCATCGAACCAGAAGGTCTAAGCTCTAACGAGTACTATCCAAACGGCATCTCAACAAGCCTCCCCGTGGATGTTCAAGCCGCCATACTCAAAACTATCCCCGGCTTAGAGCACGCGAAAATACTTAAGCCTGGGTATGCAATAGAGTACGACTATTTTCCTCCTCGACAACTATACCGAACGCTTGAAACTAAATTGGTGACGGGGCTTTATCACGCAGGTCAGATCAATGGGACCTCCGGATATGAAGAAGCGGCTGCCCAAGGGTTGGTAGCAGGAATTAACGCCGTTCTTAAAATCAGAGAACGTCCTCCATTTGTTTTGGATCGTTCTCAGGCCTACATCGGCGTATTAGTCGATGATCTCATCACCAAAGATGCCTATGAGCCTTACCGGATGTTCACTTCCAGGGCAGAATACCGATTGCTGCTTCGCCATGGGAACGCCGACCTTCGCCTCATGGAGATCGGATACGGCGTTGGCCTTATCCCCCAAGCCGAGTATCAAAAACTGCTTCGCAAAAGGGAACTGATCGAATCTGAGATTTCAAATCTACAGGGCATGAGACCTCCATTTACAGAACAGATTAGCTCCAGGACGCGAGGCACCTATCTTGAGAATGGCTTTTCAGTCCAATCGATGGCCCAGTTACTTCGAAGGCAGGAAGCTCGTTATCATGAGCTTATGAATATTTTTGACATACAGCCTGTTGGCGATGATATAGCCGAGGAAGTTGAGCTTCAAATAAAATACGAGGGATATATACAGCGGCAAGTGCGGCAAGTTGAAAAGTTTAAAAAATTTGAGAAAAAATTGATACCAAGTTCGTTTGATTACAATTTAGTTTCTGGATTTTCTCGTGAAGTCATTGAAAAACTTAATCGCGTAAGGCCAGAGACCGTTGGACAGGCCTCACGTATTTCTGGAGTCACACCAGCGGCAATTTCTTTGCTGTTAGTTGCTATCGACAAATCTAAGCGGCAAACCCATCGTTCCGTTATCAAACTTTCCTAAAATCATCGTCAATAATGTTTTCTATTGACCTCCTCTTTGTATCAGCGTAAGTGTTCCACGTGGAACAACGTGAGGTACTGGAGCATCTCCTGCTGGAAGGCTCAAAAGCAATTGAGGTCACAGTTGATCCGCCACAAGTTCAACTATTCCTCCTGTATCTGAAACAACTTAAGATCTGGAATCAATCCTTCAATCTTACCGCTATCACAAAAGATGAGGACATTATTGTCAAGCATTTTATAGATTCGATAGCGGCACTAAGAGCCGTGAATATTGCGCACGGGTCTCATATTCTGGATGTTGGAACAGGGGCTGGTTTTCCAGGAATTCCTCTAAAAATAGTACGCCCTGATCTTTGCGTGACATTGATCGAGCCAGCTCACAAGAAATCAGCTTTTCTTCATTTCATTGTGGGCCTCTTACGATTAAACAATATTGATATCTTCCAAGGAACTATTGAACTATTCAGGAACAGATATCCTTCCACAGCTTTATATGATTACCTTACCACTCGTGCACTAAATCCTTCGCTCATGTTTCACAAGACACATAACTTATTGAAAAGATGCAGCAAGGCATTTACTTACTCATCGAAACCGATGGACAGAACTACTTGCCCTATCGACTGGAGTTTCGAGAGTGACTATACGTTTGACCTGCCACATGCTCATGGGTCCAGAACTATTTCAGTATTTGCCTATCGTAGTGAATTCTCCTCAGTTACTGTTCCACGTGGAACATAACCTTGACCTAGGAGCTTTCTCGTGGGAAAAGTCATCGCTGTTGCAAATCAGAAAGGCGGGGTTGGAAAAACGACCACTGCGATCAATCTCTCAACTGCGGTTGCGCTCGAAGGGAAAGCAGTCCTGTTGATTGATATGGATCCACAAGGCAATGCAACAAGTGGTCTTGGAATCGACCAAAGGACACTGAAAAGCAGTACCTACAGCTGTCTTGTTAAAAATAGTACTGTTCATGAATCTATAATAGAAACAAATATTTCTGGCCTAAGTCTGTTGCCGGCCAATGCCGATCTCGCCGGTGCTGAAGTTGAGCTGGCTAATCTGGAAGGCCGTGAAAATCATCTTCGATCGCTCATTGCGGAAATACGAAACACCTACGACTTTGTTTTTCTTGATTGCCCGCCAGCTCTTGGTATTCTCACCATCAATGCTCTCACGGCAGCCAATTCTGTCCTTATCCCGGTCCAATGTGAATACTACGCGATGGAAGGTTTGACCAGACTTATCGGAAGCATCGAACTCGTCCGTCAATCCTATAATCCTGGTCTTGAAATTGAGGGCATTGCTCTTACGATGTTTGATTCCAGAATCAGTCTCTCCAGACAGGTGGCAGACCAAGTACGATTTCATTTCACTCACAAGGTCTATCAGGCCGTGATCCCTCGCAATGTTGCCCTCGCAGAGGCACCCAGTTACGGTCGTCCAGGCATTTTGTACAACATGGCTTCATCCGGATCACAGTCATACGTATCATTAGCTAAGGAGTTTATATCACATGGAGAAAAAGGCCCTCGGTAAAGGACTTGACGCGCTCTTGCCGTCCGTCAAACTGGGCAGGACCGAAGAGATGGCCGATGTGCAGCGGATATCGGTTGACCAGATTGTGCCGAATCGCTATCAGCCACGGCACACGTTCCTTCCGCAGGAACTCGCCGAGCTGACGGCGTCTATTAAGGAAAGCGGCGTCATCCAACCCATTATGGTCCGGCGGAAGGGCGACGGCGTCTATGAGCTCATTGCCGGCGAACGCCGCTGGCGGGCGTCGAAAGCCGCCGGGCTTCCCGTTATTCCTGCGGTTGTCAAGAATTGTACCGACCAGGAAGCCTTGCTCCTTGCCCTTGTGGAAAATCTCCAACGTGAAGATTTAAACCCGATGGAAACCGCACGTGCCTATTCACGAATGATGAAAGAATTCGGCCTTACCCAGGATGCCGTCGCCACCAAGGTGGGCCGCGACCGTTCCTCCGTCGCCAATTTTATCCGTCTGACCCAGCTTCCTCCTGATCTGCAGGCCCTGGTCGAGGATGGAACCCTTTCTGTCGGTCATGCCAAGGCTCTTCTCGGTCTGCCCATCCCGGAAACTCAGCTCCGGATCGCAAAGTTGGTAGTAGCCTCTCACCTCTCGGTTCGGCAAACCGAGAGACTCGTGGAACAGTCGATCGCGGGCAAAAAGATCCTCACCAGACCAGCCGGCCCGAGTCCATTGACAGATTTGGAAAATCGCCTACAAAAACGCCTTGGGACCAAAGTGACCATCCGCCCACAAGGCCCGGGAGGAACGGTCGTGATCCAGTACTTCTCCTCAGACGAACTGGATGGGATCGTTGAAACCCTGCTGGGGTAATCCGCGTCGCCCTGTCACCCTCCCCTCCTAAAAGACCCATATTTTCCACATCCCTGTTCAAGCGCTAAATATCTACGACGGACCAACCGATATGGGACATAACGGCACGGCACCGCACGGTTTGTCGTAGCCGAGTCAGCCACATTGTGGGAGGAGGCGATCGTATGTGGAAAGATAAGCAGGATAGCAGGCGCACCGATGATATTGATCTGGATGTCGCAGGATCGGCCCTCGATACGCCGCGGCCGGAAAGCGGCCAGGACGTGAGCGCCTTCGTCGGTAAAGGAGTCGTCTTTAAAGGCACTATCTCGTATAGTGGGACCGTGCGGATTGACGGAACCCTCGAGGGCGAAATTCATACGGACGGCATCTTACTGGTTGGTGAAGATGCGGTTCTGACTGCAAAAGTCACGGCCGGAACAATCGTCTGCAAAGGGAAGATCACAGGCGATATCACGGCCCGCGAAAAGATGAAATTGCGCGCGCCGGCCGTAATCAACGGTGGAGTGACAACGCCGATGCTTGCCATGGAAGAAGGGGTCTCATTCAACGGGACCCTCGAGATGGAACAACAGGCCCGTCCGGTTCACAAAGAATCCACGCTTCATGCCATTGGGAACAGTACCGAGTTACCGGTGCGGAGGATCACCGTCTAACCCAAGGCATTCAAGCTGGTGAGCGAGGGACATCCGTCCGAGACGGATATGTTTCCTCGCTCATGTACCAGGTAGACCATCCTCTCATCATCGGTCTTGTCACAAGGAGTAGAGCGCGCTCATGTGGGCTATAGGCGAAAAACAGGGGACCGATGCCGCGACGAATGAAAACTTTACCTTCCTCAGTAAAGGAGTAGACTTTAAGGGTGTCGTGAACTTTGATGGGACGATTCGCATCGACGGTCGTGTCGAGGGGGAAATCAATACCAGCGGGACACTGATCATCGGGGAACAGGCCGTCGTCAAAGGTGTGATCTCCGCAGGCATTCTTATCACCAGCGGCAAAGTCAACGCCACCATCACGGCCACCGCAAAAATTCAAATCCAAAAACCCGGTATCCTCATCGGCGATATCCGAACCCCGGGCATCTCCATCGAAGACGGAGCTCATTTTCATGGGATGTGCGATATGGGAGCCCCTAAATGGGTAGATGAGCAGCCCTCTTCAAAGAATAGTCACGACACGGCAACTTATCGTGGAAAGGTCCGTTCGACCAGCCTCTAGCCGGCCTCCCTCATGCCCGCCCGTCATGAACCGCTCTAACCACTCACCTCGTGACATGCCATCCTGCGAAAGCGGGAAGTACGCCGGCTGATCTCATCGTGCCGCCACATCTGTATGGTGCCACCCTTCAACACCCTCAGTCCTGACAGCTATACGCAGGGTCAACGATGCGTGACGGTGTTGTGTTGTGATTTGTGATCCCAACAATCGGCGCTCATGCGGTCTAGCCCTTTCCCCTTGAGTCTCTGTACAATACCGGTCCTATGATGCGGAAATCTGTTTTATTGGGCATGAGCGGGGGAGTTGACAGCTCAGTCGCTGCAGCCCTACTCGTCCGTCACGGGTATGACGTGCACGGCCTAACCCTCCAAGTGTGGGAACATGAAGACGAATCCGTCGCCACATCAAAAAAGTGGCAAGAACGTGGTTGTTGTAAAGTCGGAATTGCGCGCCATGTTGCAAAACTGCTCGGTATTTCCCACGAGGTCATTGATACACGACACACATTTCGTCATGCCGTCATTGACGACTTCATCCAGGGCTATACCACCGGCACGACACCTAATCCCTGCGTGCGGTGTAATGAACGGGTAAAGATTCAGACCCTCATCGACCTCGCAATACAACGCAACTTCGACTATGCGGCAACCGGACATTATGCCCGATTGCATGACCACCGCGGATTCTTTGTCCTCTCCCGATCGGCAGATGTTCGAAAAGACCAAACATATTTTCTGTATCGGCTTCGGTCGGAATGGCTACCTCGCCTGCTCTTTCCATTAGGAGGCCTGGAAAAAGCCGCGGTCTGGAAAGAAGCCGAGGCATTGGGCCTGCCCGTGGATGAACTCAAGGAGAGCCAGGAAATCTGCTTCGTGAGTCAGGGTGATTATCGAACCTTTATCGAGAAAGAATCCCCAGCCGCAAAAAAACCCGGCCTATTTGTTGACCAGGATGGCGCCCCCCTCGGTCAACATGACGGTATCGCCTTCTATACCCCGGGCCAGCGTCGAGGTCTTGGTATTGCCGCGGGACACCGTCTCTACGTTCATCGGGTACATCCTGCCACCAACACGGTCGTTCTCGGATCCGATGAATTGATACACTCCGCATGCACCGTCGCGGACCTGAACCTGTTTGCGCCCGATTTCACGTCCAACAGTCCAGAGGTTCAGGTGAAAGTCCGTTATGCATCGTCTCCGACAAGGGCAACCCTCACAGCGTTACACTCATCAGCCCTACACGTCCAATTCCACCAACCACAACGAGCCTTAAGCCCCGGGCAATCCGCGGTCTTCTACGATGGAGACGACGTCCTTGGCGGAGGTATCATCCAACCCTTCCAACCTTCGTAGACGATACCGTTCTGCTTGACTTGTCCCCGAATCTTCGGATAGCCTCTGGTATCAGGAAGAGGCAGTTCTCCCGCACTCCTCATACCGGCGGGAATGTGGCACTTTTCGGCTGAGGGCATCTATGTTCGGTTCATTTGGTTGGATGGAATTACTTCTCATCCTGATTATTGTCCTGATCATCTTCGGCGCCGGAAAGCTGCCGCAATTGGGGGAAGGGCTGGGCAAAGCTATCAAGGGTTTTAAGAAATCCGTGCATGAGGCCGATGCAATTGATGTCACGCCGGGGGAACAACCTTCACAGAGCGAGCCTCAGCCTGTCCATTCTGCCCAGGTCAGTGTTCATGCGGAACCTACTCCATCAGCAGGGCCCGCAACCACCCAACCCAGTCAAATGAAACAAGGCTAACAGTCCACCCCTTGGTGGAAGAACAAATGACGGGGCGCCGTCAGACGATTACCGCAATAGCCAATCATGTTTGGACTGGGCGCAGGTGAGATCCTCATAATTTTGATCATCGCCTTTCTCCTGTTTGGCCCAAAAGAACTGCCGGAAGTCGGTCGGCAAGTCGGTAAAGCGATCAAAGGCTTTAAGGATACGGCCGAGGATCTTCGCAAATCCGTCGAGCCGGAGCTCAACATGATACAGCAGGAAGTCAAAATGGTGGAGCAAGACCTTCACGCAACCCTCAAAGAGGCGGAAGACGAAATCATGGCCGAGCCGAAGCCGGTTGAGACAGGGCCGGCATCATTGCCGACATCCGGCCCTGTCTGATCGGATGAAATCCCAACGTCTTTGACCATCCACTGAAGGAGAAAGACAGTCGACAGCACAACACCTCGCAGGTTCTCACTCAACAAGATCTCCGTGACGATGGTCGTCTAGCCTGACTCCCCTGTTCACCCCCTTGGTTTAGTACGAAAACCCTTGGGCTATCAAGGCAGCAACCCATCCGTGTGACGATGAGAGACCTTGTTAGAACCGAGCTGCCTGTACGCATGATGGAGAAATCGCAGAGCATGGAAACACGGGAAAATTCCGGACACGCCAAGAGAGCCATCGTACAGCTGGTAATACTGGTTAGCCTCATGACAAGCCATGCCATAGCACAGGCTGCGTTCCAACTCCCGGAAGGCGAGAAAATCACCAATCCGATCGTTATCGGCCGTGGCATTCCTCAAAAAGAAGCATACGAAGCATTCGATCCAAAGATCGGGCGAAATTTTAACCTCAAAAACCTTTGGATCCGAGCAGACATGCGCGTGAGGCCTGAGTATCGGACCAATGTTTGTTTCGGGGGTGGTATCGGAGCGGCGGGACAATGCAACGCACCAGGCCTCGTTGCCAACAACCTTCCCGGCAAAGCAAACGACCAATTCGTACAGCAGATGACTCGATTGGGGATCGGGTATGACCTTTCACCGGATGTCAATTTCTATCTCGAGTTCATCGACTCACGAACCTGGGGCGGGAATGGAACGCCCGTCGGAGCGAATGGGGCAGGGAACAATGGAGACCCGGCAATTCATACCTGCGGATCGACCCCCGCTAATGGAAGACCAACCTGCACCCTTGGAATCCGCGCCGGTTACATGCTGATTCGCAACTTTGCCGGGATCCAGGGTCTGGGACTCAAGGCAGGTCGCCAATACTTGGTGTTTGGAGATCAAAGCCTCTTCGGTCACTTCGATTGGGCTAACACGGGATGGTCGTTCGACGGGGTAATGCTGCAATATTCAACCGGCATCATAGATACGCACCTGGGTTGGTTCCGCACCGCAGAAACAGATCTGTTGCAAGGTGCCACCCTTGGAAGCGGCGGCCCCAATATCGGCGGCACTGGTCAGGCGAAAAACGCGGCCGGCGATGCTGATTTTATTATTCTGTACAATCAGATCAAGGCGGTACCTGGCTTTCTCATCGAACCCTTTTACATCTACTACAAGAATAACCTTGGAGGGGGAGATGTCTCCTTCCAAGGCCTGGGAACACCCAAGCACGGCAATCAAACTCGCCATGTCGTGGGAAACCGCATTGCCATGAAAAAGGGCTACTTCGATTTCTCGAGCGAGGTAGTCTATCAATTCGGCCAGATGGGAGACACCGCCGCCGGTGCGAGTAGCCTCTGCGGGGATCCCGGTGGAGAAGGAAAATGTCTGCACATCAACGCTTGGGCAACCAGAAACTGGATTGGCTACACGGCGTTTAACTTGCCGGGCAAACCTCGCATTGCATTCAATTTTGACTATGCATCCGGCGACGGTCGCGCGAATTGCACCTTAGCAGACGGAGCCTACGGAGCTTGTAAGACGGCCAATACCTTTGAAAACTTTTTCCCCACCAACCACATCCATATGGGGTACATGGATGTCATGGGATGGAAAAACATGATGAGCTTCTCCGGGAACTTCCAGGCCCGTTTGACCCCGGACGATCATATCGAAATCTGGTACACGAACCTTCATCTGGCCAATGCGAAAGACAATTGGTATCGGGCCAGTCAGGGTGTCTACGTCTTTTCCCAACCAGGCAATACCAAGACCCACATCGGTGACGAGGTTGACGTCGCCTGGACCCACTTCTTCATGCACGGCATGGTTGCGTTTCAGGCCGGGTACGGTCACCTCTTTCCGGGAAACTATGTGAGCCAGAATCTCGGTCGGCGCGCAGTCGGCCAAGACTGGGGTTATGCCCAGCTCTGGATCAACTTTTGAGGCACTGCCGAACCATCCTAGCCGGAGATTTCGGCCCGCTTGACGAGCAGGTTCCTCTTCAGGCGGGGAAACATCCGACCTTCACCAGGCAGTCCTGAAGCTCCCCGTAGGTCTGCATCACTGGGAACGCTGGGAACTCTTTCGTCAAGTGCTCAGGCGGCCTGAAGAAAAACCCCTTGTCAGCTTCGCCTAACATCCCAAGATCATTGTACGAATCCCCTGCCGCCACCGTGAAGAAATTCAAGGCCTTCAACGAGGCGACTGCGTGCTTTTTTGGATTTTGCATCCGCATGTGGTAATTCACGATCCGACCACCAGGCTCGACTTCCAGTTGATTACAGAAAAGCGTTGGAAAACCAAGCTGTCGCATCAGGGGTTGAGCGAATTGATAGAACGTATCCGACAAAATAATCACCTGGCAGCGTTCGCGAAGCCAAGCGATGAAGTCGGTCGCACCGTCTAACGGACCCATCTTGGCAATTTCCTGTTGGATGTCCTGGATCTTCAATCCATGCTGATCGAGTATGGCCAACCGTTGTTTCATGAGGCGGTCATAATCCGGCATCTCACGGGTCGTCATCTTCAATTCATCAACCCCTGTCTTCAACGCCACGTTGATCCAGATTTCAGGAACAAGCACCCCTTCCAAGTCCAAACACACAACAACGGGCTTATGCATACCTACTCTCCTCTAACGAAGGGACCCGACGTGCAACACGATCAGCCGCCGGATACCCTGCGATCTCCTGAAAATGATTGACTCAAAAATCGCCACACCTTATCCAACGCTTGATCGAACAACTCAGGGCCCTTCCACACTTGTTCAGACGTTCGTACATCGTTCTCCGCCCATTCCATGGCCAGCGGCAGGGGGATCAACCGTGTCGACGTACCGGTCAATTCATGCCACAACAACCCCAGAACCGTGCTCATCCGCAACGGCGCGGGAATGGTGTCCACGGGATTCGAGAGAAGGTTGTCGCATCGATCGGCAGGAGACGTGACCAACAATTCACGGCAGGCTGCAGGACGTTCGTCATAGATGGTGCAGGCTTCATCCTCTAAAAATGGACAGGCCAGCCGCAGGGCATAGTATTTGCGGTTCACCCCATCAAGATCTTCGTCCCTGCACTGATCGGCCGTTTCGCACAGCTCCGAGAGTTGTTGCCAAATGCCCGAGGACAGCAATCGCACTTTTGTCTCAGCAAAGCGCGCCATGATCCGAGACTGTTGCTCGGCAGGGCGAGAATGAACCCACGCTCGGATCGAAAACGCTTCCGGTGCAGACAGAGGAACCAACATCCGACAGCAGGCGGCACAGCCCTTTTGGCAGGAAGGGACCAGCCCCTGCTCGGACAACCGTGTCACCTCCAGAGCTTGTGCTTCCTCCCCTAAACGTCTCATCAGAGGCACGATGGACGTAACGGGAACGAAACCGATTGGTACATCTACGGCCGTGGTAATTTGCCCAGCCGACGTATTCAGAGAAATCTCGAAGCGTTCACTGCTCTGGGGAGTCATCGACAGACCTGAATTGGAATGGAAGCGATCATCTTTGTGCACCTATGCATAGAAAGTAATATGCGTCTGTGCGGCGAATCAAGAGCGTTGGAGTATCGCCCTTCCCCGCGACATACCACCCTGTTGCGAGTGAACCCTGTTCGTCACCACGATCTCTCTGAAATCATGGAGTCTTCTCCATCAGGCACAACAGATCCTACCGGTTCAAATCACCCTACCCCAAATGGACTTCCTTATAAGGCCATCTTTGGGTCTTGCGTGTCTTAGGAAAAGGCGTACAGTTTATACTGCGCGGGTACACCGACCCTGCCGTCCATGAGATAGCCTATGACAGATCGTCGCTCATACCGAGCCAGCGAGGTGTACCCCCGCCCAAACCGCCCTCGTTCCTTACGGCCTCGCGGACAGTTCTTCCTCTCAATGGGCGCCTCGCCGGAAAGCCCACGTCCCTAGTCGATCAACTTGCTCCTTCCCCCCGGAAGCCCGATAATGGCCCATGGAATTACCGCAAGGTTTCTCAGGCCATGTTATCGGCTTACTCAAAACATACATGCGCGACTTGGTTGATCAGGCTGAACAGGAGCTACAGTCCCACGAACAGTTTGGCTTTACAACAGCACCGTACCGGCCTGACCAGGCGATATCAGATCTCCTGGCCTTACTGGACGACCGCATTGAATCGGAAGGCATACAGGTCGGCTTGCCGCACAGTTTCCTCCATGATATGTGGGATCTGTGCAACGAAGGCCTCTCCCACATATCGGACCGTGTATGGCTCGAGTGCAATCTTGATGGCCGGAGCCAGGGAAAGGCTAAAATGAGGGAGTTGACCTATCACGCTCTGATCGATTTTCTCGAGGCTCGCGCAGGGGAAAGGCAATAACTTTCTGAGCACCCATGTCCACTCATGAGTGACGGCATATCACTGGCCGTGATGAACGCATCCAGAGAGCCTTATATGGAAGGGAGCGTTTGAATGGTTTCAAGAAACTATTGGCTGATGAAATCCGAACCCTCTACCTTCTCGATCGACGACCTCGCGCATGCCCCGGGCAAAAGGACCTGCTGGGACGGAGTCCGTAATTATCAAGCTCGCAATTATATGCGCACAATGGCGATCGGGGATCAGGTCTTGTTCTACCACAGCAACGCTGATCCCCCAGCAATTGTCGGCCTTGCAGAGGTCGTTACAACCGCCTATCCAGATTCAACGCAATTCGACAAGAAGGACAAGCATTACGATCCGGCAAGTACACCATCCGAACCGAGATGGGACATGGTCGACATCAAATATGTCA
>FKKE01003077.1_pt1 | contig 14945 bp, 16 predicted proteins | sample 1106331 | NCBI WGS metagenome assembly FKKE01 (sample SAMEA3931202, study PRJEB13176) | freshwater metagenome | biome: Drinking water system; feature: drinking water; material: freshwater | place: China | collected 2013-02-06 | reverse complement strand
GTGCCATTTACGAGAAAGCCGGAATGCTTTCCGAAGGAATACGGTTCAGCCTGTAACTCGCGGAAACGGGTGATGCACTGTGCGACCCAACTCTGTTCCGTCGCTGGAACTACTACCCGAAGTTCGCGACACCACGGCTCGCGAGAAATCGCATCGAGAAAGTGGAGGAGGAGCGGCGAACCTACGCCGTCATCATTAATTACGAGAACGCGGGAGCTCTTCACTGTATACCTACGTGATTTGCAAAAAACCGTTGGGATATCACCATGTAAGGGGCGTCGAGTCAATCCAACTATTCATTCACGAAGAATACGAATGCAAAGATATCAGCTACTTCCAACGCTAAAATTTGGCACAGAGCAGCAGAGCAGCAGAGCAGCAGAGCAACAGAGCAACAGAGGGGGAAAATCTAATTTCTCTGGTGCTCTGCTGCTCTGCTGCTCTGTTACTTAAAATTTCTTGCCTGGGTCCCGTCAACGCTTACCAATCCAATTGTCTCGCCGCACGATGTGGTCTAAACAGGAAGGATGACAAAGCGTTTCCTCGCGATCAGCTGGTGCGTATTGATATTCGTGCAGAGTTCTGCGGTAGCAGAACAGCCTCGCGATTCTCTCCCACAAGTTGAACTCAACCTCGTTGAGGAAGGGTTTAAGCTGCCAGTTGCTGTTTCCCCAATTCCGGGCGAGGTGAATCGTCTCGTAGTTGTGGAGCAGGGGGGTCGAATCTCCCTGGTTCAAGATGGAAAGCGACAGGCAGATCCGGCATTTCTTGATCTCACCCCGCAAGTTGACTCCGGCGGGGAGAAGGGACTACTCGGAATTGCTTTTCATCCGGATTATGCGACGAATCGGAAATTCTATGTGAATTACACACGCAGCCTCCCGGCTGCGAATCTGTCACTACTCTACACCATTGTTTCTGAATTCAAGGTGCCGGCGGGAACGACCCGCGCCGCGTTTGGCAGCGAGCGGGTGATCTTGAAGGTGAAGCAGCCGTACTCAAACCACAACGGTGGCCATCTCGCATTCGGACCCGATCGCCTCCTCTACATCGGACTTGGGGATGGTGGGAGTCGGATGGATCCGGAGAACAATGGGCAGAACCCGAAGACTTTGCTCGGGAAGATGCTCCGAATTGATGTGGACCACGGCGATCCTTACAAGTCGCCAGCCGATAATCCCTTTGCAAGTAGTGCGAAGGGGACGCCGGAGGTATGGGCCTATGGCCTGCGAAATCCATGGCGCTATAGTTTTGATCGAAAGACGGGTGAACTCTGGGCCGGTGATGTGGGGCAGGATTCATTTGAGGAGATCGATATTATTAAGGGCGGTGCAAATTATGGCTGGAATATTTACGAGGGAGATCTCTGCCATCGCCTGCGCTTTGATTGTTTGGGAATCACGCATGAGCCACCGATTGTTACCTACGGCCGTTCGGAGGGACAGTCTGTAACAGGTGGGTACGTCTACCGAGGGAAGAAATTTCCCGCGCTCGATGGCATTTACTTCTACGCTGATTACTATACCGGAAACATCTGGGGATTACGCTATGAGGCAGGGAAGGTGGTGGTGAACGCAATTGCGCTCAAAACGAAGCTTCATATCTCCTCTTTTGGTGAGGACGAGGACGGAGAGCTTTTCGTTGTTGCACATCAGGAGGGGGCGATCTACCGGTTGGTCGGGAAGGGGAGTGGTTCGGAAGTAGCCCCCGCGAAGTTGCCATAGCTGAAAACACAATCCGGTGTGCCGCGTTCCCCTGGCCGTTTCCGTGAACGTGGCCGTGACCGAAAACCGTGATCGTCTACGTCTACGTCTACGTTTACGTAGACGTGTTACGATCATGGAAACGTTCACGTTCACGAGGCGTCATGACTGAGACAAACTAATCGGGATTCATAACCAGGCGAAAGAAGCTGCTCCAGAAAATCCTTAAACTCCTTCGCCCCCCGGGCCAGCCCGTGCGGGCTAGTCCCGGGGATGACTTGGGGACTTGTCGTTTGGGGCGATTAGCCTTGTACCTTTTTGATCGCTGAGGGAGCGAACTTGAGGTGGATGGCTCTTGCAGCGAGCTTCACGTGGATGCAAGGATCCGAATCCATCGCATTAACAAGAGCTGCGAAGACTGGGTCCCATGCCGTTGCGGGAGTGCCACGAAGCAACCGTTGTTCACGGTCTTTGAGCACTCCCTCGAAAAATCCGACCGCTGCGAGTCGAACATTTTCAGGAGCAACTACTGACTTGTCCCGGTCCAAGATGCCAGCGATTATCGCAACCACCTCCGCTCCTTGAACAAGGGTTCCGTCCAACACGAGCCTTCCCAGCGTACCAAGCGCCGAAAGAGACGCTGATACTGAAGTCTCATCCCAGTTTATTTCGCCATTTGACGCCTGTCCCCGCGCGGCTCTTACAAGCGCGGGAATGTCTGGTGGATCTGGTTTCGTATCCGATGGTTTCACATCATTCATGCTTTTTCGCTCCTTCGCGTGTCACTTCCCTATGTGGAGGACGGCCAACACTCCGTCCTCATCTAGCTACGACATTCGGCTGGTCGACCCGCATCCAAGCAATTGGATCGCTCAACCGAATGCCGTAGCAAAACCTCAGGGAGCAGCTCTCGCCCGTCTGACTTGCGTCAAAAAGGCGAAAGACTCTGCCTGCTTACTCAGAGAAATCGATGGAAAAGAGCAAAAGAGCTAAGTGGAGGACACCTGGAGAGGGGTGACGTGAAGATACCTGATAGTGAACAACGGCACAATATTTTTACGATTGGGGACTTAGGTAATTACGTGAACGTGAACGTGACCGATAAACGTCTACGTATACGTATACGTATACGTAGACGGCAACCGTTTACGTTCACGTTCACGTATACGCATACGTTGATCCGGTTAAGCTAGTTGTTGAAACACGCGTTAGCGGTATCTCCAACTAACGTTTCGCTACCTAGCGAACGGTGATGATGTCCCCGTTTCTCAGTACCGGATTAGGCTCGCGGCCTTCAATCACTAAATTGTAATCGAGCTCGTAGCGGAGCTCTCCCTCTGGAGTTTTTCGAATGAGCACGAGCGAACTCTCGTTTGCAAATGGGGCAAATCCTCCTCCGGTCGAGATTGCCTGGAGTAAGGTAATTTGGCCCTCGCTTCGATATTCACCCGGCTTAATGAATAAGCCATTTAAGTAATAGCGAATCGGGGCCGTTTGGACGACTGAAACAGAAACTGAAGTGGCAGGAATAAAAGCCTTGAGCTTTGTTTTTACGACTTCGGAAATTTGGGTTACCGTTTTCCCCTGCGCCTCAATATCGCCAACGAGCGCCATGGTGAAGCGCCCATCTTCTCGAACAAGCACATCGCCGGAGAGGCTCGATTCTCCCCAAACTTTTACACTGAGCGTGTCGCCGGCGTTTATCTGGTATTCCTGAGAGACTGAGCTACTACTTGCGAGCTCCTCGAGTGAACGCCCCTTGATTCCTGAGCCACAGCCAATGAGCACTCCCAACACCGTCAACGTCGCACACACCTTCAGAGTTCGCATACTCTCATCCTCCACCAAATGTTGGTGACCGTTTCACCCGGTCGTTGAGTTCAGTCGCCCCAGGAGTTGTTGAATCTCGGCCACCTTCCGCGACTGCTCTCCGCCGTTCGCGAGTGCTGACTCGAGCGCTTCCTTTGCCCCTTCCCGATCTCCAAGCTCAAACTTAACTGCACCGAGATGGTACATGATCTCGGGGTTGCTTTTCGCTTTTCCCCCGGCTCGGCGTTCGAGCTCAACCGCCTCCTCGATTAAGGGGAGGGCAGCACGGCTCAGCCCTCGCCGATGGTAGACCCAACCGAGCGTATCGGCAACTCCGCTTTCCTCGGGGAGACCTTCCTTGGCAGTTGAGGCAAGTTCAAGAGCCTCGTCAAGATTACCGTCGGGCTGGTGTTCAACCAGAATCCAGGCGAGATTATTTGCCGCCGGAGCAAAACGTGGATCGAGTTTAAGAATCTCTCGGTACTCAGCCTCCGCTTTCTTAAATTCACCTTGGTGCTCATAGGCGAGCGCAAGGAGCATCCGAGGCTGAATAGAATTGGGCTGCTTCTCTACCAGCTGCTCATAGCGAGCGGCTGCGCTCTTAAAATCACCCTGCTTTGTCTCGAGTGCTGCAAGCGCGAGGTATGCGCCGAGGAGCTCAGGCCGCGAACTGAGCACCTGCTCGTAGAGCTCGTGCGCCTTCTTCAGGTCATCTGCTGAAGCGTTTGGCTTTGCCGTGTAGAGTGTGCCGAGAACATAATCATATTCTGGAACGGAGTTTTTGCTCTTCCCCCGGAGCGCTGTTACCTGCTCAATCGCAACCGCGTGGCCCTGTTTCTCTAAAATAATTGCGGCGAAGCGTTTTAGTGGGAGGAGCACTGCACGGTCAAATTCGAGCGAGCGCCGGTACCAACTCTCGGCCGCCTGATAATCCCCTTTTCGCTCAGAGAGTAAACCGAGCTTCAAATAGCCAATTGGGCTCTCCGGGAAGTTTTTTACCAGTAAATTGTAGACCTGCTCTGGCTTTTCAGTGTCGCCCTGGAGCAAGAGGATATCGGCATAGAGGACGTTTGCTCCGATTTGGCGCGGATAACGCTCAATGATCCGCTTCACATGCTCGCTTGCTTGCGCAAAGTCTCGTTTGGCAAAGAAGTCGCGGGCAAGAGCAAGCCTCGCTGCGACATCGGTTGTATTGAGCGTTGTCGCTTGGTTTAAATGTTCGATCGCTTCATTTCGTTTCCCAAGGGAGAGCTCGAGCAGCCCAGTGCGACGAAAGACCGGCCCGAATTGAGGGAGTCCTTGAATTGCTTGGTAGTAGAGGGCGAGCGCTTCCTGTCGTTTTCCGTCCAATTCAGCTTCTCGCGCGGCGAAGTATTTCGAGATGTGATCCTCTTCCCCGAGCCGCGAACGAATGTCTTGCGAGAGTTTACGAGCGGCATCGAGGTCTTTCCGCGCGATATAGAAATCAAAGAGTTGATCACGCGCGTTGTGTTCAAGTGGGTTTGCTTCAAGAATGCCTTGGAACTGCTCCAGTGCACGATCGGCAAAACCCCGGGTGAGCAAGAAATCCCCATAATGGTAACGAAGGCCAGTATGGGTGGGGTTTTCGGCAACGACTGCTTGGAGCACTACCTCAGCCTCATCGAGACGCCCCTGTGCGACGTAGATATCTGACAACACGATTCGAATCGGATCGCTTGATTTGTCTATCGAGATTGCATGGAGGAGGAGATCCTCTGCTTCCTTGAGCTTCCCTTCAGCGAGTGCAATATCCGCGAGATTCGCATAGACCATGATATTTTCTGGATGCTCTGTCCGAAGCTGCTCGAGGATTTTTCGCGCAGCATCATACTCACGACGTGCCGCCTTAAGATTTGCGCTTAACACTAATCCGGTTACATCGGTCGGGTCGGTTTCGAGGAGTTTACGAATCTGATCCTCGGCGAGCTCATACTGTTTGCCAAGGAGATAGAGCGAAGCGAGTCGGAGTCGTGCCTCGTGATGGTTTGGGTTTAAGTCGAGTACGGCTTTATAATTTTGCACGGCATGCCCGAGCTGCTTCATGCGGACCAACACCTCGGCAAGCTTAAAATAGGCGATCGGGTCTTCTGGCTTCAGGTTGGCGGCAGAGAGGAGGGTTACTCGCGCCTCTTCGAATTTCTCCTCCTTTTCAAATTGCTCCGCCTTGGAGAGGAGCTTCTCGTATTTCACCTCGGGGGTTTCCCGGCTACATCCATAAACGAGGCTCACCGCCAGCACGAGGTGGAGTGCGAGATTCAGACCTGAATATTTCTCGGGATTTATTTTTTTCGAGCACAGACTAAGACGCATAATTTCCCCTCCCGGTGACAAAAGCTTAAGTCGAGGTAGTTTATCTCAGATCGCTAACACATTGAAAACTAAACAAATAAGCTCCTAACTGCGACCTGTTCAGCATCATTGGATTACATATTTGCGTACTGGTTTAATAAAGTATAGTATTGCGTAGTTGTTTTATGGGTATACATAACGGGCTCGCTTAGGAAATGCAAACTGGCGCCTCATCAGGATACCGTTCCCGGAAGCACGAACCGTCGGCGTTTGACCTCTTGGGAGCGCTCCGGCGCGCCGTAGAGCGATTCTGGCGCATTGCATTAGGCCCTGCTGTCGTTCTCGTCGGCCTTACCCTCTTCCTGTCCTACCTTTACCCAAACTACTACAGTTCCGACGCCCTCATCTTCATCCAGCCTCAGCGCGTGACCTCGAAGCTCATTGAAACGCCGAACACGAACGAGATGCGGGAACGGCTTGAGGCGCTCGTTCAAGAGATACTCTCACGGCCGCGGCTCCGTTCTATTCTCGAACGTTACTCGCTCTATCCGAACTTGCGGGGACCAATCGGATTAGAGAGAGCCGTTGTAAAGTTTAGAAATGAAATCGGTGTAACCCCGGTTATCGCCCCATCGGGGAACAATCTGCTTCAAACCTTTCGACTGAGCTATTCGCATAAGGATCCGCAAACTGCCTATGAGATAACGAAAGCGCTTTCTAATCTGTTTATTGAAGAGAGCATTGTCGACCAACGGAGTGAAGCGCAAGGCACCGAGGAGTTTCTCGATTCGCAACTTGCTGAGGCGAGGAAGAAACTCGAGCTAACGGAAGATCTTGTCCAACAGTTTGTGAGTGAGAACTTTGGTCGGCTTCCCGATCATCTCCAGGCAGCGATTGCCCGCTTAGAGAGTGCCCAGGCTCAGGTTGCAACCAACTCGCAACTCATTACCGCGGGGATGACGCGGCGTGAGTTGTTGCAACGAGAGCTTGATGAGCTCCGGCGGTATCAACCAGTGGTTGGACCAGAGGCGAGTGGGGGTGAGACCGTGGGCGGCCCACACGAGCAGCTCGCGCGGCTCGAATCAGCGCTCATTGTTCTCCTGAGCAAGTATTCTGAGCAACACCCTGATGTGATCAGCACTCAACAGAAAATCAACGCACTTCGTGAGCAGCTCTCCCGTCCCGGAAGCACTGGTGCACGCACGCGCGCGCGCGGTGGAGTGTCTCCCGCGCGCTCGGAGGTTGGAAGGGCTCTTCGGCTCCAAGTGAACGAAATCGACGTTGAAACGAAATCACTCACCGCAGAGAACGAACGGCTGAAGGCGCTGATCAACCAACTTCAATTAGACATCCAAGCGATGCCGCTGAAGGAGCAGGAGTTATTAAAAATTAAGCGCGATTATGTAAATGTAAAAGAGAACTACGAGCGATTGCTTGCGGCGAAACAAGATGCAGGACTTCAATCGAGCTTACTGCGGAGTCAGAAAGCCACTCAGTTTCGAATCGTTGAGCCAGCAGAATTACCAGCAATCCCCGCGGGGCCGAACCGGCTGTTGATTAGCGGGATTGGAGTCGGTAGTGCCGTATTTCTGTTTCTCGTCATTCCAATAGTCCTTGTGGTGACGAACCGATTTTTTATCAGCACGCGGGACGTTGAGGAAGAGCTCGGCATTCCTATTATCGGTGTTGTTCCACCGATGCCTTCACCGCAAACGCTCGCGATATTGCATCGAGTCACCACTATTTCGATGGTCGCCTCGCTCTTCTCCCTGCTGAGCGGAGGCCTGGTCATCTACTGGATTGTTTGATTGGAGGAGTAGGAGGAAAGTGTATGGCAGTGATCGAGCTAAAGAAGGAACATATCCAGACACCTGAAGAACGGTATGACGGAACAGTGCCTGCCTCTCCGATTGAAAGGAAAGCGGATAAATTATTCCATGGGCGAATTCTCCTCCAAGGTACAGAGATCGAAAACTTAGCTGCAGCCGAACGGTTCCGTATTCTTCGGGCAAAGATCGAGCGGCATAACCTGGGGAAGAATCGCTATCACGTGCTTGCGGTGACGAGCGCCGTGCCTGAAGAGGGCAAAAGCGTCGTTGCAGTGAACCTCGCGCGAGCATTGAGCCTCGACCCGGTGGGGAAGACCTTACTCATCGATGCCGATATGAGAAAGCCATCGGTTCATGATTTCTTTTCTATTCCTCAAGAGCCAGGTTTAAGCGACATTCTCATTACGACCCGTGGAGCAAATTCTGTTATCCGTGAGGCGACGCCTACGCTCCATGTGATCACTGCTGGTACAATGCTCACTGACCCAACCCAGGCGATTGAGCGGCCGGAGTTTCCGATACTCCTTGATCAGTTAAAGCACCACTACCGATATATCATCATCGATTGTCCCCCGACGCTTCTCTGTCCGGAGCCGATCACGATCTCGTCAATTGTGGAATCAACTCTCTTGGTTGTCCGTGCCTGGAAAACTGACCGACAGTTGGTTGAAGAAGCGGTCTCGATTCTCGGACGTTCGAAGATTTTCGGTATCATCGTGAACGACATTAATGACGCATCGAGGATTTATGATTACTACGGTTACTATGGCTACCGCCGCACCAATGAGAAAACGGTTCCGCTTCGACCGTAACTCGTTCTCTCCTGTTTGGGGTATCTTGCTCGCGATTGTTCTCAGTTCAGGTTGTCGTTTGAAGTCACCAACCATTCAGGAACAACAGGCGTTAGTCGCACGGAACAGTTTCCCGAGCGGCCCACCCCCTTGGATTTCATCGTCCGCTCTCGGGAGCAACCCAGGTGCTAGGCTTTCATTTGGTAACCTGTTTGGCAGCCAATCAAGCATAGGAGTGCATCAGGATACTATTCCAACGCCGACGCGAGCGGAGCGGCTTGTAGCACTTCAGTCGCAAGGACAAGAACAAGCGTCTACGCAGCCGACAGCGCGGTTAGATAGTCCTCTCGAGCGAATCTCCGCGGTCTGTCCTGGAACGGAACGTCAGGTGAACGATGCTATTACCACGGTTGAAGACGGCGAACAGATTGATAAACTTCTTTCCCTTACGCGGGCTTGTCCGAACAGCAGCGACCTTTGGCAGTGGTTAGGTGAAGCGTACCAACGGACGAATCAATCGGTTTCAGCAAATCGCTGCTTCAAACGCGCGCGAGAGTTGGAACAGACGTAGTTGTCATTGCGAACGAACCAATCTCCAACCAATGGGCTATTGATATTCCGTCGGTAGGAGATTGCCGCGGTCGCCTTCGGCTCCCTCGCAATGACATGTTCTTTGCAGTTCGTTAAGGAATCTTACTCACATACGGTTCATGGTGAGGGGATCCCACATCTGCCAGTCGTCGTTTATCAGGTCGCGTGTGAATAAGGTTTCGTAAACGCCGTTTCCGGTATCGATTACTTTCGCCTTTGCGACCTTAAACCCCGGCTGACCGCTTGCAGTTGGTGTAAGGAGGAGCTGAGCTGGTGGCACCGGGCGGAGGATTTTTGCGTTCTCTTTTGGAGACTCTTCGATGACAAGCGATTCCTCTGGTCCAACCCAGAAAACTGCAGCGCGACTTGCAAACAGTAACCCGACGCGAAGCGGGAGGAGAGTTCCATCGCCCCGAGCGGGAACGACGCAGAGGTCAACGTAATGACCACCATCTTTTTCAAAAGCAACGAAGGCAAGTAACACGGGTATATCCTCGTACGGAGTGGTTCTCCTTAAGATGCGGGGGCTTAGCATCGCGGTTCAAGGGCAGAAACGTGGACAACGGCGGTGTTTTCGGTTTACGGTCACGGGAATAAGTCGGCATATACTATGGCAGAACACCTTCAATTACCCACTTCAACTTCACGGGAGGAGATATACCAAGCAATTCTCCCGCAGATTGATTCGCTTATAAGAGACGAGTCTGACTTAATTGCAAACCTTGCAAACGTCGCCGCCGTCCTCTCGACTGCCTGTCGTTTCCACTGGGTTGGGTTTTACCGGATGATCGATGGAGAACTTGTGCTTGGACCTTTCCAAGGGCCACTTGCGTGTACGCGTATTGCGCTTCACCAGGGCGTTTGCGGTGCTGCAGCACGTGCAAAGCAAACCGTCGTAGTGCCCGATGTCGATGCATTTCCGGGGCATATCGCCTGTAGCAGCAAGTCCCGCTCAGAGATTGTCGTGCCACTTGTAACTCGGAGTGGTGAAGTCCAATTGGTGCTCGACGTCGATAGCGACAAGCGAGCAGACTTTTCGGACGTTGATGTCCGCTATCTCGAGGAGCTCATTTCACTCCTTGCCGAAAGACACTTTGCTCCTGATTGAATAGCCGGCGCTTAACTGGAATAATAGAAGAAGTCCGATTTCTTTTGGTAGACGTCCATACCGCTTTCACCTCTCGCACGTAGTGTTCACTGAGTTCGCCTGCGGTCGTGAGGTGTAAGTGTTGCGAGGAGAGGTTTTGGACTGTGGCCGGTAGTGCTTTCATGAAGCACACGTTGATGGAAGCATTACCGGTCATGGGTTAGGTAACTACGAGTTCGTTCTCGTGGGCCCGCGATTGGCAGTCTAGCGGAGCATGGTGATGGCTGACCAAGGTAATGCAAAGGAAATTCCGCTTGGGCAATACTCCTCAACTATCCATTTGCTGCAAATCCGGGATCGGCTTCGTAAAGGGGATAGGTCCCAGATTACAGCTGATTCGGGCTTCCTCTACGGCGTTGCGGCTCGAATTAGAAGCCATTGCGGAGATATCAAGCTTGATGGGGTTCTCGCTTGGGATTTAAGCGAGTATCCCGAACTGGGTAGTGAGGACGCAGGGCTGATCGAGGAACTCGCGAGCTCCATGCAACGTCCAGGCGCGCGCTTCTTAGAGCTTGCGGTTGTGCTGGACCAGCTTGGCGAGAAGATTGTTGGTTGGAAGCCTTCTAGTAAATAGCGCAGAGGTGGATTTGTCCCACCCTGCGCTTTGGGCCAGGAAGGATCTTGGCCTCGCCGCTTACACTGTAATTTTTAGGGATGGCAAAGGCAGTGGCTATGGCAGGGGCAATGGCAGAGGCAGCGACTTTGACGATGACGAAGGCAACGGCAGAGGCAATGGCAGCGGCTGGGATTCTTTACTCAATACTCTCTGCCATCGCCTTCGTCGTCCTCATTACTCTCTGCCCCTGCCTTTGCCCCAGCCTCTGCCTTCGTCAACTCACTTCCTTGTCGTAAGTTCCTGCGACGCTACCGGTTCAAATACCAACGGACTCGATGTAATCACATTATACTGATTGAGCACCGCTCGGAGTGCTCCTTTAGGCCCGTCGTGACAGAGCGTCAGATTTCCAAAGACACCGGCTCCAGCTCGACTGTGAATATCAACGTCGGCCCGACGACCGGCCTCAATTTCTTGCGTTTCGCCGTCAATTATCACCGTACCGCCATTTACCTCATCAGTTGCTGTAATCGTGACCTCAAGCGCGTCTTCTGCCAAGCGATTGGTGAGCTCCAAAAAGTTGAAGTCAGTAATACTCGTATTGTAGCCACCAAACATCGTGGTCTCATCGCATTGCACCTGAACATTACTCCCAGACTGCGCACCATCGGAACCAAATAGCACGGTGAAGCTATGGTTTCCGGTGTCTTCAGCAGTGAAGCATAACCTTGTCCGTGAAGGAGAGGGATGGCCACTGAGCGTTGGGACTGATGGCTCGCGATCTCCTCGTGCGGACGAGCGGACGACACTCCCCTCACTATCCTTCACATTCTGAAATCGTGGGAAATCGGTTCCGTCCTTCGTGAGAATCGAGCAACAGTAACACCGGTTTGCAGTGGCCGAGATAACGACTGTGTCACCACTGTTCATTGCAGTGTAAACACCACCCGATTGTGGTGCGTCAGCGCCGACGAGAAGAACAAATTCCTCTGCTGCTACTCCATTCGGCGAGATCGCACCAATACTGATTAGTGCGAGCACGAAAGCCGACAGACGATGAGAATGTAACTCGCGCATAGAAATTTTCTCCCCCGATTTTCGGCCTAAGCCGTTAATAACACTGTGCTCTTTATGAAGCCCCGACTCTTATAGAACCGCAATTTACTTAAAGTAAAGGATATGACACACTGAAGCCCTCGTATATGGAGGGGGCTATGGAAAGATTGTACTACCTGGTCTTCGGCTTTTTCACCATTATTGTAATCGCCTCGACGAGTCACGCACTTTCAGTTGCGGCGAACGTCAACAATAATACATTCGCTACTGCCCAGAATCTGGACGCATTTTTCTCCGTTGGTCCGAACTCTGACATTGCAAATGCGGAGTTGACTCCGTGGGCCTCAGTCCAAGGCGTTGGTGATGGCACCCTCGATTTCTTCTCGTTCTCGGTCGCCGCAGCGAGCACCGGCATTTTTGATATTGACTACGGTCGAGGGGCAGACGGCTCTGGAATCGATACCGAGATTTTCTTATTCGACTCGGTCGGCAATTTCCTTGCCGGTAATGATGACAGCGATATTACACGTGGTGCCGGGGGTAGCGTCAGTTCGCTTGATGCATTCCTGAGTTATAATTTTCTCTCAGCTGGGTTCTACTACCTCGGAGTCGCCGAGTTCAACTCATTTGCTTGTGGAGCTGGAATTTGTGGCAATGTCGCAGACGCTGGAGATTTTTACACGCTTCAGCTCTCGGTTGGCGGCAGCAGGGTGCAAGGTGATCAAGGCAATCCAGGCCAAGAGGTGCCGGAGCCAGGAACACTGCTCCTTCTTTCGGCTGGCTTACTCGGTGCCGCTCGCCTCCGTAAAAGGCATGGATAATTGTTTCTTCCGCTAGGCGACGACAATTCCCGCCGTCGTATCTTCCCTGCATTCGTTTGGCTCATCGTTGGTATTAATGCCTTTGTCTGGTTTCTTGAGTTAACACTCGGAGAGCCGTTCATTTATGGGTTTAGCGCGATCCCGTATGAGCTCACCCGTGGCGTAGACCTGCTCACTGCACAGGTGGTCTCAACTCCGATTAAACCACTCACTATCCCACAGGCCCCGGGACCGAGTCCCATTTACCTGACCCTATTCGTTTCCATGTTCATGCACGGTTCATGGATGCATATCATCGGCAATATGCTCTACCTGCTTATCTTCGGCGATCAGATCGAGGACTTGCTCGGGCATGGAAGATTTCTCGTGTTCTACTTAGTCTGTGGAATTGCGGCAAGCGTTGCCCACATTGCTATCGACCCTTCTTCGCCGATTCCAACGCTCGGAGCGTCTGGCGCGATCGCGGGGGTCCTCGGTGGCTATCTACTCCGCTACCCGCAGAACAAGGTACGTGTCCTCGTCGGCCGACATCTGACAGTTCTCCCAGCGTACTTCGTGCTTGGCGGTTGGATTATAATTCAACTTATTGCGCAAGTGAGTGTATTTGGCGGTGCCGCAACCGGCGTCGCCTATATGGCGCATATTGGGGGCTTCTTTGCCGGCTTGCTCCTCTTACCCTTCCTTGCATCACGTACAAGATCCGAAGGTCACTGAGACTAAAGTGCTGGACGTATACGTAAACGTATACGTCGACGTGAACGGTCACGTATACGCTCACGTTCACGTATACGTGTGCGAGATACCTTTAGTAGTATTCGAGTGTGAGCACCCGAGTTGTTCGCCGATTTCCGCTCCCACCCACAGAAAGAATTGCATGGAGCCACCGTGTGCTATTTGGCATCGTTACCCGCGAATAGACACTGAACTCGTTACTCGTCACTTTCGTATAGTTTTTGAGCAGCAGATCTCCTTCGACGAGCAGATTGAGTACCTCTTGGGTAATTCGACCGGTCTCGTCGACCCGACGTTCGAGCATCTCATTTACTTGGAATTCTGGAAAACCGAGCGCGAGGAGCACCTCTCGCGGCGCCGTGTTCACGTTTACCCGTGGTGAGGTTCGCCCGACATTGGGAGAGACACGAACAAATGGCGCGATTCGGCGCAAACGATCGGCACTCATCCCGGGAACACGGAGCAACTCCGAAAGCGTCCGGAGTTTTCGGTTGAAAAACTGATTCCGACCGGGGCTTGATTCAATGCCTTCTCCATCAAAGGCAGCACTGCTAAATGATCTCTTATCGGGGTCAATCCAATCATCAATAATTGCTACTTGATCGGCAGCGGAATAACTCTGTCCACCGAGTGCGCCATCGTCTGCACCTTGCGCCTCACCGCGGGCGAAGCCGGCTGCACCGAATAGCTCTGTGAGTGCGTTTTTCCAGAATATCGAAGGAGAGGAGAGAGTAGGATCCTGGTTTCCGCTGCCTTCGGGCGTTGTAGGAGAAAGTGTTGCTCCTGTGGGAAAGTTGGATCCGGGCGTTCCAGCCGAAACCGACGAGTTTAGCTCAATTTTTCCTTCGTCATCGACAATCAGTAACCGAGTTTCGCCCTTTACCCCCGGAATGGAGAACGACGGAGCTGCTGCGATATTTGACCAGGGCTCACCGAGCCAATCCTCATTCACGCCTTCTTGCTTCTTCATTTCGAGCAGTTCACGCGCGAGATTTAAGCTCGATTTCAGCGTGTAGAGCGCTTGAATTCCTTCGGTGAATGCACGAGTCTGACGAGTATCAAAACGAGCGATCGAGCTCAGTTCCATGACGATGATCGTGGCAACCGCCACCACGAACACCGTCATGATGAGCGCAATGCCAGACTCGTCCGTACAGATTTTATGAGAGCATGAGTTCATCTGGCGGTGACTTCGTCGCGGGACGAAGCCCGGAGAGCAACTCGCGCGCGTCATCACGAAGCATTGTTGAGAGGCCATTAATCAGGCGGATATGTCGGGTTACTTCGTTCCAGTTTCCAAGCGTTGCATAGGCGCAGAGCGCTAAAGCGAGCGCTTTCTGCTTGTTGAGCATCTCCTCGTAGACCCGGATTCTTCCGTCGAGCACTTTATTCCCTTGACCGTTCCTCTCGGTAGTTGCACGTAAACCTCGAATAGCGGAGTCAAGTTCGGAAAACGATTCAAACAAACGTTTGATGGCGATGCTTGTGACCATTTTCTCTCCTCTAGGTTCGGGGACTTCAATCCAATTCGATGCCACTCCGAACAACGTGCAGCAAAACCTCGGCCAAGAAAAAGTCGAACAGTGCAGAGGAGAATACG
>FKKE01001859.1_pt1 | contig 14947 bp, 15 predicted proteins | sample 1106331 | NCBI WGS metagenome assembly FKKE01 (sample SAMEA3931202, study PRJEB13176) | freshwater metagenome | biome: Drinking water system; feature: drinking water; material: freshwater | place: China | collected 2013-02-06 | reverse complement strand
CTGGCTGCGCGGCGCGCGGCCGCCGCCGGCCATGCGGCCCGCAAATTCGAGAAACGGCTGGCTGAAAACGCGCTGGCCGCGGTCGATCCCGATGATTTTGCGGTCTAGCGTGAGAAGATGCTGCGTCCGCGAAAGCGTTTTCGGGGACAGCCCCTGTTCGAGCGCCTCGCGCTTGAAGTCGGCAAGCCACTTCTCGAAGCTGATCGTATTCCGGCAGTTCGCGGCCGCCGGCTGGGCCGCCGCCCAAGATCCGCTGAAGCACAACAGCGCAAGCGCAATAATAGTATTGCCGTAAACACGAAACCGCATCTGGCTCACCTTGCCGGAAATTCCCGTACTTATTCTAGCCGAAATAGCCGGGGCGCGAGCCGGTCTGCAACCGTAGGACTGCCCACGAATTCTTGCGAAATTCCGGCAGTTGGCGGAGTATCGGGCGGGGATTTTGAAAACGCGGCCACCAAAGACCGCAACCCCCGGAGGACAACGTCCATGTTACGCAGATCGTTCCTGGCCGCACTCGCGGCCACCGCGCTTGCGGCAGGCAGCGTGCCGGCCACAGCGCAGGAGACCGTAAAAATCGGCCTCATCATTCCGCTGACCGGCCCCTTCACCACGACCGGAAAGCAGCTCGAAGCCGCTGCAAAACTCTACATGCAGCAGAACGGCACCACCGTCGCCGGCAAGAAGATCGAACTGATCGTTCGCGACGACGCGGGCCGCGCCGAAAACACCGCGCGCATCGCGGGCGAACTCATCCAGAACGACAAAGTGAGCTTCATCGCCGGCTTCGGCCTCACGCCGCTTGCCATGGCGACCGCACCGATCGCGACGAATTCGAAGGTGCCGATGGTCGTCATGATGGCCGGCACTTCGATCATCACCGAGCGCTCGCCCTACATCGTACGCACGAGCTTCACGCTCGGTCAGTCGGCCGTCATCATCGCCGACTGGGCCGCGCAGAATAAGATCAAGAAAGTCGTGACCATGGTCACGGACTATGCGCCCGGCCACGACGCGGAGAAATCCTTCGTCGAACAGTTCAAGTCGAAGGGCGGCGAAGTCGTCGAGAGCATCCGCGTTCCGCTCCAGAACCCGGACTTTGCGCCCTTCCTCCAGCGCGTGCTCGACCAGAAACCGGACGCACTTTACGTCTTCACGCCGTCCGGCGTCGGCGCGATCCTGATGAAGCAGTTCGTCGAGCGCGGTCTCGACAAGTCCGGCATCCGCCTGATCGGCCCCGGCGACATCACCGATGACGACGTGCTGCCGGGCTTCGGCGATGCGGCCATCGGCGTCGTCACCGCGCATAACTATTCGACCGATCACCAGTCGGCGAAGAACAAGGAATATGTCGCGGCCTTCCGCAAGGCCAATCCCGGCATGCGTCCGAACTTCGCGTCGGTCGGCGGCTATGACGGCATCCATCTCATCTACGAAGCGCTGAAGAAGACCGGCGGCAAGACCGACGGCGATGCTCTCTTGGCGGCGATGAAAGGCATGAAGTGGGAAAGCCCGCGCGGGCCGATCTCGATCGATCCCGAAACCCGCGACATCGTCCAGACCATCTACATCCGCAAGGTCGAGAAGAAGAACGGCGAACTCTACAACGTCGAGTTCGCGAGCTTCCCCGACGTCAAGGATCCGGTGAAGGCGGCGAAGAAGTAAACCGGCTAACCTCCAGCCTCATGGTTCGAGACGCGGACTACGTCCGCTCCTCACCATGAGGCTTTCGATCTACTGAAAAAGCCTCACCCTGAGGAGCGATCCGGAGGATCGCGTCTCGAAGGGTGAGGCGATTGTTCGAGACACGCGTATGCTCACCATTCTCTTCGACGGCATCGCATACGGGATGCTGCTGTTCGTGATCGCCTGCGGCCTCGCGGTCACGCTCGGCCTCATGAATTTCGTCAATCTTGCGCACGGCGCCTTTGCCATGCTCGGCGGTTATTGCGCCTGGCGGCTCGTGAACTTTTACGGCGTGCCGTTCTTTGCGAGCCTGCCTATCGCCTTCATGTTCTCGGCGATGATCGGCCTCCTCGCCGAACGCACGCTCTACGTTCACTTCTACAAGCGCAGCCATCTCGAGCAGGTGCTGTTCACGATCGGCCTCGTCTTCATGACGGCCGCGCTCGTGGACTACTCGATGGGCTCGCAGCAGCGCTTCATCAATCTGCCGTCCTACCTGCAAGGCCGCTTCGACTTCTTCGGTATCGGCGTCGGCAAATACCGCCTGCTCATCATCGTGATCTGCGCGCTGATCGTGATCGCGCTGCAGCTGATCCTCAACTACACGCGCTTCGGCAGCCGTCTGCGCGCAGCGGTCGACGACCAGCGCGTGGCGAGCGGTCTCGGCATCAACGTGAACTGGGTCTTTGCGATCACTTTTGCGACCGGCTGCGGACTTGCGGGTCTTGGCGGCGCGCTTGGCGCGGAGATCCTTTCGCTCGAACCGCACTTTCCGCTGAAATACATGATCTACTTTCTGATCGTGGTTTCGGTCGGCGGCACTTCGAGCATCACCGGACCTTTTCTCGCGTCCATTCTGCTCGGCATCGGGGACGTTGCCGGAAAATATTACGCGCCGCGCTTCGGCGGCTTCGTCATATACACCATCATGATCGTCGTGCTCGTGCTGCGCCCGCAGGGCCTGTTCGCGCGCGGGACTGCGAAGTAACGTCATGGGCAGCTTCGATCCGGTTCAGGCCGCGACGGCCGCGCTGAAACGCAAACACACATGGCATTGGCTGGAATACGTGTTCTGGCTTGCGGCCGCCGCTTCCGTATTTCTGCTGCCGAGCCAGCACGCGCTGCTCACGCAGATCGCGATCTGGTCGCTGTTCGCGATGTCGCTCGATCTCCTGCTCGGCTATGCCGGGATCGTATCGCTGGGCCACGCCGCCTATTTCGGCTTCGGCGCTTACGTCGCAGCACTCTTCGCGATCAATTTCACCGGCGAGCCGGTTACGGGTCTGCTCGTCGCGGGTCTGGCTGCGGGCCTGCTCGGGCTTGTCACGAGCCTGCTCGTTTTGCGCGGCACCGACCTCACGCGCCTCATGGTGACGCTCGGCATCGCGCTCGTGATGTATGAAATCGCGAACCAGATGTCGTGGCTAACGGGCGGCGCCGACGGCCTCACCGGCATGCCGGTCAATGCCGTGCTCGGCTTCTTCCCGATCTACTTCATTCCGAAAAACTCCTATGCCTATGTGCTGGTCGTCTGCTTCGTGCTCTTTTTCGTCGCAAAGCGCATCGTGCATTCGCCGTTCGGCTATTCGCTGCGCGCGATAAAGGGCAACCCGTTGCGCGCCTCCTCGATCGGCATTCCCGGCAACCTGCGGCTGATCGCGGTCTATACGGTCGCCGCCGCCGTTGCCGGGATAGCGGGCGCGCTGCTCGCCCAAACCACGCCGGTAGTCTCGCTCACCTACATCGATTTCCAGCGCTCGGCGGACGTGCTCCTGATGCTCATCATCGGCGGCACCGGCTATCTCTATGGCGGCGTGGTCGGCAGCACGCTGTTCCTGGTCGCGCAGAAATTCATCGGCAACGTGACGCCACAATACTGGGAGTTCTGGATCGGCTTCGCGCTTGTCGTGATCGCGCTGTTTGCGCGCGACCGCGGCGTCTTCAGCATCGTCGAGCGCGTCATTAGCGCACTGCGCAGATCGAAGCCCGCGCCATGATCGCGCTGGAAACCATCGGCCTCGAGAAGCGCTTCGGCGGCATCGTGCCGACCAGCGACGTGAACCTTCGCGTCCGCGAAGGCGCACGCCACGCTTTGATCGGGCCGAACGGAGCCGGGAAGACCACGCTCATCAATCTTCTGACCGGAGTGCTGAAGCCGAGCCGTGGACAGGTGAAACTTGGCGGTGCCGACATCACGAACCTGAAGCCGCACCAGCGCGTCGCCCGGGGTATCTCGCGCACTTTTCAGATCAATCAGCTGTTCGGCGAGCTTTCGCCGCTCGAATCCATTGCACTCGTGATCGGCGAGCGGGAGAAACTCGGCACGAAAATCTGGCGCGCATTCGGAACGGACGAAAAGATCGTGGCCGAAGCGGTGGCGCTCGCAAAGCAGTTCGGTCTTGCCGACGTCCTCAACGAGAACACTTCGTCCCTGCCCTACGGCAAGCAGCGCCAGCTCGAGATCGCGCTCGCCATCGCCGGAAATCCGCGCGTGCTTCTGCTCGACGAGCCCGCCGCCGGCGTGCCGGAAGCCGAGCGGCACGAAATCCTCGAAACGGTCGCGGCACTCCCGAAAGACGTCACCGTGCTCCTGATCGAGCACGATATGGACATCGTGTTCGGCTTTGCCGACCGCATTTCCGTGCTGGTCGAAGGCAAGCTGTTCGTCGAAGGCGAGCCGAAAGAGATCGAGAACGATCCGCGCGTGCGCGCGGTCTATCTGGGCGAGCGCAGCGATGACTGAAGCGCTCCGTATCGAACATCTGCGCGCGGGCTACGGCGAGGCGGTCGTCATCCCCGATCTTTCGCTTGTCCTCGATGAGGGCCGTTCGCTCGCGCTGCTCGGCCGCAACGGCATGGGCAAGACCACGCTCGTGAATTCCGTCGTCGGCGTCACGCGCCGCTTCGGAGGCAGGATTTTTCTCGGCGGCAAAGACATCACGGCGCTCCGCCCCGACCAGCGCGCGGCTGCGGGCATCGGCTGGGTTCCGCAGGAGCGCAACATCTTCAAATCGCTCACCGTGACCGAGAATCTGACCGCGGTTGCGATGCCCGGCACGTGGACGCCCGAGCGTGTGTTTCAGATGTTTCCACGCCTTGCGGAAAGGCGCGGCAATCTCGGCAGCCAGCTATCGGGCGGAGAGCAGCAGATGCTGGCTGTCGGACGCGCGCTCGTGCTGAATCCGAAACTGCTCTTGCTCGACGAACCGCTCGAAGGACTCGCGCCGATCATCGTGGACGAATTGCTGGCCGCGTTGCAGCGGATCATTACCGAAGAAAGGCTGACCGCAATTCTGGTCGAACAGAGCCCGCAGAAAATCTTGGGCGTCACCGACCGCGCGATAATTCTGGAGCGCGGCACGATCGTGCACGAGTCGGCAAGCAGCGAGCTGCGTAGACAGCCCGAAGTCCTGGAGCGCTATCTCGGCGTCGGTAAGGCGAAGCGCGCCTAAGTTTCATCCCCCGCGACTGCGGGCACGAATGTAAATCTCTCCGTCATTCCGGACGGCGCGGAACGCGCCGATCCGGAATCCAGGGCCAACTCGATAAGTTTTCGTTTGTCGCTCTGGATTCCGGGTTCGCGACTTCGTCGCGCCCCGGAATGACGGGGTTAATCCTGCGACCAGTTCTGCATCTTCCGGTAGATCGTGGAAGGCGCGATTTCGAGCGCGGCCGCGGCCTTCTGCGCGTTGCCGTCGAAGGCGGCGAGCGCCTCCTCGATGATGCGTTGCTCCTGCATCCAGTAAGGGTCGATCGACGGGCTCGAAATCCGCGGCAGCGGGCCGGTGTCGCGGGCGGCCTCGTGCGTGTTGCCCGCGGGCAGATCGAGCATCGGACCCGAGACGAGGTCGCCGTCATGCAGCACGACGACGCGGCGGATTACGTTCTGTAGCTGCCGCACGTTGCCGGGCCAGTCGTAGGAGACGAGCGCCGCTTCGGCGTCCGCATCGAAGCCGTTGAATGCACGACCCTCTTCCTCCGCGAAGCGCGCGAGGAACGTGCGCGCGAGCAGGAGAATGTCGTTGCCGCGCGCTCGCAGGCTCGGCAGGTGCATCGGCAGCACGTGCAGACGATAGTAAAGATCTTCGCGGAAACGGCCGAGTGCGACTTCCTCTTTCGGGTCGCGGTTGGTCGCACAGACGAAGCGCACATTGACCTTCATCTCTTTCGCGCCGCCGACGCGGCGGAACGATCCGGTCTGGATGAAGCGCAGGAGCTTCGATTGCAGCGCGAAATCCATCTCGCAGATTTCGTCGAGGAACAGCGTGCCGCCGTTCGCAAGCTCAGCGGCACCCGCGCGGTCTTCGTGCGCCGACGTGAAGGCGCCCTTCACGTGGCCGAAGATCTCGCTTTCCATGAGCTCTTTCGGGATAGCGCCGCAGTTGAGCGCGATGAACGGGCCCGAATGGCAGCGCGAGCGGATATGCAGCGCTTCCGCGCAGACTTCCTTGCCGGTGCCACTTTCGCCCGTGACGAAAACCGGCGCCTTCGAGGAGGCGATGCGCTCGATCTGGGCGTAGACTTCTTTCATCGCGGGGGACGCACCGATAAATCCTTCGAAGGATTCCGCGGTCTCGTGCGCGGGAATTTCGGCTACGGAAACGCGGGCGGATTCGTATTCGCGGATGCGCGCGAGCATGCGGCGGGCAAATTCGTTCGGCTGGAACGGCTTCACCACGAAATCGTTGACGCCGGAACGGATCGCTTCGACGGCGGCGGTCACCGAACCTGTAGAAGAAGTGGCGACGATCGGCCCGTGAATGCCGGCTTCGCGCAGATGCGCGACCATTTCCATGTTCGCGGAGAGCGCGCGGCGGTCGAACGTGACGACGGCAGCGCTGAAAGTGCTCTTGCGTGCGGCCGCAATGCCGTCCTCGGCCCGTTCGGCTTCTTCGATTTCCAAAGGAAGCGGCGAAATGCTCGCCAGCGCCTTCATCAGAATGCGGCGCGTGGCCGGATCGTGATCTACGATGAGAATGCGGGCGGATGCTGACGCAACGCTTACGCTATTGGGCTCTTTCGAGCCGTCTTTCCTTACCATTACCGGGCGACCCCTCGACGCGGACTGGTTACAGGCGGCCCTTCTGGAAACGCCCTATTTCATTGGGCTTGAGATTGCCATTGTCATTCCGGACGCCGCGAAGCGGCGATCCGGAATCCAGGGCAAAAACACGGGCTTTGCTGGCTTGCCCTGGATTCCGGGTTCGCTCGCTAACGCTCGCGCCCCGGAATGACATAAAGTGCCTGCCCAAGGAGCAAGACCCATGGCCTACGCCTACGACATCGACGCCAAACACGCGCCGAACGACCTTGAAGCCTTCTGGATTCCCTTCACCGCGAACCGCGCCTTCAAGAAGCGTCCGCGCCTCGTCGTGAGCGCGAAGGACATGCACTACACGGCCGCGAACGGCCACAAGGTGCTCGATGGAGCAGCGGGCCTCTGGTGCATCAATCCGGGCCATAACCGCGCGCCGATCGTGGAAGCGATCCGCAAGCAGGCAGGCGAAATGGATTTCGCGCCGAGCTTCCAGTTTTCGCATCCGCAGGCGTTTACGCTGGCGACCCGTATCGCGGAGCTTGCGCCCGGCGATCTCGATCACGTCTTCTTCTGTAATTCGGGTTCGGAGGCGGTGGATACCGCGCTCAAAATCGCGCTCGCCTATCACAACATCTCCGGCAACGCGGGCCGTACGCGCCTGATCGGCCGCGAGCGCGGCTATCACGGCGTCGGCTTCGGCGGCATTTCGGTGGGCGGCATGGTCGCGAACCGCAAACAGTTCGGCACCGCGCTCGCGGGCGCGGATCACCTGCCTCACACTTATAATCGCGAGAAGCAGGCCTTCTCGAAAGGCGAGCCGGAATGGGGCGCGGAGCTTGCGGATGCGCTCGAAAATCTCGTGGCGCTCCACGATGCCTCCACCATCGCCGCCGTCATCGTCGAGCCGATGTCGGGCTCGACCGGCGTCCTGCCCGCGCCGAAAGGCTATCTGAAGCGGCTTCGCGAAATCTGCGACAAGCACGGCATACTTCTCATCTTCGACGAGGTGATCACCGGCTATGGCCGCCTCGGTCATGCCTTCGCGGCGGAACGCTACGGCGTCGTGCCCGACATGATTACTTTCGCGAAGGGAATTACCGCAGGCTCGGTCCCGATGGGCGGCGTGATCGCGCGCAAGGGTATCTACGACGCCTTCATGAAGGGCCCCGAGCACGTGATCGAATTGTTTCACGGCTACACATATTCGGCACATCCGCTCGCAGTCGCGGCGGGGTTGGCCACGCTCGATCTTTACAAGCAGGAAGATTTGTTCAGCCGCGCGAAGAAGCTCGAGCCGCTCTGGTGCGAAACGGCGATGTCGCTAAAGGGAACTCCCGGCGTGCTCGACATCCGATGCGTGGGCCTGACCTGCGGCATCGACCTCGTGCCGCGCAAAGATACGCCCGGCAAGCGCGGCTACGAGTCGCTCGAGTATGCCTTCCACGATCTCGGGATGATGCTCCGTGCCGCAGGCGACACGCTTTGCGTTTCGCCGCCGCTGATCGTCTCGGAAGCACAGATCGGAGAGATTTTCGAAAAGCTCGGCAAGGTGATCAAGGCGATCCAGTAGGTGCTACTCGCGCTTCTTGCGCGGCCAAAGATCGGCGATGACCTTGATCGCCGCAGCGATAACGAGCACGCAAAGTGCGGCCTTCGAGATCGTCTCCATCGCGCCGTCGATGAGCATCGCGTGAACGGCGCTGCCTCCGGCGATGACCGACGCAAGCGACAGATGAATGATGCGCCACGTCCGCAGCTGAAGCCTTCGACGGAAGAAAGCGAGGAATGCTGTCGCGAAGATCGCCCACATCGCCACCACGCCGAACGGCGAGAACAATGTCGGCGAACGGAACAGAAGTGCGTCCAGCATGTCCGGCGGGCTGGTGATCCAAAGCCCCGCGACATGAAGAAGGATTGCAATCACCAGCGCGCCGCCGATCCAGTGATGCACGCGCCGTGCGCGGAAAGCCGACAGCCCTGGCAGTAGTCCCGCGATCAACAATGGCTGAATAAGCAAGAGGCCCAGCCCAACGATGCCGGCAAAGCCGGCGCCGATATAGATCGCGTCGCGCCATTGCAGATAAGGGCTTGTCGCCGCGAGCAGGATCGGGACGCCGATCGCAGCGGCGAGGGCGGCCCAGATCGATGCGGCACGGGCCGTCATTTCTTCGCGATTCGCGCGGTCAGGCCGGCTGCAAAACGAAATGCGCTTCCAGGCTGGTATCCTTCGCGCTCCTCATCACGGGACGCAGGAACACCGATTTGAACTCGCCGCTGTCATAGGCCACGTGAGCGTGCGGCTGGCCGAAGATGGGGATGATCTGCGGCATCTCGAGACGAAACACGCCGTTCTTGTCGGTGAGCGTGGCGCCGTGGCTGCGCGCATCTTCCTCGCGGCCTTCGACCGTATGCGCCCAGATCTGGACGCGCTGCCCTGGAAGCGGCGCTCCGTCACCGGCGCGGCGCACGGTGCCAGACATCACGAAGCCGCCTTTGCCGATGCGCTGCACGATCGGCGCGCCTTTGTGGGCATAGTAATTGTTCGTCCCGCCCGGCATCGACGGAGTCGGCGCCAAGCCCTGCGCGCTGGCGGGCAGCAGCCCGGAGGCCCCTGCAACCAGAAAGGAGCCGCCCGCGGCGATAAGCCTTCGGCGGTCGAGGATCAATGTGGCCATATCGATTCCTGCTTGCGGTGATGCGGTCGCCCGTCGTTTCGGAGCGGCAACGGCTACGTCAGCGAAATGTACCGCGATTGCGGCCAATTTCCAGTTGAGGGACGCGCACCGCCGCAGCGGTAATCGTGCGGGTCTGCAAGGTAATTCAGGCGATCCGGCAGGCCGCGCTTCCTTGGGTCACGCCCATCGCCTATGATTCGCAATGGAGATTCGGGGACATCTCCCCGGGTCGGCAGGAGTGGCGGGCTCCTGAGCTAGCATGTTCGGCAGAGGATTCTTCTTCATTGCGTTCTGCATGACGCTGATCGCGGCGTCTGCCGGCGCAGTATTGCATTACGCAGCCGGGATCACCCTGGTCGAGGCCGCTTTTACCGCGCTGGCGCTGCTTTTCGGTCTCATGACGGTGGAGTCGGTTTCTTCGCGCTCGCGCGACCGGCTTGAAGCCGCCGATCGTTTCGAAGGCCTCGCCCGCGCGTCCGCCGATATTGCGCGCCAGGTCGCGGAACTCGGCATCAGGCTCGACAAGATCGAGACCGCGCCCTCGCAGGATGTGAAGTCGCACACCGATCCCATCGCCAAGGAAATCAGCGATCTCGCGGGCCTCGTCGAGGAACTCGCGAAAACGGTGAGCGAACACGAGAGCCAGCTCGCGCAGAAGCAGATATTTGCGGCTGCGCCCGCGGCGAGCGCAGCCGTGCCCACGACCAACGCAGCCGCTGCGGCGCCCGCTCCAGTGCAGGCTTCGGGTCCGGTCAATCCGCTCGGCCAGCTCAAGGACAACGAAATCGCAGTGCTGATCCGCGATGCGCTGAAGAACGAGCGCATCGACGTTCACCTGCAACCGATCGTGACGCTACCGCAGCGCAAGGTCCGCTTCTACGAGGCCGTATCGCGGCTGCGCCTGCCCGAAGGCAACCTGATCGAAGCGAAGCACTACATCGATTCCGCGCGCAGGAGCGGCGCGGTGCTCGCGCTCGACGAGAATCTGGTCAACTCGTCCCTGCAAGTCGTCCGCAAGCTCGCGGCCAAGACGAAGGATGTCGGCATCTTCTTCAATCTCGCGCCGGAGACGCTGTCGGATCACCCGGCCATGAGTGCAATCATGAAGGCGCTGGATGCCAACAAGGCGATTGCGCCGTCGCTCTTTATCGAGATTGCGCAGAACGATTTCCGCTCGCCGAGCGCGGTCTATCGCGAGAGCCTGAACCGCTTGCGCGAACACGGCTTCCGCTTTGCCATCGATCACGTCAGCGACCTGCATATCGACCCGCAGGCGATGGCCGAACGCGGCGTGCGCTACCTGAAGATTTCCGCCGAATTGCTGCTCGGCCGCGTGCCACAAACGGGCGCACAGGTGCACCCGGCCGATCTGGTCGATCTCCTCGGGCGCTACGGCATCGACCTGATTGCCGAGAAGGTCGAGACCGAAGCAACGGTGGCCGATCTCCTCGATTACAATCTGGGCTTCGGGCAGGGCACGCTGTTCGCCCCGCCGCGCCCGATCCGCTCCGACATCATGAAGGCCGAGATCGCGGAATTCCCTGCACCCGAGCAGAAGCCCGCGGCGCCTGCGCCGAGGCAGAACGACATTTCAAAGCTCGCCGCGCGAACCGTTCGCCGCGCCTGAAAGGCGCGCATGACCCCGAAAAGTGGGTACCGGTTTTCGGACAAGGTCATGCGCCAATAGCTTCTTGCGCCGCACGGCCATTCGTGCGACTCCGCGCGCCGTGAAGAACAACGCTCCTGACATCTCTCCAGCGATCCCGCCCGTGCTTGAAGGGTTCGGAACGATCGCGCCGGCCTACAAGCTCCTGCTCAGCGACGTCTGGGGCGTGGTCCATAATGGCGTCGCCGCCTATCCGGCGGCCTGCGCCGCACTAAAAAGAGCGCGGGACGATGGCGCGACCGTCGTGCTGATCTCAAACGCGCCGCGTCCGGGCGCGGTGGTCGCAAAGCAGATCGCGAAATGGGGCGTGCCAGCGGATTGCTACGACGCGGTCGTCGCTTCCGGCGACGTTGCGCGGGCCGAACTGGAGCGGCGTCCCGAAGCAAAGCTTTTCCACCTCGGTCCCGAGCGCGATCTCCCGAATTACGACGGCCTGCCGAACAGGCTCGTCGGCGAGAACGAATGCGACGTCGCCGTCGTGACCGGACCTTTCAATGACGAAGTAGAGGTTGCGGAAGACTATCGCGGCCGCTTCGAAAAAATGATCGGGCGCAACGTCCTCATGCTTTGCGCGAACCCCGATCTTGTCGTCGAGCGCGGTGACAAGCTCATTGTCTGTGCCGGCGCGCTTGCGCAGCTTTACGAACAGATGGGCGGCAAGGCGATCTATGCCGGCAAGCCCTATGCTCCGATCTACGATCGGGTCGTTTCGGTCGCGGAGAAGATCCGCGGCGAGAAAATAAACAAGAGCGAGATGCTTGCAATCGGCGACGGTGCGCGCACCGATCTCAGGGGCGCGGCGCTCCAGGGCATCGACTGCCTGTTCATCACCGGCGGAATCCACGCCGAAGATTTCTCGGGAGAGAAGAACCGGGCGGGCGAGATCTTTGCGGAACAGGCCGCGTGGCCTGTCGGCATGATGCACCGGCTGAGCTGGTAATTCGCGCCCGGTATCCGGCGCCAGCGGATCGTTACTGGCCGCGCAGGCTAGCGAGCAGCCGGTCGATTTCGGATTGCTTGTTGCCGTCGTCCGCGAGCGCGGGTCCGTTCAGGAGCAAGCGTTCGCGGCGCTTTGCGTCGTCCGCCTCCTTGGCGTTCGCGTAGCCGGCGGCGTCCTGGACGCCGGTATAGCTCGCGAAACGGGAGACGCGCGACTCGATGTTCTCGAGCGTCTTGACGACGCGCGAGATGCGTTGGCCCGTGAGATCCTGAAACGCGCAGGTCTCGAAGAGCGCCATCATTTCCTTGTCGACGAAGTTTTTGTAGGCGACCGGATCGCTGGCGTCGGCGGAGAGCACGTTCTCCGCGATCGCCATGATCTCGTTAGTAGCGCCCTCGGTCGAGGTCACCACCGCGAGCAGGTCTTCGCCTGCTCCGGGAATCGTCTGCGTGTGGATCTCGTTCGCCTGGAGAACGGCGATCTCGCGCTTAAGCGTGACGATGTAGTCCGCGATCTTGCGGAGTTCGCTCTCAAGCTCGGCCTTGTCCAATGAAAACGGCATGTTCGAGGCCCGGTCGCTCGCGGTTACGCGGCAGGCGCGAAAACCGCGTCGATCTTGTTCTTGAGGGTCGCCGCATTGAACGGCTTCACGATGTAATTGTTCACGCCCGCCTTCTTCGCGGCGACCACGTTCTCGGTCTTCGATTCCGCGGTGACCATGATGAAGGGCGTTTTGGCCAGATCGGGGTCGGCGCGCACCTCGCGCAACAGCTCGTATCCCGTCATCGGTTCCATGTTCCAGTCGGAGATGACGAGGCCGTACTTCTTCTCTTTGAGCTTGCGGAGCGCCTCTTTGCCGTCTGCGGCTTCATCCACGTCTTCGAAGCCGAGCTGCTTGAGGAGATTTCGAATGATCCGGATCATCGTCTTGTAGTCGTCGACGACAAGGATCGGCATACCAGTGTCAGCGGCCATCTTTCCTGCTCCGCGCATATTACGTGGCCGCCGTTCTGGCAGCCGTTAGAGCCTCTGGGGTACCAAAGGCGGCTTGCCATACGGTTAATTCCCTTTTCCCCCTCTATGGGTTATTGCGGTGCGGGAGCCCGTTGTGCCCTGCCGCAGAGCGGCCCGGTGCAACGGCTTGGGAGGGGTCTGGGTTTGAACAAGATGCTGGACATGACGGCTTTCAAGCCGCTTTATTTCGAGGATATCCGGGTCGGGATGCGCGAAAGCATCATGCGCACGGTCATGGATGAGGACGTGGTCGGCTTCGCCGAACTGACCGGCGACCACAACCCGGTCCACCTCTCGGATATGTACGCCCAGAAGACCGTATTCGGTCAGCGCATCGCGCACGGCCTTTATACGGCGAGCCTGATCTCGGCGATCCTCGGCACCAAGCTGCCCGGCCCCGGCGCGGTCTATATTTCGCAGACCCTCGAATTCCACGGCCCCGTGAAGATCGGCGACGTGGTCACGGTCAGCGCGGAAGTCGTGGAACTGATCGAGAAGGGCCGCCGCGTCGTTCTCTATTGCGAAGCGAAGGTTGATGGCCAGAAGGTGCTGGACGGGCAGGCTACCGTCTCGGTGCCGCGCCGGCCGGCTCCGCCGCAACAGTAAGGCGCGATCCGGCTCGCTTGACTCGCTTGCGCGTGCGCGGGTTTAACCGGCGCGGCCGAAATTCAAGCGATCCTCCATGAAGCTGTCAGCTCCCAAGCGCTCGACCTGGCTGGTCGTTGCAGGCGTTGCCGCAGGACTTGTCCTGCCGCTCGCGCTCGGCGAAGCGTTCATGCACCTGCGTCCGCCCCAGAACGTCCGGCAGTTTCTCGACGGCGATACTTCGTTCAAGGGTCCTTACAAGAGCGACCCGGTCCTGCGGATGAATTATCGCTCGCCCGACCTCTACGAACCGGCGGAAGCGCCGAAACTCGCGCAAATTCCGAAAACCTCCGAAAAGCCGACCTGGACGTTCTTCGGCGTATCGTTCGCCTTGGGTCTTTCGAATACGGCGCGGGCGACGATGCCCACGCATCGCATTCTTTTTTTCCGCGAGGCGAGCGATCGCCTGAACATGCGCATCCAGCAGGCGCGGATGATTTTCGATTACGGCATCAGATCCGATCGGCTGATTTTCGTGCTGATCCCGCTCGAGATCGCGCGCTACACCGAGACCCCGCTTTCGTATTTCAACATCAACCGCGAGGGCAAGGTCGTCTATTCGGTCCGCAAGCCGCCGCGGCCGTTCGACTGGATCGTCGACAACAGCCGGCTTGCGCTGATCGGCTGGGTGCGCGCGCGCAGGCACAACTACCTTCCGAATTTTCGTCTCTCCACCATCACCGAGAACGTGCCTGAGATCGTCGAGCAGGATTTCCGCCTGATGTTCGGCGAAATCGGCAAGCTGTCGCGTGAGAAGGGCGTGCCCGCGACCGTCGTCGTGCTGCCCGACCGGCGGCAGGTTCTCTACGACGGCTCGAACTATCGATTGCAGAAGTCGATGGCGGCGCTCGCCAAGGAAGCAGGCATCGATTTCTACGATCCGGTCGAATTGCTCCGCGCGCAGCCCGACCGCTGGGCGCTCTACGTGCCCGACTGGCACTATACGGCGATGGGCTATGAACTCGTTCTCAACGGCCTGAAAGAGCATATCGAGAAGAAAACGAAGCGCGGCAGCGCAAGCAGCGGGTTGCCGCAATGAGTTTCGTCGACAAGGAATTCGTCTATTTTCTCCTGATCTTCTTCGCGGTCTGGCATTTCACGCGCGGCCGCTACGAGCTGAAGATCGCGGCGATGCTCGCGATGAGCCTCCTGTTCTACGGCTTTCACCGCTGGTGGCTCGTCGTTCTGATCGGCGCCTATTGCATCGCGGACTGGGCGGCGGCACTCGCGATCGAGCGCGCGAAGAATGCGAGCCAGAAGAAACTCGCGCTCGTCGCCGGCAT
>FKKE01005482.1_pt1 | contig 14962 bp, 16 predicted proteins | sample 1106331 | NCBI WGS metagenome assembly FKKE01 (sample SAMEA3931202, study PRJEB13176) | freshwater metagenome | biome: Drinking water system; feature: drinking water; material: freshwater | place: China | collected 2013-02-06 | reverse complement strand
TTCACTTGCTTGATGGGGGACTGCTCGATGAGCTTGAAGAGGCCCAGCACATAGTCGCCGGGAATGCCGAAGATGTGACGAACGCCGAGCTGATGGAGCCGGTCGAGGACCAGCGTTCCGATGGTCTTAGGGCTTCCCATGCCGCCAAGAAATTCCTTTGATCAGACTCTAGCGTTGTGGCCGACCAAAGTCCAGCGACAAGCGAAATCCTCGCAGCCGGACGCCTAGCGCGCATTATTCATGACGGTTCGTTGCGTTCGACCCGTTGCATGAGAGACGACTCAGCGGGTCGCCCGGCAACGGGTCCCCCGGCAGTCGCCACGCGAGACGGGCACGCGGAGCCCCAAGGGGCCGAGGCGTACTTGAAACAGTACGTTGCGGCCGCGCGGGGCGAGCCTGCCCGCCGGCATGCACCCAGTCGTATGTCGGCTTGTCGCAGCGGCGAATTCGCGATTGCAGCAGAAGCGTTCATGAATAATCCGCGCTAGTTGCAGCGCGGCGACCGTTGCGGTAGAAGGAATGACGCCGGCGTTGTTCCACACCTACTTGGGAGGGCCATGATGAGACAGATGCTGAAGTCGCAATCGAACGGGGGACTGGTCGCAGCTACCGTGCTGCTGTCGGCGGTGATCGGGACCGGAACGGTGGCATTCGCCGAAGGCGAGTTGGACGTCAGCACGGCCGAGGCGATCCCCGCGACCCTGAACAAGCAGGTCGGCAAACGGGTGACGATCAAATTGACCTCGGGGCACGAACTTGAAGGCACGGTCGCCAAGGTCGGACCGGCGGCGATTCATCTCAGCCAACTCGCCGGCAAGGAGTTCTTCGACGCGGTAGTCCGATTGGACCAGGTGAGCGCCGTGATCGTCCGGACGAAGACCAAGTAACGGGTGACGAGTCCTCCCCATCGCCAGGAGGAAACGGGGGCCGCCCCGGTGGTCCCCGCCTCCCTCTCTCCGCCCGAGATCACCGTCAAGGCGGTGATCCTCTCGCTCTGTCTCTCCGCCCTCTTGGCCGCGGCGAACGCCTACCTCGGACTCTTCGCGGGCATGACCGTGTCCGCTTCGATCCCGGCGGCCGTCGTCTCCATGGCGGTGCTCCGGTGGTTTCGGCAGTCGAACATTCTGGAAAACAACATCGTGCAGACCGCGGCCTCGTCGGGCGAGGCGCTCGCCGCCGGCGTCATCTTCACGATTCCGGGTCTGGTGCTGCTCGGCGCCTGGCCCTCGTTCGACTATTGGCAGACGACCCAGTTGGCCTTGGTCGGCGGGTTGCTGGGCGTGCTCTTCACCATTCCGTTGCGGCGGGCCTTGATCCTGGAGGCCAAACTCCGGTTCCCAGAGGGAGTGGCGACCGCCGAGGTGCTGAAAGTCGGGGCGAGCGGGACTGCGCCGGCCTCGTCCGAAACGAGGGGCCGAACAAGATCCAGCGTCATGATCTTGCTGAAGGCGGCACTCTTCGGCGGGCTTGTGAAACTCGGCGAATCCGGGTGCCGCCTCTGGAGCGAGGCTTTGGAAGGGGCCACGGCGATCGGCCGCACGGTGGTCTATGGCGGCATCAATTTGTCGCCGGCGCTGATCGCGGTTGGGTTTATCGTCGGGCTGAAGATCGGGACAATCGTCTTTCTCGGGGGCGTCCTCGGCTGGCTGCTTCTGCTGCCGCTCTTGGGGGTGATCCACGGCGTGCCGGAGGGGATGCCGGCGATGACCGCGGCGCGCACACTCTGGAGCGGCCAGGTCCGCTATGTCGGCATCGGCGCCATGCTGGTGGGCGGCATGTGGACGCTGACGCGGCTCCGGGAACCAATCGTCGCGAGCCTCCGGCAGCTCTGGCGACTGTCACGCCGACGCCATGAAGCCACGGCCTTTTCGGAGAACGCGCTTTCCCGCACGGACCGGGATGCGCCGCTCCCGTGGCTGCTGGCGCCTTTGGCCCTCTGCCTCGTCGGCATGGCCTGGCTCTATCGGCCGGTCGTGGGGTCGATGCCGATCGCTCTGCTGATGACGGGCATCATGGCCGTGGCGGCATTTCTCTTTGCGTCGGTGGCGGCCTATATGGCCGGGCTCGTAGGAAGTTCGAGCAATCCGGTCTCGGGTGTCACCATCGCGACGATTATGGGCGCTGCGCTGCTGCTGATCCTCGTGCTTGGGGCCGGACATCCGGCCGGTCCGGCGGCGACCCTGTTGATCGGAGCGGTGGTCTGTTGCGCGGCGGCGATGGGAGGCGACAACCTGCAAGACCTCAAGACCGGTCAGCTGGTCGGGGCCACGCCCTGGAAGCAGCAGATTATGCAAGTCGTCGGCGTCCTGGCCGGCGCCCTGGTGCTGGCGCCGGTGCTGGGGTTGCTTCAGGCCAAGTATGGGATCGGAGAGGCGACGTCGGCGCATCCGCAACCGCTGAGCGCGCCGCAGGCGACCTTAATGGCGAGTTTGGCCGCCGGCGTGTTCGGCGGCAGTCTGCCCTGGTCCCTGGTGCTGCTCGGCATGGGGCTCGGCGTGGGGATCATCTTGTGGGATGAGCGGCTTCGGGCGCGGGAGGCGGTCTGGCGGGTGCCGGTCCTGGCCGTCGCACTGGGCATCTATCTCCCGTTGAAACTCTCGGCGGCGATTTTCCTCGGGGGCCTCGTGGCCGAGTTCGTGCGTCGACAAGGCGGCGGGGCAACGGAAGATTCGATGCAATCGGGTCTCCTGGCCGCTGCCGGACTGGTGACGGGAGAGGCCCTCATGGGGATTGTCCTGGCGCTGCCGATCGCGGTGGCGGCCGTGTGGCCGTGGCTGCCGACCGATCCCTGGAGGGTCTTCGAGGCGCCTCCCTACGGGGCATGGCCTGGTGTCTTAGCTGTCGGCGTTCTGGTGTGGTGGCTCTACCGATCGGCCCGATCCCGCTGATCGGGGGCCGTATTCGATACTACTCTCAATCAAATCAATTGGTTAAGAGGATCAGGACAAGGGCCGCCTGCTCCATTTCTGCTCAGGTTCTCGCCGATTTTCGCCGATAGGATTCTTGAACGGGTCTGTTTCAGCGACTGGACCGGATCGGAATCACGATGCCGACTGTCTCCGCCGCCTCTCCCAGCGCGCTCGAGCGGGTGCGAACCGCTCTCGCCGGTTGCATCAAACGCAACGACTTGCATCTCCCGTTTCTTCCACAGGTGGCCGGGCAGATCATCAGCATGGTCTCGGACCCGCGCGCGGAGGTCTCCAAGCTGGCCTCGCTGGTGCATCAGGATCAGTCGCTGGCTGCCGCAGTATTGCGCATCGCCAACTGTCCGCTCTACATGCCGCGCTCGCCGATCGTCTCGCTCCAACAAGCGATCTCCTGGCTGGGCCTCAATTTGCTGCAAGACATCGCCCTGACCGCGTCCCTGCGGAACGGCGTGTTTCAAGCCAAGGGGCATGAGGTCGAGGTGAAAGTACTCTGGTGCCACTCGGTCGCGACCGCGGTGTACGCGAAAGAGATCGCGCGGCTTCGTCGGCAGAATGTCGAGATGGCCTATCTCTGCGGGCTGCTCGGGCACATCGGCAAACCGGCGCTGCTGCACGTGCTGGTCAGACTTGAAACGGAACTACGGATCCAATTGGACATGCCGGATACGGCGGCCATCATGAACGAGTACCAAGCCCAGGTGGGAGGGGTGCTCGCCACGCAATGGAAGCTGCCCGAGCAGGTCTGTACCGTCATCAGCTTCGTGGATCGGGAGGACAAGCCGCCCGCCCATGTCTTGGACGTGACCATGACGAGACTGGGCGCGCAGTTCGCCGCCCATACCTTGACCCCGGAAGACGTGACCGAGGAGGCCCTCCGGCAACATCCGGCGCTGACGGCGCTGAATTTTTATCCTGAAGAAATCGACGAACTCCTCGCCAAACGGGATGCCGTGCTCCAGGCCGTCGATGCGATCCCCGTATGAACGCCGCCGCTCATTTTGACATCTTGGTGATCGGCAGCGGCCCGGCGGGTCAGAAAGCCGCCATCCAGGCGGCCAAGGCCGGCAAGCGCGTCGCCGTGATCGAACGCGAGCGCGGATTGGGCGGGGCCTGCGTCCATCACGGCACCATTCCCAGCAAGACGCTCCGGGAGGGGGCGCTCCAGCTCGATCGGTTCAAGCGCTCGGCCTCGATGGTGGATGTCTCCCTCCGCGCCGGCTTCGAGATCCCCAGCCTCATGCAGCAGATCGAGCAGGTGGTGGGCGCCCATGTCAATTACATCACCGATCAGCTCAAGCGGAACGGGGTCGAGTGCTTTCACGGCCGGGCCTCTTTTCGGTCGGCACAGGCCGTCGACATCTTGGCGACCGATCGTTCCGTGCGAACGCTGACGGCGGACATCATCGTCATCGCCACCGGGTCGAAGCCCCGCACCCCCGACACGATTCCCATCGACCACGAGCATATTCTCGACAGCGACTCGATCGTGTCGATGGTCTACCTGCCGCGTTCCCTCACCGTGCTGGGCGGCGGCGTCATCGCCTGCGAATACGCGTCGATTTTCGCCAGCCTGGGCGTGTCGGTCACCGTGATCGATCGGGCCGCCCGGCCGCTCCAGTTCATGGACCAGGAGATCATCAGCCGGTTCGTGCATAGCTTTTCGCAGAAGGGCGGCGCCTACCTCGCGAATCAGGCGACGACGTCGGTGGCCTGGGACGGCGTCTCGAAAGTGGTGACGACCTTGGCGGATGGCCGGACGGTGGAGACGGACAAGATGCTGGTGGCCTTCGGACGGACGGCCAATCTGGAGGGGTTGCGTGTGGAGGCGGCGGGCTTGACACTGTCCGATCGCGGCACGCTGCCGGTGGATGAGCACTATCGGACCACTGTGCCGCACATCTACGCGGTGGGCGATGTGATCGGCCCGCCGGCCTTAGCGGCATCGTCCATGGAGCAGGGGCGGCGGGCCGTGCGCCATGCGCTGGCTCTGGATCCGGGGCCGGCCCCGGAACTCACGCCGATCGGGGTCTACACCATTCCGGAAATGGCCAGCGTGGGCCTGACAGAGGAGGAAGCCATCGCCCGCCACGGAGCCTCGATCGTCGGGCGCGCGCTCTTCACAGAGGTCGCCCGCGGCCAGATCTCCGGCATCCATGACGGCATGTTGAAGTTGGTCGCCGACCCCAGCGGCAACAAACTGCTCGGCGCCCACATCATCGGAGACGGGGCCACCGAGTTGATCCATGTCGGCCAGATGGGGCTCCTCAATGACTGCGACGCGGACATCTTCGTCGAGAACATCTTCAACTTTCCGACGCTGGCCGAATCCTATCGCGTGGCCGCGCTCGACATCGTGAAGCGCCGCGCCGCCCAGTAGCTTGCCGAGTCTCTCCTTGACAGGTCCCTCGCGATCCCGGTACACCACCCTACTAACTCTGAGTGCTGAGTGCTGAGTGCTGAGTGCTGAGTGCTGAGTGCTGAGTGCGGAGTGCGGAGTGCGGAGTGCTGAGTGCGGAGTGCGGAGTGCGGAGTGCGGAGTGCGGAGTGCTCCGCCGAGATACGCTTCACGCTTGCGCGCCGGAGCGCTTCAGCGCGCAGGCACGAGAAACGAGCGACGAGCTACATCCCCACCGCCGCACTGAGGCGGCTGAGGGATGAGGGAGGCAGCAAGAACTCGGATTTCACTTCGATGCGGGCAGGCACCAGCAGCGTTGAGTGAAATGAAATAGCGCGGATGGGCAGGCGGCTCTCCGGCTCCGCCGGCGTGCTGACTTCCACCGCCTCGACTGACTTGGAAATGGCCCCGCTATCTTGCGGTCCATAGGTCGTCGCGACCGCCTTCACAATTTCCAAGACCTTCTGATTGGTCTCGACGCCCTCCGAGGCCTTCAGCAACAGATCCACGGCATCTCGCGCTTTGGCCGTGAGATCAAAGTTCTCCAGCCGTTCCTTCTTGCGCAGCGCCAGGAGGTCGTTGTCCAAGTCCTTGCTGTAGGCCCCGTAGGCAAAGCGGAAATACTCGTAGTGAAAGCCTTTGAAGCCCTGGGCAAACATCTGCAACTCGCAGAGAAAGGCCAACTGCTGGACTTTCACGTCGCTCATCAAGACCGCGGCGGGAGATTCCTCCTCCGCGTCCTCCGACGCCTGATCCTCAGGCTTCTGGAGCAGTTGCAGCGCGTAGAGCAGCAGCGCGCGATCGATCGCGATGTCGGATGGCTTTCTCATAGCTCGAAGAGCGTATGGCGTATGGCGAATAGCTTATAGCAAGGGGATCTGTCCGGACTATATGCCATCAGCTATAAGCCATCAGCTCTTGAGCTATTGAATGTCCGCCGAGAGCCCCTGCGCCATGACGATCTTCGTATCCAGGTTGTACGTGACCGCCTTGGGGTGGGTCAAGACCGGAATGAGCCCGGCCGCGGAGGGGATGAGGTTGCCGGATTGCTTGACGCCGCCGAAGGGCAGGCGCACGCCGGCGCCGATGCAGGGCAGGTTCCAGTAGAAGATGCCGCACTCCATGTGTTCTTCGGCATACTTGGCCTTGCGATAGTCTTCCGTAATGATCGCGCCCGAGAGCCCATAGCGCGTATCGTTATAGACGCTCACGGCCTGCTCGACGCCGCGCACCGGCACGATGGCCACATGCGGGCTGAAGGCCTCTTCCGTCAGACAGACGCTCGTGTTGCGCCAGGCGCCCGTGTAGACAAAGGGCCTCAACCAATAGCCGTCCGGCGTCGGCGGCGGCTCACTATTGCGATCGAGCAGGATGTCGAATCCCTCCTTCCGCGCCAGGTCGTTGAACTTCTTGCCCTTCTCGACTCCCTGTGGGTTGATCATCGTGCCGTAGAAGGCCGTCTCGTCCACCGGATCGCCGACCTTGATCCGCTTCGCGGTCGCCACGAAGCGCTCGCGGAACCGATCGATCACGCGCTCGTCCACCAGCATGCGGCTGCCGGTCACGCACCGCTGGCCGGAGGTCTTGAAGGCCGACAGCACGCCGGCCGTGACGGCCATGTCCAGATTCGCATCGTCCATGACCAGCACCGCGTTCTTGCCGCCCGTCTCGATCGTGCAGACCTTGTTCGCGTGCTTGGCCACTTCCATCTTGATCTTGAGGCCGACTTCGTAGCTGCCCGTGAACAGCACCACCTGCACCTTGGGATGCGCCACGAGCGGCGCGCCGACCGTATCGCCCGCCCCCTGCACAACTTGGAACACGCCGGGCGGAATGCCGGCCTTCTCGAACCATTCGGCGATCTTGGCCCCGCACATGGGGGTGTACTCGCTGGGCTTGAGAATGACGCAATTGCCGAGCACCAGCGACAAGCCGGTGAGCCAGAAGGGCAAGGCCACGGGAAAGTTCCAGGGCGTGATCGCTACCACTACTCCGCGCGGCTCCAGCACTTCGTAGCAACGCTTGGTGGCCACTTCGTCGCCCATGACGCGGCCATATTGTCCGATGTGTCCATAGGCGAACGCGTATTGTGCCGTATGCACGGCTTCGGCGATGTCGGCCCGCGCTTCGTTGATTTGCTTGCCCGCCTCCCGCGCCAGCAGCTTCGCCATCGGCTCTTGATCCGCCTCCATATAATGGGCGACCTTGAGCAGGTACTCAGCGCGTTTGACCAAGCCGAGACCTCGCCAGGCTTCGAAGGCCCGCGTCGCAGCGGACACGGCTTCTTCGATATCGGCGGGACCGGATTCCGGAAAGGCGCCGATCACCTCGCCGGGATGGGCAGGATTGCGGCTCTCGAAGTACCGGCCGGAGTGCGTCGCCTTCCAGAGGCCGTTGACGAAATTTTCCACACGCGGGACAGCCATAGCACGACCCTCCCCTGGTCAGCGTGATGCCAATTCCTCACTCTACCACCTCCCCCTGCGGAGACGAAATCTTTCCGGCAAGGGAGGACAGCCCGCTCGCACCTCATACCCTGCGCCTCACACCTCACTTCTTTCGCCTCACAGGGACAGGCACCGCCGAAGACGGCGGAGCCAGTCCCCTCGCCTCTCACCTCGTACCCCGTACCCCGTACCCGCACCCCGTACCTTACTCTCCCCCCATCGCTTCCTCCTTGACCGGCTGGGCCAGTCCATTTAAGATTTCGCTCCCACTCGGAGGCCCCATGGCGAGCGCCCACAGGGTTCGCAAAGACAAGGACATCGACGTGCTCAAGGAGCACCTGTCCAAGCATCAGCTCAAGCTGACCCGCCAGCGGGAGCAGATCCTGGATGCCTTTCTCAAAGTGGAACACATTACGGCGGAGGAAATGTATCACCGCCTGGCCAAGCGGATCCCGCACCTGGGGCTGGCGACCATCTATCGGACCCTCAATCTCTTTTGCGAGGCCGGCCTGGCGCAGGCGCGCCACTTCGGTTCCCAAACGCAGTACGACAACGTGGCCCACAAGGGCCACCACGACCACCTCATCTGCACCTCCTGCGGCCGCATCGTGGAGTTCGAGAACGAGGAAATCGAGCGGCTCCAGACCGAAGTGGCCTCCAAACACGGCTTCTCGATCCAGCAGCACCGGCTGGAACTCTATGGTGTCTGTTCAGGCTGCCGTCATTGACCCTCTCTTTTTTTGCCTGTACAATTGAGAGCATGAATCAAAATCAATATCAGAGGCCTGCCCTCTGCTGGCTCGGCGCCTTCCTCTTCATGATGGGAACGGCCTTCCCGGTCGAGGCCGCCGACCGCCTGGTGGTCTATTCCGGCCGGGCCGAGCGGATGATCAAGCCGGTGCTGGATGCCTTCCAAACCAAGACGGGCGTCCAAGTGGATTTGCTCTCCTCCGGCTCGACCGAGCTGGTGAATCGTTTGCAGGCCGAAGGTCCTCGCACGTCCGCAGACCTCTTCATTACCAACGATGCCGGCAGTCTGGATCGCGCCTATGAGCTGGGGCTCCTCCTCCCGCTCTCGTCCAAAGAGGTTGAGCAGGCCATTCCGCCGACCTATCGCGCGCCGGACAACAGTTGGGTGGGGCTCTCCGGCCGCGTGTGGGCGCTGGTCTACAACACGAGCCAGACCTCGCCGAAAGAATTGGCCTCGCTCTTTGATCTGGCCGACCCGAAGTGGAAGGGACGCATCGCGATCCCCAACGCGGGCAGCGAGTATTTGCAGGCCGGCGTGTCGGTCCTCCAAGCGACGCACGGCGATGACCGGACCAAGCGGTTACTCGAAGGCCTGAAAGCCAACGCCGGCACGCAGGTCTTCGGCAAGAGCTCACAGATCGTGGAAGCGGTCGCGAAGGGACAGGTCGCGGTCGGCATCGTAAATCACTATTACATCTATCGTCATCTGGCAGCCCAGCCGACCGCGCCGATCGCGATCTTGATGCCCGACCAGCAACCAGGCGGCATGGGCGCCATCTTGAACGCGGCCGGCGTCGGCATTGTGAAGCAGACGCGCCATGCCGAGGCGGCGAAACAGTTGGTGGAGTTCCTCGTGTCGCCGGACGGCCAAAAGATGTTTGCCGACCTGAACAAGGAATATCCCCTTCGCGCCGACGTCACCCCGGACCCGGCCCTCCCCGCCCGCGCAAGTTTCCGCACGGCCGCCGTGCCCCTCTCCCGATTGAGCGAATTGCGGGAGCCGGCCATGGCTCTGATTGAAAAGAGCGGCCTGCGCTAGCACTCCTCGACTTCCATGATCACCGCCGCGCGCCAGCCTATCCAGAGCCCCTTATCGGTGATCGCGATCGGCGTGGCGGGCTTCATTTGCCTGCCGCTCTTGTACGTCGGCTACCTGGCGCTGACTGCCGATTCCGCCCTCTGGAGCCGGCTCTGGGGAACGCGCATTCCCGAGTTGCTCTGGAACACCGCGTCGCTGGCCGCCGGCGTCGCCGCGGCCACGCTGGCGCTGGGGCTCTCGCTGGCCTGGATCGTCGTGCGTTACGAATTTCCAGGCCGCCGCTTCTGGGAGTGGGCGCTGGTGCTCCCGCTGGCCATGCCGACTTACGTCCTGGCCTACGTCTACGCCTATCTCATGGGGCCCGGCGGCCCCGCGCCGCTGCTGTCGCCGCAGAGCTATCCCGGGGTCACCCTGGTCATGGCGCTCGATACCTTTCCCTTCGTCTACCTCCTGGCGCGCGCGGCCCTGTTGAATTTCAACGTCTCCTTCGAAGAAGTGGCGCGTGCCTGCGGCGCCTCGCCGCTGAAGACGCTCTGGCGGGTGACCTTGCCCTTGATGCGGCCGGCGGTGGTGGCCGGGCTGTCGCTGGTCATTCTCTATGTCGTTTCGGACTTCGGCGCGGTGTCCCTCTTGCGCTTTCAGACCTTGACCTACGGCGTCTACCAACAATTGACCGGCCGCTACGACCATGCCGCCGCCAGCGTGCTGAGCCTGCTCCTGGTAGTCTTTGCCTTTGCCTTCCTCGTGGCCGAACGGTGGTTCCGCCATCGCAGCCGCTTCTATCAAACGACGGGCCGCTACCGCGCCCCTGAACGACGCCGATGTGGACTCGGCGGCGGTCTCGCGGCCACGCTGCTGGTCGGTTTAGTCTTCGCCGCCTCCTTCGCCGTTCCCGCCTGGTACCTGTTCAAGTGGAGCGCGGAGGCGATCGCGCAAGGCGCCGTCGACAACCGCTTCTTCGGCTATGTCTGGAACAGCATGCTGCTGTCGGGCCTGGCCGCCTCCGGCGCGGTGATCATCGGCATTCCCCTCGCCTATTTGGCCAGCCGTTACCCCTCGCGCTTGAATCTCTTCTGTCTGCAGGCCGCGCACACCGGCTATGTGCTGCCCGGCCCCGTGGCCGCCTTCGCCGTGCTCGCACTCTTTGCGCAAGCGGCCCCCATGTTCTATGGCACGGTGGTGGTGCTGATCGTCGCCTACATCGTGCACTTTCTGCCGGCGGGCTTGCAGTCGATGGAGCCGGCCATTCAACAGGTGACGCCGAACCTGGAAGAGGCCGCGCGGAGCCTCGGCCTGGGCCTGTTTCAGACGATCCGGAAAGTCACGCTGCCCCTGGTGCGGACCGGCTTCATCGTCGCCTGGGTCTTGATGTTCTTGCAGAGCATGAAGGAGCTGCCGGCGACGCTGCTGTTGCGCCCCGTGGGCTTCGATACCTTGGCCGTGCGGGTCTGGCTGGAAGCCAGCGAAGAGTACTACCAGATGGCGGCGCCGTCGGCGCTCTTGATCGTCATCATGAGCCTGCCGGCCTTGTGGCTTTTGGTCTCGCGCGACTGGCGCGCCGCCTAAAGAGCGACACGATCCATGTCCATCGGCCAAATTACCAGAGCAAGTGCGGCGCAGGGCGCGGCAACCAGGGCCGCCGCCCGCCGTCTCGTGCTCGAGCTGCGGCACGTGACCTGCGCCTATCGGAGCGGCCATCCGGCGATCGCTGATATCTCGATCCAGGCGCGGGAGGGCGAGATTCTCTGCATCCTGGGCCCCTCCGGCTGCGGGAAGACGACCACGCTGCGCGCCATCGCCGGGTTCGAGCCGGTGCAGTCCGGCGAGATCTCCATCGATGGGACGCTGGTCTCGGCGCCGGGCACCATGGTCCCGACGGAGTCGCGCCGCGTCGGGATGGTCTTCCAGGAGTATGCGCTCTTCCCGCACTTGCGCGTCGCGCAGAACATCGGGTTCGGCCTCGAGCACCTGCCGGCGGACGAGCGCGCCTCCCACGTCCGTTCGATGTTGGAGTTGATCGGTCTGGCCGGACTGGAACGGCGCTATCCGCATGAACTGTCCGGCGGCCAGCAGCAGCGCGTCGCGCTGGCCCGTGCGCTGGCCCACAGCCCGGCCGTCTTGCTGCTCGACGAGCCCTTCAGCAATCTCGATCCCGACATGACCGGCAGGATGCGGCAGGAACTCGTGGAGATTCTGCATCGCACCAACACCACGGCCGTGCTGGTCACCCACGANNGCCTTTGCCATTGCCGACCGGATCGCGGTGCTGAACAACGGCCGGCTCGAGCAGTTCGACACGCCGGAAACCATCTACCACGTGCCCCTCACACCCTTCGTCGCGGATTTCGTCGGGCAAGCCGACTTTATTCCCGGTGTCGTGAAAAATGGGAAGGTCCTGACGGACATCGGCGAGTTTCCGAACCAGCCGGGCTTCCCGACCGGCCTGCGGGTGGTGGTGATGGTGCGGCCGGATGACCTGCTCATCGAACCGACGACCGCCCGCGGCCCCCTGATTCAAGCGCGGCAATTTCGCGGATCGGAAAATCTCTACACCATCGCTCTGCCGTCCGGCCATGTGGTGCACAGCAGCGCCCCCTCCACGAACGTCTACCCGGTCGGCACCTCCGTCGCGCTCCAGATCGTCGCCACACATACGGTGCTGTTCGAAGACCGTCGATCTGACCCGAACCGAGTCTCCGATCGTCCATCCCCCACCTAACCTATTGATTAATCATGTGATCAATCGATACCGCGACATGGGAAAATGGTGAATTTTCTTATTGATATTAGTTGTCAAATTCAATTACAATGCGCTTCCCTTGTTCATTTGAAAGATGGTGTAACTGATTATGGAAGTCCTCAAAGAAGCCGTCGATTACGGGATTATCGGTCTCCTGTTTGCGCTCAGTCTGTGGTCGGTTGCCGTCGCCATTGAGCGCTGGTTGTACTACAAGAAAGTCGACGTGGCGCGATTTGCCAATTCGCAGGAATGCGAGATCGCGCTAACGAAGCGCCTCGTGGTAATCGGCACGGTTGCGGCCAACGCACCCTATATCGGCCTGTTGGGCACCGTGCTGGGCATCATGCTCACCTTCCACACGATGGGGACCTCGAAGACGATCGCCGTCAGCTCGATCATGATCGGCCTCAGCCTTGCGCTCAAAGCCACGGCGGTCGGGTTATTGGTCGCCATTCCCTGCGTCGTGCTGAACAACATCCTGCGCCGCCGGGTTTCCGAGTTGCTGTCCCTCTACAAGGTCCAGCATGGATCGTGAACTGAATCAGATCAACGTCATTCCGTTGGTGGACGTCATGCTCGTGCTGCTTGTGATCGTCCTCACCACGGCAACCTTCATCACCACCGGACAGATTCCCGTCGACCTGGCCAAATCGAAGGAAGCGGGAGATCGGAAGGATGTGCCCTTGGTGATTACACTGACGTCGGATGGACATCTGTTCCTCAACGACAGTCCCGTGCCGGACAACGGATTGGGCGGCGCGTTGAGCGCGCACCCGCGAGAATCCCTTGTGGTGGTGCGCGCTGATAAGGTCACCATTCTCGAGCGATTCGTCCAGGTTGTCGATGAGATCAAAGGCCTGGGGTTCGGCCAAGTAAGCCTCGAAGTGATGAAATCATGATCGCACCGGCCCGCGTCCAAGACCACGAACCTCATCATTTCCTACAGGGCTGGGTGGGATCTCTGTTTTTCCATGCCGCCATGGCTACGATTGCCCTCATGATGATGTCGGCGTTTCGGATGCCGTCGCAGCCGGAAACCTTTAGGTGGAACGTCGCTCTTGTGGAACCGCCCCCGCCCGTCCCGACGGTGGCAAAGCCGCCACAGCCGACCCCGCCCAAGCCGAAGCCGACGCCGATCAGCGAGCCGGTCCAGCCCCAACCGGTTATGCAGACCGTACAGCAACGCGTGGTGCAGACGGTGCAGGCGGTTCAACAGGTGGTTCAGCGCGAGGTCGTCCAAGCCGTGCGCACCACGGCGGCGGTCACGACAGTCAATCACACAGCCTCCGTCGTGACGCAGGCTGTTCAGCAGACCGAGCCGACCCAGGTTGCCGCTCCGACCGCGATCGCCGCTTCCACAGCCGTCTCCCGTGAATCCGTCGTGCACGAAGCACCCCTCGTGACGGCCAGTACGGCGGCGGTTCAACAAGCGGCCGCTCCGGTGATGACCGAGTCGGTGGCCGCTCAGCCGACGGTTGCTTCAGTCCACGAGCGTCCGGCGTTCGAGCAAGCGGTACAGGCCTCTGTCACGCAGGCGATCCCAACCAAGTCAATTCCGGCCGCAAAAGCGGACTTCGGATGGCTGGCCGCCTCCCTCTGGGAGCGTATCCAAAAGGACATGAAGAATCGGTACCCCTACCTGGCGCGAGTGAATCGCCTGGAAGGGCAGGTGCTGCTCACCGTGGTGGTCAAGGCCGATGGAAGCCTGTCAGATATCAAGGTGAAAACCTCATCCGGCCATGCGATCCTTGACCGAGACGCCGAAGCCTTTCTGGCCTCTCTGTCGCCATTACGGTTGAAGCATTCCCTCGGGAAGGCTTCACAATTGGTCGAAGTGCCAATCAGTTATTCCCTTCGAGGGTAAGTCAGCAGGAAGGAGTCGCGGTACGGATGATCTCGCCACAGACCAGTCCCATCGTTTTTTGGCAGGCATTTCAGAGGAATAGGGCTCCAGTCTTCGTCATGATGCTATTCTTGGGACTCACCTCGCATGCCGTGTGGGCGATCGAGCCTGCGTCAAGAGAACTGGAAGAGGTCAGCGATGCGGAGAAGGTCAAATGGGCACGGGCGACGAAGGTGGTGATTACCGATGCCATCCGCGCGGCTCTGGATCGCACGACGGGACAGGTCATCGAGGCCGCCCTTCATTCCATCAGAGGGCGTCTTCTCTACGAAATCGAAGTCGTGACGAAGGATGGGGCCGTGGTCGAGGTCTTCGTTGATCCGCAAAATGGCAAGGTGGTGGACATGGGAGAAGCACGATGAGCGCGAGAACAATCAAATGGATATGTCAGTGCTTGGCGTTAGCGGGACTCATGATGATTGGCATCGGGCCGACCCGCGACGCGATCGGAGCGGATGCCAAGACCGCGGAAAAGTCATTCCAAGCGACCGTCACTGATAATGAGGGCAAAGAGCATGACATCAAGAACGTCATCTTCTACTGGGAAGAAAAAATCAGCGAAACGGCGTTCGTACCCCACGAACTTCGTCACCTGCCGGTCAAGAGCGGCAGTGCGACGGTGAACGTCAAGTTCGATTCGATCAAACAGGTGGATTTCAAGCCTGGCGCGGAGAAGACGCTCCCGGTCGTCTCGATTACCCTGACGAGCGGAAAATCCAAGGAGTTCTCGCTTGGGATCCCGGGCAGCATCAAGGGCCAGG
>FKKE01001309.1_pt1 | contig 14987 bp, 15 predicted proteins | sample 1106331 | NCBI WGS metagenome assembly FKKE01 (sample SAMEA3931202, study PRJEB13176) | freshwater metagenome | biome: Drinking water system; feature: drinking water; material: freshwater | place: China | collected 2013-02-06 | reverse complement strand
GGGCTCAGTTCGGTGAACGTGAAATCGGCCGATGTCCCATGGGATTCCGGGCGACGATGCTCCGCGGGCAGGTCCGGCACCGCATCTCGTTCTACCGTCATCGGTCCTTCGCCTCCTCCTCGACCCTGATGATGGCAGCGATGATACTGGGGACCGAGGCATCGACCCAGGTGTTGGCGACGTGCGGGGCCGCCGCCGCTGCCACCGCTAGTGCTTCGATCTCGGCAGCGGAGGGCTCGGGCATGTCGAGATCGGCCAGCCGGGTCGGCAGACCGACCGCCTCGAGGAAGTGCCGGATCTCCGTGCGGTCGACTTCGGGATCGTCCTCGAGCGCCAACTGAACCAACAGTCCGTAGGCGACGTGATAACCGTGGAGATGCCCCGACGACCCGCGCCCGACCTGCAGACCGCGGGTCATACAGTGCGCGATCGAGAGTCCGCCGTTCTCGTAACCGATGCCCGACAACAGGATCACGGCTTCGACGACCGCTTCGAGTTCGGGGGTGATCCGTGCGGCGGCGGCATCCCTCACAGCGCTCTCCCCGTCGCGCAGGAGGATGAGCGAACAGCCGGTGGCCACCACCTCGCCGATCATCAACGGTCGGGTTCCCTGCGTCGTGACACCGGTACCGCGCGCACACGAGCGGGCCTCGAACTTCTTCGCGAGCGCGTCTCCGATCCCGGAGATGAGGAACTCGATCGGGGCGCCCGCGATGACCTCGGTGTCCACGAGCACGGCGGCCGGGTTGGCCGGCAGCCGGCCCAGTTCCGAGAGCCGCCCGAACTCGTCGTACAGCGCGAACACACTCGCCGTCGGCCCGTCGTTGGACGCCACCGTGGGCACTGAGATCATCGGCCGATCCAGCTGCTCGGCAACACCTTTGGCGAGATCGAGGGCCTTCCCTCCGCCGATCCCGACGACGACGTCACCGTCCCGGGTGATCCGGTCGACCGTGGCGGCGATCGCGGCGCGGGTCACCGGTCCGGACACCGGCAGGATCTGGGCGCACAACTCGGTGATCGCCAGCGATGCCTGCACCCGCGTCCCGAGCATCTCGGCGACCGCCGCATCGATCACGACGACCGGTGCGGTACCGACCTCGGCGACCACCGCGCCGAGGTCGTCGAGTACACCGGGACCCTGGAGGTACTGCTGCGGGGCCGCGAACCGACGCGCCGAACGGACGACGCCGAGCCCGTCGAGCACGGCACTCATGCGTACTGCCAGTCGCCGGTGACGACCGCTCGAGTGATCGCGGGCTCGTCGAGCCCGAACAGCGCTTCGTTGTAACCCTGAGAACCGCAGGGGTGGAACCGATCACCGAGACCGATCCGGGTAATCGGCACCGAGATCCCACGGTCGGAGAGCGTTTCGACCACGGCGGTACCGAGACCACCCGACCGCAACCCGTTCTCGACGGTCACGATCCGCCCGACGTCGGCGGCCACGGCGGCAATGGCCTCGGTGTCGAGGGGCTTGATGGTCGGCACGTGCAGAACTGCGGTCGACACCCCGGACGCCTCCGCGGACTCGGCGGCCTTCAATGCGCGTGCGGTCATGAAACCGGTTCCGATGACCGCGACATCACGCCCCGGTCGCAGCATGCGGGCACGCCCGATCTCGAATTCGAAGTCGGCCTCGTCGAACACCACCGGAACTTTGCCGCGCAGGTTGCGGATGTAGAACGTGCCCGATGTCGCCGCAGCCGCCCGGATGACATGACGGAGTTCCACCGCATCGCATGGATCGATGACCGTCAGATCCGGGATGGACCGCATCACGACCAGGTCCTCGAGCGACTGGTGGGTCGCCCCATAGGGATTCACGAGTCCCGGCGATCCGGCCACGATCTTCACATCAGCTTTGCTGTGCGCACACGACACGGCGATGAAGTCGAGAGCACGGCGGGTGAGGAAGGCCGCATATGTCGCGCAGAACGCGATCTTGCCGACCTTGGCCAGACCCGCCGCCATCATGACCGCGTTCTGCTCGGCCATCCCGGCGTTGAAGTAGCGCTCGGGGAAGCGGTCTCGGAAGGGGATGATGTCGGAGTACTTGGACATGTCGGCGCTGAGCCCGACGATCCGGTCGTCTCGTGCGCCCAGTTCGGCGAGTTCGGTTCCGAACGGGGCCCGCTCGTACGGGCCCTCGACGTCGGCGATCTCTCCCATACCGCCCGCGCGGTTCTTGAGCTCAGCCACGATTTTCCTCCAGTTCCGCGATCAGCCCGGCCCACTCGGTGTCGTGGACGCGGACGAAATGTGCTCGTTCGCGGGCGACCAGAGTCGGTACGCCCGTTCCCGGTGTGGTGCGCGCGATCAGCACGCGCGGGACGGCTTCGGGGGCGATGGCGAGTGAGTCGAATGCACGCACGATCGCACCGAGGTCGTTGCCGTCGACTTCCTCGACGGCCCATCCGAACGCCGCCCACTTCGCGGCGATGGGTTCCATGTCCAGCACGATCGGCCCGTCGGCCTGAATACCGTTGCAGTCGACGACCGCTGTGATCGAGCCGAGCCCGAAGCTGGCGGCCGACATCGCCGATTCCCAGGTGGACCCCTCCTGTAGTTCGCCGTCGGACAGTTCGACGATGATCTTCTGGTCGCCGCCGTCGAGTCGAAGGCCGAGGGCCATGCCGACCGCCTGTCCCAGACCGTGGCCCAGTGAACCACCGGTGATCTCGACACCCGGGGTCTCGTCGAAGGTGCTCATCGGCAGCTCGCTGCCGTTGAGACCGTAGTCGGCGATCTGATCCTCGGTCAGGATGCCCAGCTCGGCGAGCACCGCGTACAACGCGATGGAGTAATGGCCGGTCGACATGAGGAAACGGTCGCGGGCAGGCGAGTCGGGATCGGCCGCATCGAAGCGCAGCTGTCGGAAGTAGATCACCGCGAGGAGGTCGGCTATGCCCAGCCCCTGCGCGATGTACCCTTCCCCCTTGTCCGCAGCCATCCGCATCATCGTCGAGCGCAATCGGTGTGCGGTATCGCCCAGTTCGGTCAGCGATGGCTGGTCGACACTGTTGTCTACGAGCATGTGTCAGGTGCCCTCTCTGGTCAGCTCGGCGTCGGCCGAGTGAAAGGTGCCGTCGATCGTGATCCCCCCGTCGACCCGCAGCACGGTGCCGGTGACGAAGGATGCATCGGTCGAGGCGAGAAATGATGCGGCGGCGGCTATCTCATCCGGAGATCCGAAGCGCCGCAACGGAGTCCGGCTCAGCAACCGGGGTTCGTCGAGGGTTCCGGACTCGATGCCGGACCGCATCATCCCGGTGTCGATGTAACCGGGCGCCACCGCGTTCACCCGGATGCCGTGGGGTCCCCACTCGGCCGCCAGCGTCCGCGTGATCCCGAGAACCCCGGACTTGGCTGCGGTGTAGGCCAATCGGTGTGGCAGGCCGAACGTCGACCCCACCGATGCCAGATTGATGATCGAGGCGGTCGGCGACTCACGCAGCAGGTCGAACGCTTCCCGGCTGCATCTCATCGTGCCGCCGAGATGGACGTCGAGCTCGGCCTGCCAACGCCCGGAATCGATCTCCTCGGCATTGGTGCGGGAGATGATACCGGCGTTGTTGATCAGGATGTCGAGGCGACCGTGGACTCGCCGCACCGACTCGACACCTCGACGAACCGAGCCGTCGTCGGTCACATCCACCACCAGTGCGGTTCCCGACACGTCCGCGGCGGCCTGGTCGGCGCGACCGGCATCGATGTCGGCGACGACCACATGATGGCCGTCGGCATGCAGCCGCCGCGCCATCGCGAGGCCGAGGCCTTGCCCGCCGCCGGTGATCAGCGCGACCGAACCATCCGCGGCGGTGCGGTGCCCGCCGTTTCGCCCGCCACTCATCGTCCCGACACCTCGCGCACGATCATGTCGCCTTCGGCCGCGGCGATCTCGTTGGCGTCGTGCGTGGTGTCGAACGGCTCCCAGCGGATCAGCATGCAGATGGCCGCGCCGATCAGCGGCACCGCGACGAAGATGGTGATGGTGGTCGACAGCCCCAGCGACTCCGACATCCGCGGGAACGCGTACAGGCCGACGATTCCGCCGATGCTCTGCGAAATGGTGGCCAGCTGTCCGCCGCGACCACGCAGATCGGACGGGTAGGCCATCGCCGCCATGGTCAGACCTGACACACCGGGGCCCGCCGAGTGGAAGAAGATGAACATCGCCGGGACGATGAACGCCAGGAGCACGGGGAGCGAGTCGAAGAAGACGCCGAGGATCAGGATCATCGCGGCGACTGCCAGGAAGCCGTATTTCGCGGCGCCGTTCGCACCGAGTTTGGAGGCCACCCAGATCGACGCGATTCCGCCGACGATGCCGAACACGTTGAAGACGATGGAACCGAAGGTCGCCTCGCCGAAATTCTCACCGAACAGGCTGAGCGCGATGACCGGCAGGTAGTAGGCGACGGCGTAGTACTGCAACGCCTGCATCATGGTGACCACGTTCGCCAGGATCGTTCGTGCGCGGAATCGCGTGCTGAACAGTTCGGTGAAACGTCGCTCCTTCTTCGGCTCCTCGATGGCCGCGTCGAGATGACCGGTGGGATAGGTGGCCTCGATCCCGTACATCGCCTTCAACGACTTGGTCAGCTCCGGGAGTCTGCCCTTCTTGGCGAGCCAGCGCGGACTGTCCGGCATCAGCGCGAACTGCGCGATGGCGACGACGAAGGCGAACACGGCGGCGGTGACGAGTCCCCAGCGCCAGATGCTCAGTCCGACTTCGAGGTGGTACAGGCCCAGGACGATGGCCAGCGCGACGACGGTCGAGATGTACCACTGGGCCTGCCAGAAGTTGAGCAGGTACTGCCGCTTCTTGGGCAGGTTCTCCGACAGGTAGGCCATGGCGACGCCCAGGTCCACGCCGTAGGCGGCGCCGGCGATGCAGCGCGCGAGGACCAGCATCGCGAAACTCGGTGCCGCGGCCATCATCAGCGCAGCGACGACCGCGACGATCTTGGCCACCACCATGATTCGCACTCGCCCGTAGCGGTCGGCGAGCAGACCACAGGTCGCGGCCGCGATGAGGGTCGCGACGTATCCGTACGCACTGACCAGCCCCACGCCGTTGGCGTCGAGGTTGAGCTGCTCACTCATCGGCGCAGTACCGGAGCTGAGTACCGCGAGGAAGTAGGCCTCGAAAGCGATGCCGGCGAGCCCGAGCACCAGCATGAGCTTGTGTCTACGGGTCTTGATGTCCTCCGTGTCGACCAGGTCGTCGACCTCGGCGACCGAGGTGAATGCCCGATTCCGGGCAGGGAGTAGTTGGGTCATGAGGAATCCGTTCAGGAGCGCCCGCAGTACCGACGGCGGGCGTGTCAACAGGTCACTGAATCGAGAAGTGTTGCGATCCAGCGTTTCAGGGATGGTCCAGCGCCACGTGGCGCCGGAACCGGGAGCGGTGAACTAGAGGTGCTTCAGCAGGTCGCCCAGTCTGTCGAGGAGATGGTCGGGTTCGTGATCGGCGAGTGTGTCGTGTCCGTAATATCCGTAGGCGGCACCCATCGTGCGGGTGCCCGCGGCGGCCCCGGAACGTATGTCCTGAGGGCCGTCACCGATGTACCAGGTATGGGCCGGGTCCAGCCCGGCCCGCTCCAGTCCGAGCAGGACGGGGGCTGGATGTGGCTTGCGTTCTCGGGTGTCGTCGGCGGTGACGATGGTTGCGAAGAGGTCGATATCGATGTCGAGGTACTCGAAATCCTTCTGCACCCGACTCAGTCGCTTGTTCGTGACGATGCCGACGGTGATGTCGCGGTCGGCGAGCGCGGCCAGTGTCTCGTGCAGTCCCGGGTAGGCCGCCACCCGTTGATACGCACTCGAGATGTAGTGCGCCCCATAGGCACGTTCCAGATCGACCGGATCCCCGTCCGACCACCGGGCGAAGATCTCGGGCGGTCGTGGCGCCATCAGTACGCTCGGGTCCTCGAGTTCCCCGGGCAGCGGCCGGTCGAGCTCGTTCTCGAACGTCGCCCGATAGGCCTCGACGATCGCGAACCTGGAGTCGATGAGGGTGCCGTCGAGATCGAACAGCACCCCGTTCGTTGAAGTGGGAACACCGGTGTCCGCGCGGGCGAAATCGGTCTCTGCGGTGCTCGTCGGGGAACTCATGCCTGCCCCTCCCGGGGGGTGAAGGCGAAGAACTCGCGCGGATTGTCCACGAACACCCGCTCCGCGATATCGGCGGGAAGGCGATCGCGAATCTGCTTGAGCAGACCGGCGAATCCCGGCCCACCTCCGTGGTGGGGCTGATAGGAGGGTCGGCCGAGGTCGCCGGAGACCATGATCTTGGTGTAGCCCTCGTCGAACAGGCGTCGCACATAGTCGACCCGTAGCTCGTCCGATGGGTATTTGGGCTTGGTCCAGTGATCGAAACCCAGCCAGACCCCGGTCCGCGCGACCTCGCGCAGGTAGCCGAAGTCGAGGTTTCGATCCAGGTGCCCGATGAGGACGTGGTCCGGATCGACGCCCAGATCGGCGAAGCCGTTCGCCTGTAGGTCGCCGAGCGTACCGGCCTGGCAGTGCGTGGAGATCGGGACACCGGTCATGAGATGCGCTCTGGCGACTGCCTGCTGGACCTTATGCTCGTCGTCACGGATCTCGTCCGTCCGGCAGGTGCCGAACTTGATCACGCCGGCCGGTGCCGAGGTGTTGTCGATCCCGGCGGTGACATCGGCAACGAACCGCGCGGCGATCTCGTCGATCGATTCCGTGGCAACCGAGTCCGGATAGTAGATCCCCTTCTGATAGCCACTCGCGCTGACGATGTGCACGTTCGAGGCTTGGGCGACCGCCAGCAGTCCGGTTGCATTGCGCCCGTAATCGGCGGTTGTCATCTCGATGAGCGCGCCGCCGCCCAGCCCATCGAAGTCCGCGACCTCGGCGATGGCCGCGTCGACGCGATCGAGGACCATGTCGGGGTCCTGGTCCTGCGCCCACTTGGGCGGGTTCGTGAAGAGGTGCTCATGGCACAGGGTCACTCCGAGATTCTCCGGGGCGATGTCGCCGAGCACGGTTCTGATGACGGGCACGAGTTCTCCGTTTCGGGGTCGAGAAGGGTGAAGGCCGGTCAGGCCGGGGACAGTTGGTCGATGTCGGCAGTGGCGGCCCACACCTCGCGCAACGGCTCGAGAACGGCGCGATAGACCGCGAACGCGTCGTCGTACAGGGCAGCGGTCGACGGATCGGGCTCATGCACTCGTCCGGGCCGGACCAGACAGGTGGTCACGCTGTCGAGGTCGGGATACTGCCCGGTGGCCACGGCCGCGAGCATGGCCGCTCCGAGCGCGCCGGACTCCGGGACATCGGGAGCCACGATCGTTTTCTGCAGGACGTCTGCAATGATTTGGCTCCACTCGACGCTGCGAGCTCCGCCGCCGGTCAGCCGGATTTCGTTGATCTGCACCGGCATCGCCGCATAACAGTCGCGCACCGACAACGCGGTGCCCTCCATGACCGCCCGCACCAGTTCGGCGGGTGTGGTGTCGCCGCGCAGATCGACGAAGCTGCCGCGCGCATTCACATCCAGGAACGGGGCCGTGGCGCCGGCTGTGTTGAGGTATGGGTGGAACACCAGTCCACGGCACCCCGGTTCGGCGGTACGGGCGAAGTCCCGCACCACGTCCCCGAGGGTCGTCGCACCGCGGGTGATGCGATCGACCTCGGCCGGACAGAACGTGTTGATCACCCAGTCCAGGCACAGCGTCCCGCCCCCGGAATTGGTGATCTGGCGCTGCCAGCGGTTCTCGGGCATGAGGAAGCCAAACCCGACTCCTGCCGGTTCGAGCAGCGGGTGATCGGTGGACGTGCCGTTCATCAGGCTTGTGCCGATGGTCGTGACGGCCTGACCGTCGTGCGCCGCACCGATTCCGATCATGTTCGCCGTCGCGTCGCCGGTGCCGGCACACACCGGTGTCCCGACCGGGAGACCGGTCTCGGCGGACGCTTCGGCGGACACGGTGCCGAGAAGCCCGTCGCTGACCCCGACCGTCGGCAAGCGGGTCGACATCTCTTCGATGCCGAAGGCGGTGAAGAACTCCTCGGACTTGCGCCGGCCACGGAAGTCGCAGGGCGCGAACGAGAGATCGGACTCTTCGGTGGCCACCACGCCGGTGAGCCGATAGTTCACGTAGTCCTTGGCCATGAAGAAGTGGCGGATGGCGTGGTAACGGTCCGGTTCGGCGCGCTTCATCCAGGCCAGCAGCGGGTATGGGGTTCCCGGGATCAACGCGTTCCCGCTGATCGCGAAGAGCGCGTCGAGATGCCCTCGGTCACCGGCTTCGTCGAGGATGCCCGCGGCGCGGGCATCGGGCCAGCAGATCGCACGGCCCACGGGTTCGCCGTCGGCACCTAGGGCCCAGAGACCGCCCATGTGCCCGGTGACGCCGATCGCCACGATCGAGGTCGACGGTTCGAGTTCTCCGACCACGGCCCTGATCGTGGAAGCCACTGTCGCCCAGGTCTTCTCCGGGTCCTCCTCGTGACGCCCAGCGGTCGGGTAGAAACTGGGCGTGCGCGCACCGCATTCGGCGACGAGCTCGCCCGTGGCCAGGTCGACGGCAATCGACTTCAGCGAACTCGTCCCCTTGTCGACACCGATCACGACTGAGCGACTCATCGGGACACCCCTGCGGCGACAGCCGCCACGCGGAGCGCGAGGCGGTCGACTTCGAGCAGCTGATCAGTTGCCGTGTGTCGAACCTGTTCCCCCGAAGCTTCGATCACTCGCACCCCGGAGGCTTGCAGGCGGTGGGCCAGTACCTGCGCCCCGGGATGGTCCGACTCGATCCGAATCTGCAGTTCGCGGCCAGCACCGGCCAGCATACGAACCAACGATGTACACAGGCCGCGCCAGACTGCACCGAGCACCTCCTCGGGCGAGGTCTGATACGACAGGCCGACCAGGACGTCGCGGCCGTCGACAGCCGCGTAGGTGACGCGGGTCGGGGTCGCCTCCCACTCGGCCACCGTCTCGGCGAACCGGGTCGTCAGGTCGGCGGCCACGTCGGGCGCGAACCGCTCCACGAAGGAGTCCAGCAGGTCCCAGCCGGGACTCGCCAGGGTCTCGACCGATCCGTTTGAACCCCGCACCACCACACGAGCAGGCTGGCCGGCGGCCAAGATCACCAGAGCGTCGGGAGAATCCGTGTCGTTTACGAGGACCTCCGAGCCTTGACTCGGTGTCCGGAATCCGGATAGCGTGTGCGCCATACGGAACGATTGCACGGCTAAGTATTTGTGTCAACCATCACATCATGGTCCACATGTGTCTCATGGCTCGGAAGAGTCGTTCCGACCAGGAGCCCAGATGCGATACCCGCCACCACTGGAACCGATTGATCAGTCCCACATAATCATTCGCGAGGAGATCAGCATGACAACACAGCGCGACCGGTCGGCCGAGATCGACCCGAAGAATCACATCGCGTCCATCATCAAGGCGGTCGATGTCCTCGAGGCCTTCAAAGGTGACCGTGCCGAGCTGTCGCTGGCGGATCTGATGAAGAAGTGCGGGTACAGCCGAACGACGATGTATCGAATCCTCAGCACCCTGGAAGTCGCTGGCTGGATCGAACGAACCCGATCCGCGGATTACCGACTCACCCTCCGCGTCTTCGAACTCGCATCGGCGGTCCTGGGCAGCTTCGACCTACGAACCGAGGCCAGCCATGTGATGTCGGAACTGGCGGCGCGGTTCGACGAGCACGTGTACCTCCTCGTCCCGGATGGTGCCCGTGCCGTGTGCCTCGACATGATCGAGAGCAGCCAGCCGATCCGGGTGATGGTCCTGACCGTCGGCCGGTCGCTGCCGCTGTACCTGGGCGGGGCACCCGTCGCGATGCTGGCCGAACTCGAGGACACCGCCCTACCCCAGGTGCTGGACTCAGGTCCGATGTTCACGCCGGCCGGTGACGAGATCACCGAGGAGGAACTGCGCGACCGGCTCGACGAGACCCGCCGGCGGGGCTACTCGATCAGCGTCGGGGACGTGACGCCCGGTGTCGCCGCCGTGGGTGCCTGCATCCGCGACCGAAAAGGAAATGTGGTCGCGGCGTTGAGTATCGGCGGACTTTCCGCGGACATGTCGGACGAGCGTCAGGACGAGATGGCCGCCGCCCTCATGGAGGGTGCGCTCACCGTTTCGCGCCGCCTGGGGTACGCCGGCTGATCGTGACAGTGTCCGTCACCGTCGGAAGAGCTTGTTGCCCAACCACACCAGCGGGTCGTAGGTGCGGTCGACGACTCGCTCCTTCATGGGGATCAACGCGTTGTCGGTGATCTTGATCTGCTCGGGACAGACGTCGGTACAGCACTTGGTGATGTTGCAGAGGCCGAGTCCGTGCTCGGTGCGCGCCGAGTCGCGGCGTTCGGCCACGTCCAGGGGGTGCATGTCGAGTTCGGCGACGCGCATCAGGAAGCGCGGCCCGGAGAAGTTCTGTTTGTTGTCCTCGTGATCGCGCACGACATGGCAGGTGTCCTGGCACAAGAAGCACTCGATGCACTTGCGGAACTCCTGCGAACGCTGCACGTCGACCTGTTTCATCCGGTACTCCCCCGGCGCCAGGCCAGGCGGCGGTGTGAACGATTGCACTTCACGGGCTTTGGCGTAGTTGAACGAGACATCGGTGACGAGGTCCCGGATCACCGGGAACGTACGCATCGGGGTCACCGTCACGACCTCGTCCTCGGTGAACATCGACATCCTGGTCATGCACAGCAGTTTGGGACGCCCGTTCACCTCCGCCGAACACGATCCGCACTTGCCCGCCTTGCAGTTCCAGCGCACCGCGAGATCCGGGGCCTGCGTCGCCTGTAGGCGGTGGATGATGTCCAGCACCACCTCGCCCTCGTTGACGGTCACCGTGTAGTCCTCGAGACCGCCGGCGTCGGTGTCGCCGCGCCAGATCCGGAACTTCGCGTCGTATCCCATGTCAGTCCTCCGAATGCCCCTCGGCTCGCTCGCCACCGGCGCCGGGATGACCGGCTATCTCGGCCGCCGTGTAGTACTTCTCGATCTCGGGGAACTCGAACAGCTCCAGGAGGTCCGGCCGCATCGGCGTCTGTTCAGTGCGCACGACGCTGACCTCCGGCACCGCGGCGTCGTCCCCGTCGAGGTCCGCGGTGCACACCAGCAGCGCATTGCGCCAGTTCGAGTCCATGGACGGATGGTCATCGCGGGTGTGACCACCGCGGCTCTCGGTGCGCATGAGTGCGGCCTTCGCGACGCACTCGCAGACCAGCAGCATGTTGCGTAGGTCGACTGCGAGATGCCAGCCCGGATTGAACTGACGATGTCCCTCGACCTGCATGCCGCCCAGGCGCTTTCGCAGGTCCGCGAGCACGCCGATCGCCTCCTCCATCTCGTCCTCTTTGCGGATGATCCCGACCAGATCGTTCATGGCCTGCTGGAGGTCGGTGTGCAGCGTGTAGGGGTTCTCTGGTTTGCCCTCGGCCGGCGGATCGAAGGGCGCCAGCACGGACGCCGCCGCCCGGTCGATGTCGTCGGCGGAGACCGCGGGACGGGTCGTCAGCGATTCGACGTACGCCGCCGCGCCGAGGCCGGCCCGCCGTCCGAAGACCAGCAGGTCCGACAACGAGTTTCCGCCGAGCCGGTTCGAACCGTGCATCCCGCCGGAACACTCGCCGGCCGCGAACAGGCCCGGAACCCGTGACGCGGCCGTGTCCGGGTCCACCTCGATCCCGCCCATCACGTAGTGACAGGTGGGACCCACCTCCATCGGTTCGGCGGTGATGTCGACGTCGGCGAGCTCCTTGAACTGGTGGTGCATCGACGGCAGCCTGCGCATGATCTCCTCGGCGGGCATGCGGGACGCGATGTCGAGGTAGACGCCGCCGTGCTCGGTGCCGCGTCCGGCCTTGACCTCCTCGTTGATCGCCCGCGCGACCTCATCCCGCGGCAGCAGGTCCGGTGTTCGCCGGGCGCTGTCGTTGTCCGCCAGCCATTCGTCGGCTTCCTCTTCGGTCTCGGCGTACTGACCTTTGAAGACCGGTGGGATGTAATCGAACATGAAGCGCTTGCCCTCGGTGTTCTTGAGAACTCCACCGTCGCCGCGAACGCCCTCGGTCACGAGGATGCCCTTGACGCTGGGCGGCCACACCATCCCGGTCGGGTGGAACTGGACGAACTCCATGTTGATCAGGCTCGCGCCGGCTCGCAGTGCCAAAGCGTGCCCGTCGCCGGTGTATTCCCACGAATTCGACGTCACCTTGAACGACTTGCCGATCCCGCCGGTGGCGACGACCACCGCGGGCGCCTCGAACACGATGAAGCGGCCGGACTCGCGCCAATACCCGAACGCACCGGCGATCGCGTCGCCGTCCTTCAGCAGTTCGGTGATCGTGCATTCGGCGAACACCTTGATGCGCGACTCGTAGTCACCGGTGGCGGCGTAGTCCTCCTGCTGCAGCGAGACGATCTTCTGTTGCATCGTCCGGATGAGCTCCAGCCCTGTGCGGTCGCCGACATGAGCGAGTCGAGGATAGGTGTGGCCGCCGAAGTTGCGCTGCGAAATCCGCCCGTCCGCGGTTCGATCGAACAGGGCGCCATAGGTTTCGAGTTCCCAGACGCGATCCGGGGCCTCCTTGGCGTGCAACTCGGCCATGCGCCAGTTGTTCAGGAACTTGCCACCTCGCATCGTGTCCTGGAAGTGCGTCTGCCAGTTGTCTTTCGAGTTGGCGTTGCCCATCGAGGCGGCACATCCGCCTTCGGCCATGACCGTGTGGGCCTTGCCGAACAGCGATTTGCACACCACGGCCACCGAGTAGCCGCGCTCGCGGGCCTCGATGACCGCCCGCAACCCGGCACCGCCCGCACCGATGACAACGACGTCGTACTCGTAGCGTTCCGGCTCGGTCATCTAGCGGGACTCCCAACGTTGAGAACGGCTGCACCACAGGCGTTGTGTTGTCACTCGGTCAACCCACGAACCTCAGGTCCGAGATGGTGTTGCTGGCGACCAGCATGATGTAGAAGTCGGTGAGCACCAACGTGCCGAGCGTGATCCAGGCGAATTGCATGTGCCGGGTGTTGAGCTTGGACACCTGACTCCAGACCCAGTACCGCACCGGATGTTTCGAGAAGTGCTTGAGCCGGCCGCCGGTCACGTGGCGACACGAGTGGCACGACACCGTGTAGGTCCAGAGCAGGAGCACGTTGACGACGAGGATGACGTTGCCCAGCCCGAAGCCGAAACCGCCGCCTTCACCGTGGAAGGCGACGATCGCGTCGTAGGTGTTGATCACCGAGATGATCACGGCCACGTAGAAGAAGTACCGGTGCGTTTCGCCGAGGCACCGCTGACCGCGCTCCTCGACGATCGTCTTGCGCAGCGCGACGAACCGATACGGGCGCGAGCACTTGTTCGACTGGTGCTCGAACTCGGCGACGTCCTCACGCTCGAGCCGCATGTTCGGATACCCGCGCTCCTTGACGATCTGCTCCTTCACACGCGGCTGCTTCGCGCGGGCGACGCCCTCGAAGGCCTCGTTCGCCTTGCGGACCAGCTCGGAGTACTCGCCCTCGTCTACGGCCTCTGCACGCGCGACCATCGGCTTGTACGCGTCGAAGCCGAACACGAACTTCACGCCGTCGTCGTGCCAGCGATCGAAGTGCGCGGTCTGCGAGAACGCGCTGTCGCCGCGCAGAAGGATGTCGTTCCACCCGGCGCTGCGGCAGAGCGCGATCGCCCGCGTGAAGTACTCGGGCGCGCCCTCCTGAGACGGTCGGTTGCCGCCCCGGTTGACGATGTAGAGAACCTCACCTGTGTTCGCGAGCGTGACGGCGAGCGGGTGGTAGCCCCAGATCCCCTTGTACGAGACGTCCATCCCTTGCTTGCACTCGCCGGTCGTCTCGACGATCGAGCCGTCGGCATCGATGCACGCGCGGGCCTCGAAGAACGACGCCGGCTGCTGCTGCCACACGCCGACGCGCACGGCGTTGAAGACGTCCATCATCGCGAGGATCTGAGCGACATCGAAGCGTCGACAGAAGTCGCCCGCAGTCGTCGGGTCGGGGATCGTGCGCGCACCGAGCGCGTCGAGGAACGCGCGATCGCTGCGGCGGACCTCGATGTCATCGAGCACGCGACCACCAGCGAGCACGTTGTAGGCGATGTTGAGGATGTGGTCCGACTCGCTGTAGGGGCAGCGCCGCTTGAGGATCGGCAGCTGCGTGTCCAGCGCCCCCACCAGGCCGACCTTCCGCGCGAGCATGTGCAGCGCGCCGATGCCCCCGCATCCGATCGCTCGCGTTCGGTCGCTCACCTCGTACTTGATCCGCGACGCCCCGAGCTCGGGGCTCTCGTCCCGTGGCGCGCGACCGCCCTCTGCTCTTGCGAGGCGGCGCTTGATTCGGTCCTGTTCAGATCGCAGCTGGCGGCGTACGTTTTGGTTCACCTGAAAGCCCTCCCGTTTTGTTGTCTCGCAACAGGAGAACGCTGGGCTTTCAGCCAAAATTCCATGACGCGCTCGCGCGTCACGCTTGGTTAGGGTCTAGGACGAACGCTGGACCACCGCCGCGCGCTCGAACCGTGCGACGAGCTCGACGTGCAAGGTATCGGCGAAGAGATCGACGAGCGTGACCTCTCGAAGCTCGAAGCCGCCTGCGACGAGCGCCGCGGCGTCGCGGGCGAGGAGGGTGATCGAGGCGCCGAGGTCGGCGAGGGCGACGGCGCAGGCGCGACCGATGCCCTGCGAGGAGCCGCAGACGAGGGCGCGTTTGTTGGCAAGGGAGAGGTTCATGCGGGTGAGGATAGCGGGTGGTGACCACGGCCTCTGCGCTCGAGGCCTTGTTCAGGAGTCGCTGCTTTCGCGTCGGGCTCTGTTGAGGGTGGCTGACGTCGTTCGCGGCAGTGTGATGATGAAGTCCGTGCCGCGGCCTGGTTCGGTGTGGAGGGTGATGGCGCCGGCGTGCGCCTCGATGATGCGGCGCGCGGTGGGGAGGCCCAGGCCCGTGCCGC
>FKKE01001245.1_pt2 | contig 14993 bp, 16 predicted proteins | sample 1106331 | NCBI WGS metagenome assembly FKKE01 (sample SAMEA3931202, study PRJEB13176) | freshwater metagenome | biome: Drinking water system; feature: drinking water; material: freshwater | place: China | collected 2013-02-06 | reverse complement strand
GGTAAAGTTCAGTTTGTAGCTCGTACAGCGAGACAGTCTACCTCAGGGCCAGTGGGTAATTAAAGGGCCCTCCCATGACCGGCGAACAGGGTGGGTCATTCCTAACTTTTTGATTCACAAAGAAAAATTTGACATTGGGGGGAGGACCAAGGTAAAGTAGCACCACGTGATCACTGTGACAGTCCGCCGGTGGCACGGATACAAGAAAGCGGACTTCGCGATCGCCGATCGCATCGCGACCAGGTCCTGTTTGGAGCGGACTCCCTCCTGATTCTGCCTCCCCTCGGTTCTCTGATCCCGTGACAATGCGATCAAACTGAAAGGATCGTTCTGTGCAAACTGTTTCCTCTACTTTTAATGCCCTTGGTCTGTCCACTGCACTTTTGCAGGATTTGACCAAGGCTGGTTTTGCTCATCCCACCTCCATCCAGGCGCAAGCCATTCCGCATGCGCTGGCGGGGCGAGACGTGCTCGGGTGCGCCCAAACGGGGACGGGTAAGACCGCCGCGTTCGTCGTGCCTATGATCGAGCGCTTGGCTGCGATGCCGAAGGGCCAGCCGCATGGCTTGATCTTGGTGCCGACCCGAGAACTGGCGGCTCAGGTCCATGAGGTGATCGACAAGCTTGGGCGCAGCTCCCGTATCTTTGCCACGCAGATCATCGGCGGGGCGGACATGCAGGCCCAGGTTCGCGGTCTCCGGCAGAAGCCGGATATTCTCGTGGCGACGCCGGGGCGGTTGCTTGATCACATGTGGAACGGGACGGTGAATCTGGCATTGATGAAGATTCTCGTGCTGGACGAAGCCGACCGTATGCTCGACATGGGATTCGCGCCGCAGATCAATCAGATTCTGGAAGCCTTGCCGGAGGAGCGCCAGACACTATTGTTCTCGGCAACCATGCCGGCCGATTTGGCGACCTTGGCCCGGGCGAGCGTCAAGAATCCGGTGCAAGTCATGGTGGCGCGTCCGGCCACCACGGCCGAGGGAGTGACCCAAGCGGTGCATCACACCACGCCGGACCATAAGACCAATCTGCTGGTCTCCCTCCTCAACGAGGGGCAGGGGACGGTGCTGGTCTTTACCAGGACCAAGCATCGAGCCGATCGGCTCGGCCGTGTCCTCGGCAGTGCCGGGCATAAGGTGGCCGTGCTCCACGGCAACCGGAGTCTCTCCCAGCGTCGTTCCGCTCTGGAGGGGTTCAAGCGAGGCAGCGTCCGCGTGCTCGTGGCGACGGATATTGCCGCGCGGGGGATCGACGTGGCGAATATCGGCCATGTGGTGAACTACGACCTGCCCAATTGTCCGGAGGACTATGTCCACCGGATCGGGCGCACGGCTCGGATGCATGCGAAAGGCCGGGCCACCAGCTTCGTGACAGCCGAAGATCGCGGTCAGTTGCACGCCATTGAGAAATTGCTCGGCCAGCGGGTCCCAGTGGCGGCGGGCAGTCCGGCACCCTCGCACCCATCCGGTCCTGCCAGGGCCGGCCATCATGCCGGGGCGGAGCGGAACGCTCGTCCGCGACATAGGCGGCCCGGTGGGGTACAGAAGCGAGAGGCCGGCCATCATGGCGGGCGGCAGGGCGCCCAGGGCCATCGAGAGGAAGAAAGCCGTCCGAATGGAGGGATGCATCTGATTAAGTAGTCCTACACGCAGGGCATCTCTTTAGTTGGAAACAGGCCCGCTGGCTTCGGCCAGTGGGCCTGTTTTGTTCAGCCCTGTCCTGCTCTAGGGGAGAGGCGCTATTCGCCATGAGTGCTCCCCCTCCACCCCCCCCTTCCGTAGGGGGCTCCCCTCATGTAGCCCGATAGGGCTTCGTCACATATCGGCCAATGGACGTCCCTGCCCCGGCCAATCTTTGTCCCATGGGCGCCTCGGCGCACTAAATGATGAAAATTCCCAGGCAGCCCCCCTCGAAGGGAGGGGAGGCCCTTCCTCGTGGCAATAGGATCTTTGGGCCCCTCCCATTAAGCTCAGAATCATGACAGCGCAGGCTTCAGGCCAGGAGATGCAGGGCACGGGACCTTTGAAGGTTTTTCGGCCAAACGATGCAAGGGTGGACCATATGAACACCACATCCTACATCCGGGAGACGAAAAATCAGAGAGCGGTCATCCAGGGAACCAGCGGAGCGCTCGTGCTGTTGTGGTTTGTCATGCTGCCCCCCGCCACGACGACGGAGTTGGCCCGGTATGTTGATCGCACGGGTACCATCTCCGCCCTCAACGCTTCCGATGAGCGCATGACCGTCCAGCTCTCTCCGGCCCGGCAGAAGGCTCAGCCCGTCCAGCTTTCCCAGCAGGAACTGAAACAAACCATCCGCTCCGCCGCCCGGCAACATCGGTTGTCGCCCGCCTTGTTGTGGGCGGTGATCAAGACGGAGTCAAACTTCGATGCGGCGGCGGTCTCCGCCCGAGGGGCGATCGGCCTCATGCAACTGATGCCGGCGACGGCCGCCTATCTCAAGATCGAGAATCCGCACAATCCGGCCGAGAACATTCGCGGCGGCGCGCGCTATCTCCGCTATCTCCTGAATCGATTCAACGACAATCTGCCGTTGGCCTTGGCGGCCTACAATGCGGGGCCGTCCCACGTACGCCGGCATCAGGATCAAATCCCGCCGATTCGCCAGACGCAACAGTATGTGGAGAAGGTGCTCGCGCTGTACAGTTCGCTGCAGACGGATATGGTCCCCTCGGCGAGCTAAGGGCGCGGAGTCGCTGCCCGTCCGACTGTCGAGCGTGAGGACGTCGGTCTCTTACCCCTCGTCGCGATGCACCGTCTCCGGTGAGAAGGCCGGAAGACACACGGCGACGTAGTCGGCCCCCTCCGGTGTCGGACTGCTGTAACGAATCCATTCGCCGCGCGCCACGATCACCGCTTGTCCGGCGGCCACGTCAAGAACCCCGCTCCGCGATTCCACCCGTAAGAGCCCTTTCAGCACCAGCGTATACTCGTCAAATTCCGGCGTCTGTCCCGGCTCTACCCATCCGCCCGGGCTCGTCATCTTCGCGATACTCACGGCGGCTGTCCCGCTGTTGACTCGACCGACAAACTCCTCGATTCGCTTGGGCTTGTTGCCCGCTGCTTGGATGATGGCCGGGGTCGGAAGATGTCGGGGCATGGGAGACTCCTTTTTGGTCGAACTAGCGAATGCGAAGCTCGCAAAGCTCCTTATCGACTTGAAGCCTTTCTGAGGAGCGGAACGAGGTCCTCGTAGCCTCGCTCCATCGCGTCTTCCAACGGGCTGGTGTAGTCGTCGATGCGGGTGCGCGCGAGGGGATCTGCGCCATGAGCAAGGAGCAACTGGACGAGCGCGGCATCATGCTGCGAGACAGCCCAATGCAACGGAGTCCAGTCGTTGATGCCCCGTTGCTGCACATCGGCGCCGTGGTCCAGCAGCAGGGACAGGAGGTCTCTGATATCGCTCCGGTCGGAGGAGAGGGTGGCAATGAGCGATGGGAAGCCGCCGAGCGAGTCATAGTTGGGATCGGCCCCCTCCTTCAACAAGGTCTGCACGAAGGAAATAGGGCTGTGAGAGATGGCGTATTCGAGGCAGTTGTCCCCCAATCCCCACTCGCGGGGCATCGGCTGGTTTGGGAATTCCGGGGAGTCGCCCAGTAGCGCTCTGAGCGAGTCAAGGTCTCCTCGGAGAAAGGCATCGTGGACGGCCAGTACCGCCTGGTAGGGGTGGGAACGATCGGCCATGAGGCGTCGCTCGTTTGAATATGTGGGGGCGATTCTAGCATGGATCGTGGGGCATCGCCCTGCTCGTTGCGAGGCGGGGATAAATGGGATAGAGTGCCTTCTATGCCTTTATCGCCACAGGAGGTTGAGCGGCTCATTCGCGCGGAACACTGGGACCCCTTCGCGCTCCTGGGTCCTCATCCGATCAATTCCTCCGGCCAAGCCTCGGTCGTGCGCGCCTTCCTGCCGGAAGCCGATGAAGCCACCGTGCTTCTGGACCGGGCAGACGACAAGGCCGTTCCTATGACCAAGGTCCATGAAGCCGGCCTCTTCGAGGCCGCGGTCCACCGGCCGTTCGATCGCACGCGCTACCGGATTCGTGTGCGGGACCGCTGGGGCGGGGTCACGGAACGCCACGATCCCTATGCCTTTCCCACCTGGCTGTCCGACCTGGATCTGCACCTCTTTGCCGAAGGCCGGCACTGCCGGCTGTACGAACGGCTGGGAGCGCAGGTCGGAGAGATGGAGGGCATCCGCGGCATCAGCTTCGCGGTCTGGGCACCCAACGCGGTGCGCGTCAGCGTCGTCGGCAATTTCAACGGATGGGATGGCCGGCGCCATCCGATGCGCAATTGCGGAGGGACGGGGCTGTGGGAATTGTTCATCCCGGACCTCGGTGCCGGCGAGATCTACAAATATGAAATTCGTGCGCGTAATCAGGATTTCACGATGCTTAAGGCCGATCCCTTCGCCTTCGCGGCGGAAGTGCGGCCGAAGACGGGATCGATCGTCGCTCAGACAGGGGGATATCGGTGGGAAGATCAGCACTGGATGCGGGAGCGCCCGCGGCGGAATCCCCTGAACGAGCCGCTGGCCATTTATGAGGTCCATCTCGGTTCGTGGATGCGGGTACCGGAGGAGGGGCAGCGGTGGCTGACCTATCGGGAGTTGGCAGGGAGGCTCATCCCCTACGTGAAAGAGCTGGGTTACACGCACATAGAACTCTTGCCGATCACCGAGCATCCGTTCGACGGATCGTGGGGCTACCAAACCACCGGCTACTTCGCCCCGACCAGTCGCTACGGCTCACCCCACGACTTCATGGCCTTTGTCGACGCCTGCCATCAATCAGGCATCGGGGTCATTCTCGATTGGGTGCCGTCGCATTTTCCCGACGACCCGCACGGCCTCTCCTGGTTCGACGGGACGCATCTCTATGACCACGCGGACCCCAGGCAGGGCTATCACCCTGAATGGCACTCGCGCATCTTCAACTTCGGCCGCGCCGAGGTGCGAAATTTTCTCCTGAACAGCGCGCTCTGCTGGCTGGACCGGTATCATATCGACGGCCTGCGCGTGGACGCCGTGGCCTCGATGCTCTATCTGGATTACGCCCGGCAACCGGGCGAGTGGATTCCGAATCAGTTCGGCGGAAACGAGAATCTCGACGCCGTCGAGTTTCTCAAGGAGTTCAACGCCCTGGTCCATCGTGAGCACCCGGGCGTCCTCACGATTGCGGAAGAATCGACGGCTTGGCCGGGGGTCTCGCGCCCGACCTACGTAGGGGGGCTCGGCTTCAGTCTGAAATGGAACATGGGCTGGATGCACGACATGCTGGCCTACTTTTCCAAGGAGCCCGTGCACCGGCGCTTTCATCAGAATCACATTACGTTTGGATTGCTCTACGCCTTCAGCGAGAATTTCGTGCTCGTGCTGTCCCACGATGAGGTGGTGCACGGCAAGCGGGCGCTGCTCGACAAGATGCCGGGAGACTTGTGGCAGCGATTCGGCAACCTCCGGGCGCTCTATGCCTTCATGTACGGTCACCCCGGGAAGAAATTGCTGTTCATGGGCGGGGAGTTCGGGCAATGGTGGGAATGGAACCACGACACCAGCTTGCAATGGCACCTGCTGGAACATGAGTCGCATCGCGGACTCCAGCGGCTGGTGCGCGATCTCAACCGGCTCTATCGATCCGAGCCGGCCCTGCATCAAGTGGACTTCACCTGGGCCGGCTTCCAATGGATCGACTTTAACGACGAACTGCACTCGGTGATCGCGTTTATTCGTCGAGCGGAAGATGCCAGCGCGTTTATCGTGTGTGTCTGTAATTTGACGCCGGTCCCGCGCCATGGCTATCGGATCGGGGTGCCTGTGCCCGGCTGGTACCGTGAAGTCCTCAACAGCGACGCGTCCGTTTATGGCGGAAGCAATATGGGCAATGCCGGCGGCGTCAGCTCGGAACCGATCGAGAGCCACGGGTTCATGCAGTCAATCGTCCTCACGCTCCCTCCCTTGGGCGTCCTGTACCTCAAGCCGGCCTGAGCCGGGCGGACCGGCGTTTCCCTTTTGTTGTTCCTCCTCCCCTCGCCTTGCGTTTGGTTCTTTGATGCGAGTAAGATTGCCCGTTTGGAAGCCACCAGTTCGTAAAGGAACTGCTGAGAAACCGCGAGGTTAGGCGCGAGGGTCCCCGTGCGCGAACTTTCCCTGGCCGAGGTCTTTCAACTCGGCTACTACTGGGAAACCAAGATTCTGCTGACGGCGGTCAAGCTCGACGTCTTCTCGGCGTTCGACCGGAGGCACCGGACCGCGGAAGAGGTGGCCCAAAAGATCGGAGCCGACTCCAGGGCCCTGAGTTTGCTGCTCAATGCCTTGGTCTCCATCGGGCTGCTTAGAAAAGAAGGAGACTTTTACGAGAACAGCAAAGTGGCCCAAACTCATCTGGTTCGGGGGGAGGCGGAGTTTGTCGGGCACTTGCTCTTGCTGCACGATGCCGAGTGGGGTAACTGGACGAAACTGGAAGAGGCGATCCGCACCGGAAAGTCGCCCGTCGCCCAGCATGTCTTCGAGACCGATCCCGACTTGGGCGCCAACGTACTCGCCGTGCTCCATCGGATCGGCAAACAGAGCGGTCCGAGTTTCGCCCGGAGGCTCAAAATAGATGACGCCCGCAGTCTCTTGGACCTGGGCGGCGGAGCCGGCACCAACGCGATTGCCTTTTGTTCGGTCTATCCGCAGTTGCGCGCGACGGTCTTTGAGCTCCCGCAGACTCTGCGCCTGACCGAGCGGACGGTCAAAGAGGCGGGACTCGACCGACGAATCGATCTGAAAGCCGGTGATTTCAACCGCGACCCTCTCGGCGGGCCTTACGACGTGGTGCTCATGTCGGACATCCTGCACTACCAGGATGGGACGGGAAATGCCGCGCTGGTTGAAAAGGTCTTTGCGAGTCTGTCGCCCGGCGGCCGTCTCATCATCAAGGATCGCTTTCTCGAGTCATCACGGACAAGTCCCGCTTGGACGACGGCCTTTGCCGTGCACATTTTCGTCAACACCGAGCGGGGGCAGTGTTTTACGACGGCCGAAGCCATGGACTGGATGCAGCGGGCGGGCTTCCAGTCGGTGGCCGAGCTGGAACCTTGCGCGGTCATCCAGGGAACAAAGTCGTGAAGGGTGTGGTGTGAGGCGTAAGGAGCGGAATCGAAAAGAATGACAGAGTTTCTCAAACAGCCCGGATTTCTAGGCACCCACGCCACGATGGGCGCGGACCTGAGCCAGACCATGGCCGCCCTGTTTACGGGCCTGTTCGTTATCGGATGGATTCAGGCGCGTCGCAGCCAAGCCGGCGCGCACCATTGGCTGATGCTGGGCGGTATGATCGCGATGCTGGCCTTCTTTACCTCCTATTATCTCTTCCGCCAATTGGGCGTGCTGGCGGTTGAGGGGAAGGAAGGATTCGGAGGCTCGCAGGAGCTCTACGACCACGTGTTTATTCCTGTCCTCATTCTTCACATCATTCTCGTGATTATCGGTCTCGTGATGGCCGTGTACATGATCGTGCTCGGCTTTCGCGCCCAAGTCTTCGAAGGGGGCCGGCGAATGCTCCGCGAAGGCCTCCTGCAAACGTCCGGCGGTACGATCATGAAAATCTTTGGGGGCATCACGGCCGTGGTGCTGCTGCTGTTCTTCTCGCGTGTCGCCTCGGCCGGGTTCTCGTCTCGGAAACTGGCCGTCTACGTGGGGCTCTTGGCGCTGGTCGCCATCGTGTTCGCCATTGAGTTTGCCATTCAACGCATCTGGCCCGATGGGGCTCGGCGACATCGAGCCCTTGGCCGCTTCACGATGCTGATCTACTGCATCCTGTTTCTGACCGGCAGCTTCACCTATGCCATGCTCTACATTTTGTATCCGGGGAAGATCGGATGACCGAGCCGACCACTCGTCACACAGCACTCATCACGGGGTAGAATCATGTTGGTCTGTGGCTGCGGCCGATGGATGCACACGCAGGGGATTGAAGAAGAGCCGGGGCTTGCCCTGGACCATTGGCTGGTCCGATCGGAATGTTGCGGCTGTCACTGGCGGGTCGGCCTCGAAGCTGAGTCGGCTGCGGCGCTTTCTTATGTGGATCGGCTCATGTGGACCGATGAAGCCCTGCATCTCCTGGATCGCATGCCGCCCTATGTGCAGGCGCTCATGCGGCCGGCGGTCGACGACTATGCGCGGTCGAAAAATGCTCGTGTCGTCACCATGGGATTGTTGGGAGAAGCTCGTCGCGGCGGAACCATCCGGTGGGATGCGGAGGCCGAGGCGCGATTGAGTCGGGTGCCGGCCTCGGTTCGCACGATGGCCAAGGCCGAGCTGGAAAAAACCGCATTGGAACGGGGACAGGCGTCCGTGTCGGTAGCTTTGATGGAAGAATTGAAAGCCCGGTACTTTGGCATGGCTTCGAAGACATAAGGCGTGAGCCGTGAGGGGTGAGGGGATGAAACTTAATGGATTAGTCAGCTGTGAGTGATCGGCTGACCCAACTCCTTATCCCTCACTCCTTACGCCTCACGAACGATCGATGTTGCATCGAATGACCTTGCGGGTCCTCCCGCGATTGACCCTCGCCGTGACGTCGGACGACGTGCGCCGTCGCAAGCGCTGGGTGATGTTCGTCGCCGGCTTCATCGCCTTTGCCTTGTACCGCCTGGCCAAGCGAGTGGTCCCGCTGGATCAAGCCGTTCCACTGCTCATGGTCAGCGGCGCCGTCTGTGTCCTGGGAGCCTTGATCGCCTATGGCATCGGGCGTGGGCTGGACTGGCGTCGCGTGCGGGCGCAGGACGGCATTTGGCGTCTGGTATGGGTGACAGGCTGGATCGGATTTGCATACGGCGTTCAACTCTCGCTCCTCGTGCTGGCCCTGCTCAAGTTCGTCGCCCAGTATGATTTTCTCCAGCATCCCGACGGACCGGCCATGATGGCCGTCATCATTGCCTGCACCTCCGTGGTGCGCGATGCCTTCGAGATCGGACATGTTCGTCGTTTGCAGACGGAAGGGAGTCCGGTCTTGACGTTCCCCAGCGGGGCGCCCTTGCGCGCGCTCTTGGCCGAGCAGCCGAGAGAACTTCTCCTCTGGGCCGGCGGAGCAGCCACTCCGTGCGCGGTAGCGGCGGTGGCTGGCGCCGCGATGGGAGGGTGGGGCGGCTCGGCGCTGGTCCAACTGGCTCTGGTGACGATGCTGGCCGGCACAATGATGCTTCCTGCGTTCTTGAATGGGGAACGACCCACGAGACCTTGGCGGGCCGGTATGAGAGCGATCAGGGCGTCGGAACTCTTTCGATTCTGGTGGTGGCCGGGATTGGCCTTTGCGGCGACCTACTATCTGGTGGCCGCCGGCGCGCTGGCTTTCGTCGTCCCGTCCCTATCTCCCTCCGTGGTCACGCATGGAAGTGTCGCGGCCATCGTCGGGGCCATCATGGCCGTCTATGGATACTACTTAGGTCACCGCCGCCAGGTGGAGGATCGGGTGGAGCGCACGGTGCCGGCGTCGTTGTTGCGCTGTCCGTTTGTGATGGGTCTTCTCTCCGGCGGCGGATCACGGGAGCAGATGCCGATCGCGTCGGCGGACGTGGCGCTTGGAGAGACGGGACGGCATGGGTAGCTTGCGGGAACGATTGCAAGTGATGTTGTTCGACGGGATCGCCCGGCGGGGCCTCTGGATCTTCGCCCTTGGCGTTGTCGCGCTGGTCGGGTTGACTTCCCCGATCATGGGATGGGCGGACTCCGAGGGCGAACCCTCGACGGACATCTACTTTAAGACTCCCGGTGTGCCTTCAGGCCCACCGGCCCCCGCGGCAGACTTTGGCGCCTACCCGCGCTACGGCTCGTTCGACAATCGAACGTTCGTCTGGTTCGTGACCCAGCAACACACCTACTTCGGCGGGTTCGTGCTCGCGCTGCCGCTCTTTTGCGTCATCTTGGAGTTCGTCGGGCTGATCATGCGCGACCGGGCGGCCGCTGTCCGTTACGACCGGATGGCGAGAGATTTTCTTCGCGTCGCGCTCTTGGCCATGTCGCTCACAGCCGTGGTCGGCAGCCTCATGCTTGGGCTCTTCGTCTGGTTCTATCCCAGCTTCATGAAGTATATGGGCGGCACCTTCAAGAGCATGATGCCGATTTACGCCTTCGTGTTCTTGGGAGAGGCCGTGCTCCTCGTCGCCTATTACTACACCTGGGATCGGTGGCGGGGGGCGGCCTCCAAGTGGATTCATGCCTCGCTCGGGGTGGTGGCCAACAGCTTGGGCGCCGTCCTCCTCTTCCTCGCTAACGCCTGGATCGCCTTCATGATGTCGCCGGCCGGCGTGGACGCCCAGGGACGGTACCTGGGCAACGTGTGGCATCTCCTGCATTCGGCGCTCTGGAATCCGCTGAACGTCCATCGATTTCTCGCCGACATCATGTCGGGTGGCGCCGTCGTGATCGCGTACGCCGCCTATCGATTTCTCACGACGGAATCCGAGGATGAGCGGGCCTACTACGATTGGGTCGGCTATGTCTTTCTCTTCGTGACCGTCTGCGCCCTGCTGCCCATGCCCTTTGCGGGCTATTGGCTCATGCGCGCCGTGTACAGTTTTCGGCAGAGCATGGGCGTGACGATGATGGGGGGGCTGCTGACCTGGCTGTTTGTCGTGCAGGCCTTGCTCATCGGCGTCTTGTTCATGGGGATCAACTACTATCTCTGGCAGAGTATGGCTCGCATCCAAGGGAGCGAGCGGTATCAACATGCCCAGCGCCTGATTCTCGTTGGATTGACCGGCTGCCTGCTGGTGTGGCTGACACCGCACACGATCATGATGACGCCGGCGGAAGTCAAAGCCATGGGCGGGGCGCAACATCCCGTGATCGGGAATTACGGCGTGATGTCCGGAAAAAACGGCGCGATCAACGTCATGATCTGTCTGACCGCCTTGAGCTACATCTTTTACCGGCGGGCCAACCGCTCGATCGTCGTGCCCTGGAAGCGAGAGGGAGACCTCCTGCTGGCGGTCCTCTTCGGCGTAGGGCTGGCCAATATCATCTGGCTCGCGATCTACGGGTACTATCTGCCCGCAGCGGTGCGGGTGGGGCTCTCGGGGCCCCAGGCCATGACGACGCTGACGCTCGTCGTCGTCGGACTCCTGGTCAATCGAGCCATGCTGCAAAGCGCGAACGTTCACGGGCCGATCCAGTGGGGGAAGATGCCGGTCCGCGGGATGGTGACGCTGTTCGGATTGGCGGCCTCCTTTACCTGGGTGATGGGACTCATGGGCTACATACGCTCCTCCGGACGGTTGAATTGGCATGTGAGCGAGCTGATGGCCGATGTCTCGCCCTGGTCGTTTACGCCTTCGTTGGGCTTTGCCGCAAAGATGGTCACGCTCAACATGGTAGTGTTTTGGCTGGCCGTGTATGTCTTATTTCGGCTGAGCGCGAAGGGTGATCGGCCGCTGGTTGTGGATCACGGGCAAGTCGACCGGGCCGCCACGCTTGCGGCGCCGGCCTCGACGGAGGGATAACGCGCATGGGTGGAGGCGGTTGCGTACGCTTGTGTAGCTGGGCGTTTGGCATCGGTGTGGCGATCTCATGTTTGCTGTGGCCGAGTGACGCGGCGGTGCAGGCCGGCGCTTCAGCCCTTGTGCTTGAAGACTTCCGCTCGAAAGATCCCGATGGATTCCCGACGGGCTGGAAAGGCGAGGGCGCGCGAAGTCAGGAAGCTGCACGGCGAGCGTACAAGATTCAAACGGAAGGAGAGCAGGCCTTTCTCTCCGCGCGACAGGCTGACCAACGTGTCCATAAGAAGATCGCCTGGGATCCTCGAACCCATCCCTACCTGACGTGGAAGTGGCGGCTCAAGGCGGCGCCTGCCGGCGTGGAACCCATTGCGGCGGTCTTCGCCTCGCTCGATACCGATTTGATGGTGATCCCCGTCTCGGACAAGTACGTCTGGAGCAGCACGAAGGCCAAGGGGACGGTGACGGAAGGGGGATTGTTCTCGGCTTCCGAGATCGTCGTGCGATTCGGAGCTCAGCCCACCGGCGAGTGGGTGGAAGAACGGGTCAATGCCTACGAAGATTTCAAGAACATCCATAAACACGAGCCGGGCGTCCAAGCCTGGGGCATTTCGGTCTTCGCGGGGCCGGGCGTCGAGATCGATTTCGGATCCGTCAGCGTCTCGGCTGATTGATCGATGTCACCGCACAAACTGTTCGACATGCTCTTCGGGGCGGCCGTCATGGGAACGGTCGGGGCCTTGATCGGTCTCCTCATGGGCGGCCAAGGGCCGATGATTGCCGCCGTGGTAGGGATGGCGCTGGGCGTCGTGGTCGGTCTCTTGGGGGGGCGGAGGTTTTTGATCAGTATCCTGGTCGGCACGGTACTGGGCGGGGCCTTGGCATGGCTGGTGGCCGGTCCCGATCGGATTTCCTATGGCGCGGGGGCCGGCGCGGCGATGGGCGGTTTTCTCGGTGTGCAAATTTCGATGCTGCTGGACATGAGAAAAGCAAACAAGCAAGCGGACGCGGCGGGATCCGAAGCAGGGTCCGTGACCGGTGGCAAGTAGGTCAATACTCCGGGTGGGAAGGCGCAATGGAAAATAGAGGCGTGCTGATCGGATCGATCATCTTCGTGTTCGCATCGTTCATCTTCATGATCGTGGCGCTGGTCTATGAATCGTACAAGGCCAAACAGATGCGCGAGCTGGCCGCCAGCATCAAGACCGAAATGAAAACGGCTTCACAGGCCATGACGCGCGACTATTCCATGTTCAAGACCTTGGTGGGGGATGACGGGCGCGAGATGGTGCTCATCCCCGAAGGTCCCTTTACGATGGGGGCGAACGACGGCGATCCGGATGAAATGCCGGAACATCAGGTCTTCTTGCGCGCCTATTATATGGACAAGAAAGAAGTGACTCAGTCGGAGTATGAGCGCTACGTCAAGATGACGAAGCGGGGCAAAGCCTTCGTGCCGGTCTTCGAAGACGACATTTCCAAGATCCAAGGGCCGGAGCTTCCGGCCATGGGCATGTCCTGGACCGATGCCGAAGCCTATTGCAAGTGGGCGGGCAAGCGTCTGCCGACCGAAGCCGAGTGGGAAAAGGCCGCGCGAGGCGAAACGAAGCGAAAGTACGCGTGGGGCGATCAGTTCGAGACGGGCCGCGCGAATCTTGAAGGCAATGAAGACGGGTTTCAGTATCTCGCCCCATCCGGCGCGTTCGAATCCGGTCGGAGTCCCTACGGCCTCTATGACATGACGGGTAACGTGGCCGAGTGGGTGGCCGATTCCTACGATGAGCATTATTATCGAAAGACCCCGTACCAGAATCCGACCGGTCCCGAAAGCGGCGATCACAAGCTGATCCGTGGAGGATCGTGGCGGGAGACATCCCAGAACGCCAGACTGACGAAGCGCTTTCAGGCCAGAATTTGGCGGACGGACGCGACCATTGGGATTCGTTGCGCCAAGGACGCGGATGAACCGGTCAAGAGCCAATCGACCGCGCGCAAAGGCTGAGGCATCCCTCGCAGTGAGCGGAGGAGGTCCATTGTCATACTCCGCGTCCCCCCATGCTTGAAACCAGATTCAAAATAGCCATGTGGGTGGCGGTGCTGGTCTTCGCCAGTTTCCCCATCATGGGGATCTTGCGTGGAACGATCTTGCCGCCGGTCGAAGAGGAGGTGGACCCGAAGCGGGACGCGGCCCAGCCGGACTCTGCCCAATCGGACGCCCCCGTGCAGGAAGACATGGTGACCATTCCCGCAGGAGAATTTGTGCGCGGCACCGGCGCGGGCGGATATGACGAGCAGCCGGAACGCCGCATCTATTTGGATGCCTACCTGATCGACCGGCACGAAGTCACCAATTTTTACTACCAGCAGTTCGTGCAGGCAACGGGACACCGAAAATCCGGCCCGCCGTCCCGTTACGCCAAGAACATGTCGAAAATGCGGGGAATCAACCAGCCGGTGGTCTATGTATCCTGGGACGATGCGGACGCTTATTGCCGCTGGAAAGGCAAACGGCTTCCGACCGAGGCGGAATGGGAAAAGGCGATGAGGGGGACGGATGGTCGGCTCTGGCCCTGGGGGAATCAGTTGGATTGGGCCGCATCGAACCGGGCGCATGTGAACGATGGCTATGAGGCGACCGCGCCGGTTGGGGCCTTTGCCAAGGATGTAAGCCCGTTCGGGGTCGCGGACGGTGCGGGGAATGTCATCGAGTGGGTGGCGGATTGGTACGGAGAGGAGGCTTACCGCAGTTCCGAAGTGAGAAACCCCAAGGGCCCCGAACATGGGACTTTTCGGGTAATGCGCGGCGGCGGCTACACCACGACCGGGGTAGATGTGCGGGTGACGAGCCGTAGCAAGATGGTGCCGGATTTCCGCGATGAAACGATCGGCTTTCGGTGCGCGAAATCAGGAGACGGAAACGACGGATTGGTGAGCGACGAGGGGCGGAGTGGGACGCCTGCAAAAGGAGAAAAACCTACAGAAAATCAAAATAGTAGAGGATCAGGAACACGGCCAGAATCATATTGACAACCATTCCGGCCAAAACTATAATGTCGAACAATTTTGAGTTTTTCTTGGCCCGGATGTCTTCGTTCGCCGACGTCATGGCCAACGGATATCATAGGAATGTGAGGTCTGTCAAGGTTGACGCTGAGAGTTTCTGAGCGGCCCTCCGTGAGGCTTCAGTCATGACTTCCGGCCCAATCCTGTCGAGCCTGGTCTACGTGATTCATCTATAAGGAGATTAACAGATGGCGACGCAAACCGCAGACAGTGAAGCGAAGATCAAAGTGGGCAAGATGATCTTCTATATCACCACCGCCGTGAGCATGTGGTTTTTCTACTGGTTCGCGGGCATTCAATGTCCGTGCTGATCTCTTCTTGAGGTAAAGGGGGCCGTCCACAATGGGTAAGACAATCATGTACGTGATCGTGTCGTTGGCCATCTGTCTGACGTATTTTACTCTCGTCGATCACTTCCTGATGG
>FKKE01004665.1_pt1 | contig 15008 bp, 15 predicted proteins | sample 1106331 | NCBI WGS metagenome assembly FKKE01 (sample SAMEA3931202, study PRJEB13176) | freshwater metagenome | biome: Drinking water system; feature: drinking water; material: freshwater | place: China | collected 2013-02-06 | reverse complement strand
TGTGCCGATCTCCGTCGTCCGCTGGGCGACGGAGGCCGACATCGTCATAGTCGCCCCAAGCACCGCCCCGATGCTGAACACGACCGTCAGAAACAAGCCGGTCATGCGGATCATTCGCGCCAACGTCTCCGCTTTGCCTTCATAGTAGTCGGGCTCTCGTTTCACCATCACGTTGTAGCGTGGATCCCGTTCAAGCTTTTCCTTGAGCTGGGGCAGCAGACTCGGATGGGCCAGCCGGACCGTGATCGAGGAGAAAACCGTGCGATGAAACGTGACCATGAATTGCTCCGCGTCGCCCCAGACTTCGGAGTCAAAGCCGCTGCCAGCTCCATCAAAGACGCCGACGATCGTCCACTCCCGATTCCCAAAGCGCAAAACCTGATGGAGACGGGCCTCAGGAAATTGTTTGGCGACCTCCGAGCCGACGATGATCTCGGTCGTGCCCGGTTCCCAGGAACGCCCCTGGATCATCCGAACCCCGGGGCGAACGACGAAGGCCTCGGGAGCAGATCCGCGCAGGCTGAGACTCGTCAGGATGCCGGACTGCGCCTTGCGCAAGGTGATTTGTAGCCCCACTTCGCGAACGGCGACTGAGCGACCCTCCGCAGTCACGAGCACCTCCGGTTGCGCGGCGATGATCGCGGCTTGGTCTCTCGTAATCTGACTGTCGATGTCCGAGAGCGCCCCTTTGCGCAACACGATGGCATTGTCCGGATCGCCCGTCTTACCCATCGTACGTTCCAAGCCCTGCGCCAGCATCATGACGGCCATCAAGACAAAGACCACCAACCCCATGCCGGCCATCGTCAACCCGGCCGTCACCCGGCGCGACCAGACATTTTTCAGACTATAGGCACCCCAGAGAACCATGCGCCGTTCCGTTTATCCGATATGCCGCAACTCATCCAACGCGGGGGTGCGCATCAGCCGTATGGCGGGCCAGAGCGATGCGGCGATCCCGACGAGCAGCATCATGGTCAAACAGAGTCCGACCACGTCGGCCGTGAGCTCGTACGTCGGCACATAGCCGTTACTGGACGTCAGCTCCCCGTAAAGTATGGCCACAGGACGGAGAAGCCCAAGACCGAGCGTGCCGCCGAGGAAGGACAACAGCAAGGACTCGCCGAGCACAAGTCCGAAAAAATGTCTGGGTTGAAAGCCAAGGGTCTTCAAGACACCATATTCTTTCGTCCGTTCCCGCACCGCCATTGCCAACGCGTTGGCCAGCACAAGCAACGCAATCCCGCTGATGACTCCCGACATGATTTCAAGCCCCTGCAGCAACGCACCGGATCGGGCGATCCAGCCGGATACATAGGCTTGTTCCAACAGGGTTCGCGTTTCGGCGAAAGAATTGGCGAATGTGGCGTCAATGGCCGCCGCCACTGCCGACGGCTGCACGCCCGGAACAGTCCTGACGACGTACCATCCGACTTGATCCGCCTGGGTCGGATTGGTCGTCCGCATCTGCTCGTTCACATAGTCCCAATGGAGAAACAGCTCCTGATCCGAAAAGACTTTCACATTGCTGCTTCGATAGATGGCACGGACCACAACCTCCCATTGGCCGGGATAGACGGTTCCCGTCAATGGAATGACATCGCCGACCTTCCACCCGTACCGTTCAGCCAACCGTGCCCCTACCATGCATCCTCGACGATCCTGGATGAACCGCAACCGGGATTCGTCCGAGAGCAAAATCTCCGGATACGCGGCCAGCAACGTGGCCGGCACCTCGGCAAATGAAGCCAGCGGCTGCTTCGGATCCTGATAAATGGCGCCGAACCACACCCCGAAATGGACCGACTGCACACCAGGCAACGCGGCGATCCGATCCTTGTAGGCCAGCGGAAGCATCATGTACTCGGACATGGCATGGTTCGTTACCAAGCGATTCTTGTTCGCCTCGGTGGCGGTCGCCGTCCATTGGTTGAGAGTCAGCCGGATAAGCCCAGAAGCCAGTACAACCATCGCCAATCCGGCAACCGTCATTCCCATCCGTACCGGCCGGCAGACGGTATTGCGAAGCACCAACCGTCCCAGGGTCATGACAGAGGCTCCAGCACGCCCTTTTCGAGATGCCGTACGACTTGGGCCCGTTCGGCGGCATGGGGATCGTGTGTCACCATCACAATGGTCTTCCCCAACTCGCGATGCAGCCGTCCCAGCAAGGCCAGGATATCCGTTGCAGACTCACGATCGAGATTGCCTGTCGGCTCATCGGCCAGAATCATCGTGGGGTCCGTGACGATCGCCCGCGCGACACCCACCCGCTGTTCCTGCCCTCCGGAGAGCTGGCGCGGATAATGATCCATCCGATCGCTCAGCCCCACCAAACGCAGCGCCGTCTTCACGTGCTCCACTCGTTCTAACCGTGTCAGATGCGTGAGTAAGAGCGGCAACTCCACGTTTTCCGCCGCCGTGAGTACAGGAATGAGATTGTAAGATTGGAACACATAGCCGATATGCCTCGCACGCCAACGCGCCATGTCTCCTTCTGAGAGTCCGTCCAACGCTGTGCCTGCCACCACGACCGATCCGCTCGACGGGCGATCGATGCCGGCCATCAGGTTGAGCAACGTGCTTTTCCCGGATCCCGACGGCCCCATGATAGCGAGAAAAGTGCCAGCTGGGATCGTAAAGGTAAAATCACGAAGCACGGCTACTTCCGTGTCCCCACGCCGGTAGACTTTTGAGATGCGTTGCAGCGTGACAACCGGCTCAACCACGTTGTGCCCCCTTACCGTTGTCGTTGCTGAATCGTCACAGCCATCCCATCACGAAGCTCGACCGGTGGAGCAACGATGACTTCGTCGGACTGCGTGAGCGACCCGCGTACCGGTACGTTGGCGCCCGCAGGGGCGCCGACGTGTACCACGGTTTCCACCACACGCCCCTCCCGAACCAGCAGCAGAACCGAACGCCCGTCCCTCGTCACGACCGCGGTGGCCGGCACGCTCCACTCCTCTCCGATCATTTTCATACCAGGCAAAGCCCCGAACGACACTTTTGCGCTCACGTCCGGCCGCACGCGCTCATCGAGGTCGACAAACCTGATCCGCACCAAAATCGTGGCCTTGGAGCGATCCGCCACCGGCATCACCTGCATCACATCACCCTGATATCGATGGTCCGGAACGGCATCCAGCTGAATCTCCGCTGACTGGCCCCGCTGCACACGATGAATCATCGACTCAGACACTTCCGCATCGACCACCACGGAGGTCGGATCCACGATGCTCACCACGGAGCCCCCAGATCGCACCGTTACGCTCATCGGAGAGACGACTTCGCCGATCTCGGCTAACTTCTTCACAACGATGCCATCGAACGGCGCGCGGACATTCGTGTTTTCCAGCTGGACGGTCGCATTACGGCGTTCGGCCTCCGCTGCCGCCACCGCCGCTTCGGCGGAGCGGACCGCCGCCGCCGCTCGCCGGAGCCGCGCCGAAGCCATATCATGCTCGGCCTGCGTGACGAAGGATTTCGCCAGCAGTGTGTTCACCCGTTCAAGGTGTACCGCCGCTTCTTCACGTTCCGGTATCGCCGCGCCGAGCTGCGCGCGCGCAACCCCCACCTTGGCCTGTGCCTGCTGGAGGAGCGCTTCCATATCCGCATGTTCCAGCCTGGCGATCACCTGACCTTCCTTCACATGATCGCCGACCTTGACGCCGATGAACTCGAGTCGACCGATGGCTTTCGAGGCGATCGACGCCTGCCGTTGCGCCACCACATAGCCGGTCGCGGCCAATCCGGATCCCCCCGGCGGCACGCGAACGAGCGGCGCGACCTCGACCGTGACATCGCGGGACAATAGACCGCTGGACCAGGCCCCTGCCAAGGCGACGAGAACCACGGTCACGACGCCCCAAGCCCAGCGCCATCCATAGGATGTCCGCCGCGGTATCCGAGGTGAAGGGCGGGTAATGCTCAACCCATCCAAGTCCGCATCATGAAGGTTCGACCGGCCCGGTGCGGTAGGGTCCGGTGAGGCGGGAGTAGTCACTGGTTGTTCCTCCTGTTCGGCGCAAGAATGGGCCATCGGTATCCTGCTTGACTCATGAGGCTTCCCCCTCCCTGGCACACCAACCTCAGCAGGCACGAAGCCTGAAATCTTGACCGTGAATGATGATCGCTGTCGAATGCTTGCACCATAGCTCCCTTTCGCTGCGCCATCGCCAATCGAGAAAGACTTGTGCTTGAACAAGTGGGCGATGAGCGCAGGACGACGTTACGCGTGAAGCAGCGCAGGTGGAGCACGGAGAAGAGGGATGGTTGAGGAGAAGAGCGGCGGCGGTCGATCGCGAGCGACGTGATCCACCGGTAAGAATTCGATGTGCGATAAGGCTAGGAGTACATCAGCGGTGACTGCATCGAGGAAACGCGCGGCTTGCGGTTTCTCCACTTCTGGCGGCACATGATAGCCATACGGTTCGTAATGTTCGCCGTAGGTCGCCATGTGGGTCGCGAAGTCCAGCGCACAGTTCGGAGTGAGGTCAAGCGCGATCCAGGAGAAGGTCGGTAGAACTAATACCAGGGCAATGAGCTTCAACCACAGCAGAACCGGGTGGCATTGCAGCCGACGCGCAGGCACATCCGCAACTAGGCTAAAGCCTGAAGCGGTCTTTCGAGTAAGTTTCATACGGTGCGCACTATACTCCCCGCCATTAAAAATGGTCAACCGACGGTTGCTCACGGATGCTACAGATGCCCCCTGAAAATGGGGACTTGCCGCTGGACAGCTTCGTGAAATGCCGACCATCCCCCCGCAGGGAATAAGCGACGCATCTTTGACCACTGTCCAGCACGCAGTGTGCTACAGCCACGGGCTCGCGCCCGTTTGACGAGCTGTATATCATGCGCTATGCTATGCATCGCTGTGATGCATCTATGATGCATGGAGGATGCCCCCCTATGAAAGCAATCACGTTGCGGAACCTTCCCCCGGAGATCGCCCGCGCCGTTCAACGGCGGGCGAAACAGAAGAAGACCAGTGTGAACAAGGCGGTCATTGATCTCTTGGAAGAATCGGCCGGAACACGAGCACACACACCTGCGCCGGTTCGCTACCATGATCTGGACCACCTTGCCGGTACCTGGACGGAGAAGGAAGCCGCCGCATTCGAAACACTTCTCACCGAGCAACGCAGGATTGATCCGGAACTCTGGAAATGACCAGGCTGCTGCTGGATAGCTCCGCGTACATTGCGTTCAAGAAACGACATTCTGAGGTGATCGAAATCCTGCAGCAAGCCGAGCTGATCTTCCTCTGCCCGATCGTCCTCGGCGAGCTCCGTGCCGGCTTTCTCCAAGGTACGAAACGTGACATCAACGAGCGCGAACTGCGACATTTTCTGGAATCCTCGCGCGTCAGAGTGCTGGTCATGGATGCAGAAACCTCGGAACGTTATGCCGTCATTCATGTGGCGCTCAAAAAGGCCGGCACCCCGGTCGGTATCAACGATGTCTGGATCGCCGCAAGCGCCATGCAGCACGGACTCCCAGTCCTCACGTCTGATCGAGATTTTCACAAGATTCCTCAGATCATCGTCCGCTACTTTCCCGCGCTGACAGCCTAAGCCTGCCATGACCCGTTCCAACCTCATCAGGTCTTCATCACCATTCTACGAGAGTTCGAGCTGATAACGATCCAGCGTCGTCGCTTTATGTCGCGCCAGGTTGGACAGCGACTTATTGTAGTCGACGATGGCCCGCAGCTCATGGCCCTGAGCCGTGGCGAGATCGCGTTGAAAGTCGAGCACGAAGCGCGTCGTGCTAAGACCGACTTTTAAGCGTTCAAGCTCAGCTTCCAGCTGTTTCTCCGCCATGATGCGGGCCGAACGCGTGGTCTCGATGCGTTTGAAATCGGTCTGGACTCGGCGAACCGCTTCTCGTACGCCGACGATGATTTGCTGGCGGACATTCTCGAGTGCCACTTCAGCGTTCTTTGCTTCGAGTTTGCGCTTGTTGTACGTGCTGATCGCTGCTCGGTTTCCCAGCGGATAGCTGAGGACGAGTCCCGCACCATAGTTGTAGAAATCCCCATTGAAGTTCCTGGAAAACGATTCACCGTAGTCACCTCCCAAGCCGGCAAGACCGATCGTGCCTTGCAGCGACAGCGTCGGGAGCAACTGGTTGCGGGCAAACTGCTTGTTGAGCTCACCCGACTCGATATTCTTCTTGGCCTGGATCATCTCCGGCCGCTGCGAGATCGCGGTATCAATGGCCTCCTGGAGACTGAGCGGCTCAAGAAGCGTGACGGGGCCATCGGCTGGTGTCAGACGCACGTCCTGTCGCAGGTCCTCGTCGCCCTGGTTCAGCAGTCGCCGCAATTGATCCTCTTGGTCTCGAATGGCTTTTTCAGCGAGGAGGGTCTGCTCCACTCGTGAGGCAACGGCTGTTTCGGCTTGCAGCACGTCGACCAGCGTCATGACCCCGGCTTTTGCTTTGGCGCGGTTGGTGGCCAAGAGTTCCTCTGCGGCTTTCAACGCGGCTTGCGCCACTTTTAAGTTCTCATTCGCAAACACCAGCTCCCAGTAGGTTTGCTCAACTGAGGCGACGACGGTCATGACCCGATCGCGAAACACATGTTGCTCCACGATGGCATTGTTCTGCGCGATAGAGATGAAGGTCTTGTTGATCGCCACGCCCGCATTGCGCAGCAGCGGCTGCGTGATCGTGAATGCCAGGCCGCCGGTCCAGGCCGGATTGAACAAAAACCCTTCGGCGACGCTCTGGTTGATGCTGTTTCGTTGCGGACTGTAATTCACATCGATATTACCGCCCGTAATGAGATTGGTATTGGCATCAACGGTCAGGGTGTGGGTGCGCTGATCAAAGAGGGTGACCTGGTTCAGCGCTCCACCGGTGCCTCCGAAGATTGGCCGATTGAGCGGGTTCACAGTCCGGTTGTATTGGCCGTTGAGGCTGAGCGTGGGGTCGAACTTGGCCTGTTCGATGGTGATGTCGGCCAACCGGCTCTCTTTCGTATGACGACTGATCGTGATGTCGAGATTGTGCTGTAACGCACGAACCGCCGCATCAGCCAGCGACACCGCTTCCCGCCGTTCAGTCGGGATCGGGTGGGATACGTCCAGCCCCCAACTGTGAAGTGGGCATACGATACACCAGACCATCACGAACACGCTGGCGACACGAAACGGGCAATGCGTCGAGTATCTGGAATTCATATGTCACTCCTTTCCGCTGATGGATGAGACTCGATGGGCCGTAAAATCGTGGCCTGGTACGGTAGAGATTGGCCTATTCACCTTCACGCACTGGGAATGGATCGGTTTCTGGGATCTCGTGCCCGGCGACGGTTCCACCACAAGAAAATTCCAGTCATGTAGAGGCACGTCGGGATGACACCAAGGATGACCAGCACGATGCGGCCTGGAAGGCCGAAGGCCTGCCCGGTATGAAGGGGAAAATGCCAGGCAAGCACATGATCTCCCGCACTCGCAGCCTGTGGGCCCTGAACCCGCACGACCGCTCCGCTGTATTGGTCGACACTAACCTGGCTCTTCCAGACAGCGCCCGTGTCGACCGTCACCATGTACGTGCCTTGTTCATCCACCGGAAACTCCAGAGTGATTGGTCGCCCGGACGGCAATGCCGTTTTGACTATCTGGATAACGCGCCCCACAGTGATCGACTCCTGCCCCTCTAGTGATATGGAGGCCGGAGGTGGCGCGTCCAGTCCCGTGACTGGCGAAAGGAGATTCACCCCGGAGACGATGACCTGCGTCCATGGCTCATACAGCGAAATCGCGGTGAACAACGACACCAGCAGCAACCCACCGGCACAGGCACCGACAAGTTTATGGAGATCATAGTGAAGCCGCGTCCCACGAGCGCCGCGCTTGATCGTGAAGGCTGATCGCCAGTTTCCCCGGCTTGGCCACCAGAGGTAATAGCCGATCAGAATCGAGCCCATCAGCAATACACTCCCGAAACTGAGCAGGTGATTGCCGATCAGAACGCTCCATTGATTGAGCCACAGCGAGGTATGGAGCTGAATGAGCGCGCTCATCAGCGGCCCACCCCAGGGTCGCTGCTGACTATTCCACAATCGAGGGCCTGTGACGTCCCCGCTGCAAGGCTTCACAAACAAGGTGTACATGTCGCCCCACTCGGCCTGAGGGGCCGGCATCTGATACCAGACCCACAGCAGCGGGCGTTCGTGATCCGGAAAGTCGAGTGAGGTGAGTCGGCCGCCGGGCGGTATCTTCGCCTGCACTGCGGCCACCAGTTCATCGATTGGGCGAAATGTCGATTCAGTGCAGACGGGATCCGGCGCAAGCAGGTCCGGATTCAGGGCAGCATCGATCGGCTGCCAGAAGACGATCAGGCTCCCGGTCAGCCCGGCAATTGACAGGACTGGCCCGAGCACCAATCCAATGTAGAGATGGACCCTGAGCAGCACGTTTCGCAATTGTGCGTTGGCTGATGCCATCGTGTGCCGTCGATTCCTGTCCGGCTGCATGGATCGCATGAATACGTACAGGAGAACCCATTCGTCGCCGTTGCTGCCCGCCCAGCGAAAGACGACCGATTCGTAAACGTGATTGCCTGAGCTGGGCGATCGAGTTCTCATGCAACCGATGCCCGGCGCCGAAGCACCGGGCATCGGGCCGCATGTCGTTCCTGCTCAGTATTCCATACGAATCATCCCGGTGAAGAAGCGCGGCGTCCCGATATCAATCCGCGCGCGACCGAAGCCGCCACTGCTCGGGAAGTACTCCTGCCCTAAAATATTGTCGACGTTCAGCTGCGCCGTCAGTCTGGTGCCCCAGACATTCATCGTGTAACTGCTCATCATGTTGAACAGCACGTAGCCCGGCATTTGATAGGAGTTTTCCTGATCCCCTTCGCGCTCTCCTCGCACCAGAACGCCGCTGCCCACTTTCCACCCCTTGAGGCGTTCGTCTTGGAATCGGTAGGTGGCCCAGAGGCTGCTTGCGTGTCTGGGCACGTTCGTGAATCGGTTGCCTTGCGTCCCATCGTTGTTTTTGGTGATTTCAGAATCGGTATAGGCATAGGTGCCGATCACATCCAACCCCGGAAGCACTTCGCCGGCGAGATCCAATTCAACCCCCCGGTTCCGAACCTCCCCTGTCAGCTCGAAAAATCCCAAACCCGCCAGCGCCGGATCACGATGGCCCGTGGGGATGTTTTGTTTGGTGAGATCGAACCATGACAGGGTGGCGCTCCAACGCCCGTCGAGCAGTTCCGTCTTGATTCCGACCTCCCACTGCTTCGAAGTTTGGCCTTTGAGTTGAGCTCCCCCCACGCCTCGCGATCCAAGATTCGGCAGCCCGAACCCTTCCACGTAGTTGCCATAGAAAGACAGTTGTTTGATGGGCTGCCAGAGCAGGCCGACGCGAGGCACCACCTTGCTCTGATGGCTTCTCTCCGTAGTTGTGGTGCCACCGAACGTATTGTCGGACGTAATTTCGGCATTGTCATAGCGCATCCCGGCCAACAGATGCACGTGAGACGGCAACTGCACTTGATCTTGCAGATACAGACCGAACCATTTCTCTTTCAGATCAAACGTAAAATCGTCGGCAGGCTCTCGAATCGGTGCCCCCCCGTGGACCGGGTTGAAAATATCGATGCTTGGAAAGGCAAAGTTATCGATCAATGTCCCCGAATTCGTGAAGTGATAGTAGTCCCCTCCCGCCAACAGCCGATGCTGCAGGCCGAACGTGTCGACGTGCCCGGTCAGATCCAGGCTGGTACTGTAGGTCCTGTGTTTGAGGTTTCTGAATCCGCCGAAAAACCTGTCCAATGTTCGGCCGTCCCCTTGCAAGCCAAGCGGCAACACCACATCGTCCTCCTCCTTGCTGTCCTTGACATAAAACCGGTGCTGGAGTTTCCAGTCCTCAGTGAACGCATGCGACCAGTGGAATCCGCCGAGAACGTTCTCGTAGTTGGCTCTGGTGAAGGACTCGCCGAGGTTGCGCTCGATCGGAAGACTGATCGGGCGATTGCGGAAGGCCACTGTCCCGTAATCTGGCCGCACTTTCCCTCGCCCATACTCCACATCGAAGGTGATTTGCGTGCGGTCGCTCAGTTTCCATTGGACCACCGGCGCAAAGAACACCCGATCGTTCTGGACAAATTCCCGAAACGACCCCGAATTCTCGTAGGACATGTTGAAGCGATACAGCAGTGAGCCGCTCTCATTCAGCTTGCTCGTCGAATCCAACGCCGTACGGTAGAAATCGTACGACCCGATTTGCTGCTGGAACATGTGGTAGGGCTGCGCCTGCGGCTTTTTGGTCACAAGGTTGATCATGCCGCCCGGATCGATCCGGCCGTAGAGAATGGAGGCCGGTCCTTTCAAAACTTCGATCCGCTCCAAATTCGCCGTTTCCCGGCGGCCTCCTTGTGTGAGCGCGGCCTGATACCGGACACCTTCCCGATAGTAGTCAAAGGTCGTGAACCCTCGAATGCTGAAATGTTCGACAAGGTTGAAGGATTGGTTCGCGAACACGCCGCTGATGTTATTGAGCGCCGCATCCACCCGGGTCACCTGCTGGTCTTTCAACACCTGCTGCGGCACAACCTGGATGGAAAGCGGGGTTTCCATGATCGGCGTATCGGTCTTGGTGGCCGTCGTCGTCCGCTCAGCCCGGTAGGACTCGCGCGACGCCACCACCTGCACCGGCCTCGCCTCCAGGACCGCCCCTTCGGTATCATCCGGCTTGGGTGCCTCGGACAGGGGCGGAACCGGGATTGGGACAGGAGGAACGGCGATCTTTTCAGGAGATGTGGCCGGCGGAGCAAGTTCCGCTAGTTTCGGCGGCTCGGCCTGTTCGGCAACCGGAGCCGGCGGTTCTTCGCTCATCTGCGTGGGAACAGGCTTCAGCGAGCCGGTACAGGCTGTGAGTGTCACCAGAAGGGTTCCGAGCATCATCCATACACGACAGGCAGCCAGCATGCGAAAACCTGTCGGTTTCGGACGATCCGTGGTCTGAGCTTCAGTATAGGAATACAACACAAACATCGACTTCTCTCCCTCTCCTCGGACACCGACCCCTAAGCGTACGGACTTGCTGCCGTGCCCGGTGGCGTCACCACGACAGACAAACCGCAACCCTGTTTTAGGACCGGCTATTCGCCTCCGTGCGTCAAGAAGCAAGCGACGAGGCGCAAGCGTCGGACGCATCGGACGGAGGATGCATGAATATTCTGTAACGTTGTTTCGAGAGTCTTAGGAGTAGAGGGAGGGAGGCCCACGACCAACGGCCGCGATCAGCGTCGCATTGTTCGATGGCGAGATCGGCTCGTGAAACGGCAAGAAGACCGATATGAGGATCGGAAGTCTAGGTGTTTCCGGCAGGACAAACGCCTGATCGTCCTGCGTCACCGCACAGGCCCAGGCTGTCAATGGATTCGGCTCAGGCCTGCCATGATGGCAGGGGTTGCGATCCTCCCCGCTATGAAGATGGAAGGACCGTACGCGTGGCTCTTCCGCCGGATATGTGCAGGACATGCAGACATAGCCGGCCACGAGGTGGATGCCGATAAGCAGGCACGCCATGACGCCCAACAGGCGAGCCCCCCTACCGGACCCTCGACGGGATTGGATGAAGCGGAACGCGTGATACACGAAACACCCTACGTGGAGAAATTTCCACAACTGTAGTCGGCTGCGAGAAGTATTGTCTACCGATGGTTGCTCACGGATGCTACAGATAAGGCTCGATAACATCGGGCACAGGCGAACCACGTCATAGCTTGACCACTTCCAGGCTGACTTGGTGAAATCCGAGGCTGCGGATTTCATCCACAATGGAAACGAACCGTTCCAGCAGGGTCACCCGATCGGCCCGGACCACGACGGACGATTCTTTCGGGTAGGGCTGCAACAGCGGCGGTAGACCGGTTTCATCCACGGCGCGATCGTTAAGAAACAGACCTCCATCCGCCGTGATGGTGACCACGATCGGCGTGTCTTTTCGCGCGCTGGCTTCCTTCGCTGTTGCCAGATTGACCGGCACCTGTCCCGTCGAGATGAACGTCGCGGTCGTCAACACGATCACCAGCAAGACCAGCATCACATCAACGAGGGGAATCACATTGATCTGATTGATGTCACGCTCCATGTTGCACCTGATACAGCGTCAGCAGTTCATTCACGCGGCGGCGCAGCACATTGTTCAGGACCACGCAGGGAATCGCGACGAGCAAGCCAACCGCCGTTGCCTTCAAGGCCAAGCTCAGTCCGATCATAATGGTATTGACGGCCACTGTGCCGGCGGTACCCATCGTATGAAATGTCAGCATGATACCCAGCACCGTGCCCAACAGACCGATATAGGGCGCATTCGCGGCAATCGTCCCAATGATGACCAACCGCTTGGTGAGTGCGACTTCATAGCTTTGCAACTGATGAAATTCGGCTGGGTTGACTCGGCTATAAAATCTCCAGCGTTCAACGGCTACGATGACCGCCCAAAGTCCGAGTATCGTCAATAACCCGATGACACCGTAATCAACCGCGTATTTCAAATTCTCCATGTTCCCGCTATCCTTTCATATCATCCATTCATGTTGGTTCAGGTTCAGGCGACAGCAGTACGACACGCTCAAGCGTCTCTCTGTTTCCCGACCAGATACAAATGTGGTATGGTTATAGGGATAAATCCTGTAAAGAGTGCTCGCGCCATGCCGAAGACGACCATCGAGATCGAAGAACAAGAGAAAGCCTGGCTTGACCAGCAAGCGCTCGCCGAAAAGGTGTCGGCTGCTGAAATTGTGCGCAAAGCGCTTGATCTGTACCGTCATCATGTCGCTACGCCTTCCCCCTCAGTGTCCTTCGATGACCTTCTGGCCCAAACACGCGGGCTCTGGACCGCCGGGGATGGTCTGACGTACCAGCATCGGTTACGCGCAGAATGGCAGAACCAGTAACACAGTACCTGCTGGATTCGGTCATCCTTATCGACCATTTCAACGGAATTTCCGCCGCCACCCGATTTTTACACGAACAGCACCAGACGCTGTCCATTTCGGTGATCACCCGCGCAGAAGTGCTGACTGGCTTTGCACCGAACACGTTGGCACTGGCCAGGCAATTCCTTGAGACGTTTCCCGTTCTGCCGATTGAAGCCCGTGATACGGATCTTGCCGCCCAGTTACGCAGAGAACACCGCTGGAAATTGCCCGATGCGTTCCAAGCCGCGCTCGCGCTCAACCACCTGTTAAAACTCGCCACCCGCAATACCACCGATTTCTCCCCTGACAAGTACGCGTTTGTCTTCGTCCCCTATACCTTGCCCTGATCATTGAGCCGCTTCAGCTTGTGTGGATGCCAGTCTTCGGGCAGCGGCCACGAACCGCGAGCGTCGCTTCTTCCACCAGATGTAAATGCCCGTGATGGAGAGCATGGTCACGACAAGACCGATCACACTCACAAGGATGCGGTACGGCAGTCCGAACACATTGGCCATATGCAGGGCATAGAGCCAGTTGCTGATGGTATTGCCGGTGTACTGGCCGCTCGGCAGAAGCGTTAGTTTCAATTCACCGGTGTCCGCATCGAACAATACTTGCGTCGTCCACCGTCGGCTGCGATCGTCGATCTCCTGGTTCGTACGGACCTGCCAGGTGTAGGCTCCGCGCTCGGCGTCGAACGTCAAGGCCACCGGCTGTTCCACGGCAAACCCATACTGCGCTGACTGCTCCGCCATCAGGGCCTCGCCACGCGTTTGTGCCTCTCGCCAGGAGAGCTTCGGTCGTTCCAGGGGCTGCACCCGTACCGGCATCTCGGTCCAAGGCATGTGGTACTCAACCAGGGCTTGGGTCGTCCAGGTATAGACCGTATCCCAGAGGTTCATGAACACGCTCGACCAGGCAAAGATCAGCAGGAATCCCCAGGTCCAGAGCCCTCCGGCCCGATGGAGATCAAAATTTAGACGATAGGCTGAGCTCTTCCACTTGACCAACCAAGCAGGTTTCCAGCGGGTCCACCAACTTTGATCAAGCGTCCTTGGAGCGGCGGCTTTAACTCTCGGTCCAGCGGGGAGAGTCAAATAGAATCCCACAAAACAATCCACCGTCCAGACCAGGGCGCAGATACCGAGAATCCACATGCCCGTCATGCCAAGCGCCAGCGCATAATGCAGCGAATAGATGAAATCCATGAGATTGAGGGGAATGCTGCCCCAGAGCCGGCATCGATCCAGCTCCTGACCCGTTGTCGGGTCAAGGATCATTCGATAGTACTCGAGCTCCGTGGGCGGCTGTGAAGCTGAATCTGGACGCGTGGCCACCCAGGCCGTTGTCGTCTCGTCAAACGCCTGAAGTTCCATCCGTGTCACTTGCAATCGCGGATCCCGCGCCTCAACCAGCTCAGCCAGATCGCTGGCCGGGAGCCAGGTGGCCGGTTCCCGGTCCGGATACCAGTGCGGGTTCAGCAGGCGTTGCAGCTCCGGATAAAACGCGAGCAGACTCCCCGTGAGGCCGACGATGACGAGGAACCCCGCCATCGCCAGCCCGGCCCACCGATGGATCTTGACCCATAACTGACGAGTGCTCACAACACTCTCCACACCGACACGAGTTGCTGCCGGAGCATGCTCTCAATACTCAAACCGCAGCGACCCCAAAAAGGTCAACGGCATGCCGGGTTGAATGAGCAAACGGCTACTGGCCCGGTCGTAGTAGTCCTTGTTGAGCAGATTGTACACATTCAGCTGTGCGGTGATTTTCGTACCGAAGTATCGGAAGGTATACCCGGCACTCGCATCCCACCGGACATAGCCCGGCAATTCAGCCGTATTTTCCAAATCCGCCATGCGCTTGGATCGTGCGAAGGCACCGGTTCCCAGGCGCACGCCTCGAAGGGGGCCATCCGTGAACTCGTACACGGCCCACAGACTCCCGGAATTTCTCGGGACGGAGATCAGCCGATGGCCTTCGTTTCCACTATCATCTCTGGTGATTCTGGCATCGGTATAGGCATAACTGCCGATAAGGCTCAGTTGCTCCGT
>FKKE01007163.1_pt1 | contig 15010 bp, 12 predicted proteins | sample 1106331 | NCBI WGS metagenome assembly FKKE01 (sample SAMEA3931202, study PRJEB13176) | freshwater metagenome | biome: Drinking water system; feature: drinking water; material: freshwater | place: China | collected 2013-02-06 | reverse complement strand
CAGCTCAAGTTGCAGGCGCTGGAATTGATTTTCTCCGAGTTCGAATCCATCCACCTCAGCGTTCAGCCCGAGGGCCTCGGCTTCAAGACGCCGCGCGGCAAGGCCTTTCTGCAGTTCGTCCAGTCGGAAGGGGAGGCCCTGGAGGCCTACGCCGTGTTTCTCGCGCTCCGCGAATTCATGCATCGACGCGATCCGTCTTGCTGGGACTGGCAGGAGTGGCCCGTCGCCTATCGCCGGCCCGACTCGCCGGAAGTCGGCGTCTTCAAAGACGCGCAGGCCTCGCGGGTACGGTTCCATCAATTCGTGCAGTGGGTCTTGCATGAAGAGTTGGATCAACTGGAAGATCGCGCCCGGCGGCGAGGCTTGGCGTTGGGGCTCTATCATGATTTGGCCCTCGGCAGCGATCGATCCGGCAGCGATGCGTGGATGTTTCAGGATGTCCTGGCGCTCGGCGCCGATTGCGGCTGTCCGCCGGATGCCTTCGCGCGCGACGGACAGAACTGGGGGTTGCCGCCAGTCATTCCCTTCCGCCTGCGCGAGGGCGCCTATCGCATGTTCATCGCGATGGTCCGTAAGGGCCTTCGTTACGGCGGCGCGCTTCGACTGGATCACGTCATGGGGCTGTTCCGGCTCTTTTGGATTCCGCGGGGGCTTCCCGCGTCGGCCGGCGCCTATGTCGAGTATCCCTGGGAAGACCTCCTGGCGATCTTGGCCTTGGAAAGCGTTCGCCATCAGGCGGTGATCGTCGGCGAAGATCTCGGCACGGTTCCCGAGTGGATTCGCGAAAAGCTCGCCGCGGCGCAGGTCCTCTCCTACAAGGTGCTCTACTTCGAACGGAAATGGGACGGCGCATGGAAGAGCCCCTCGGACTATGCCGCGCAGTCCATGGCCGTGGTCACCACGCACGATTTACCGACCCTGACCGCGTTTTGGAGCGGAGCGGATATCGACTTGCGGCGCAGTCTCGGCCTATTTCCGGACGAGGCGTCCTGGAAGGAGGCGGTGCAAGCCCGCCATGCGGACCGCCAGCGGCTCCTGGACGCGCTGCGCGCCGAAGGGCTCTGGCCTGAGCCGGGAGCCGAGGACGGCAAGGCGCCCGACACGATGACCGCGGGGCTGTCCCGTGCGATCCATGCCTTCCTGGCGCGGACGCCCTCCTGGCTGACCCTGGTGACCTTGGAGGATTTGATCGGCCAGGTGACCCAGGTGAACGTGCCCGGCACGGTCGAACAACATCCCAACTGGTCTCGAAAGATCGCCTCGTCGCTCGACGTCTTGCGGTTGAACGCCTCGATCCGCACGGTGACGGAGGTCCTCCGGGCCGGGCGGGGCATGAGCTAACCGAGCAGCGAATCGACCCGGGATCTCGCCCGATCCTCGATGGAATCCGCCGCCCCACAACGATCGGCCAGGAGCCGCGATCAACTCGTCCTCTTTATCGCAGGGGCGCTCTTTGTTGCGATCGTGATCATCGAATCGCTGGCGCCGGCCAACGTCGTCGGCGCCTATGGTTTCGTGGTGCCGATCCTCCTGGTCGCCACCGTCCGCAATCGCAAGCTGATGGTCGTGACGCTCCTGGCCTGCGTGCTGGCGACCTATGTGGGGTTGCTGCGGCCCACGAAGCCCGGCCGGTTCGTCTCCGCGGTGATCAATCGCACGGTCGTCGTCGGGGTGTTGGTGGCGGTGGCCTACTTTGCCATGACGCGGGAGGAGCGCAAGGCCAGGGAAGAGGAGGCGCGCGCGGCCCTCGCCGCGCAAACGGATACCCTGCTGCAGGCCAACATGCAGCTGGAGAAGCTCAAGGACGCCTTGAACCGCTCGGTGCGGCTGGCCGCGGCCGGCCAGCTGGCGGCCGAAGTGGCGCATGAAGTCGGGACGCCCCTGCACTCGATCGCCTGGCATGTCCAGTCGCTCGCGGAAGAGCCGCAATTGACGACGGACATGAAACGGCGGCTGCATATCATCGATCAGGAGATCAACCGGGTCGTCAAGAACGTGAAGAATCTCCTCTCGTTGACGCGGCAGCGCAAGCCCTCGCGCTCCCCGCTGGCGGTGGAAGAACTTGTGCAGTCCGTCGCGGCGCTGATGGAACCCTCCTTCCACCGGAAGGGCATTCAGTTTCGCGTGCACGTCGCCGCGGAAACGTCGACCGTCTGGGGCGACGTGGAGCAGCTGCAACAGGTCCTGATGAATTTGCTGACGAACGCCTTGGCCGCGACCTCCTCCGGACAGGAGGTCCAGATTATTGCCGGGCAGCGCCCCGTCACCCAAGAAGAAGCCGAGGCGCGGCAACGAACCGGCGAGCGGCCGGTGGAGACGATGGTGTCCTTGATCGTGCAGGATACCGGGTCCGGGATGCCGGAGGAGCATTTGCGCCGCGCCTTCGAGCCCTTCTTTACCACCAAGGCCAGCGGCGACGGCACCGGCTTGGGCCTGTACCTCAGCCGGGAGATCGTGACCGCACACGGCGGGACGTTGGAGATTCAGAGCGAGGTAGGCAAGGGGACGACGATTCGCGTGACCCTGCCGAATTATGTGGCCGCAGCCAGTCAGACCGCGAGTGAGCATGCCCATGAGCAGTGATGCGATGATCTTGGTGGTGGACGACGATGCGGTCGCCTGCGACTTGCTGGTCGAGGTGCTCCAGAAGGAGGGCTACAAGGTCGATGCCGTGACGAGCGGCAAGGAGGCGATCGCGAAAGGCCAGACTCGCCATTACGACGTCGTGTTGACCGACATGCGCATGGGAGAAGTGGACGGGCTGGCCGTGCTCCGAGCCTTCCGGGAGCGGAGCCCGGACACGGCGATCGTGCTGCTGACGGCCTTCGGGTCGATGGAGGGCGCCATCGAGGCGATTCGCCAAGGAGCCTACGACTATCTGGCCAAGCCCTTCAAGAAGGAAGAGATCAAGCTGGTGGTGCGGCGCAGTCTGGAGCATAGCCGACTTTTGCGTGAGAACGCCCTCTATAAGGACAAGCTGCGTGATCGGCAAGAGTACTCTTTGTTAGTCGGTAGTAGCACCGCGATGCTTGATGTGTACAAACTTGTGGCAAAGGTTTCTCAAGGAAGAAGCACTGTCTTGCTTGAGGGGGAAAGTGGAACAGGAAAAGAGCTTATTGCTAGGGCCATCCATACCAATAGCCCCAGGCGTGAGCAGCCGTTCGTTCCCGTCAATTTTGCTGCATTGTCAGAGTCTGTTATGGAGTCGGAGCTATTTGGACATGAAAAGGGAGCTTTTACTGGAGCGCTTGTGACAAAAGGAGGGCTTTTTGAAGAGGCCGATCGCGGAACAATTTTTCTCGACGAAATAGGCGATCTAAAGCCAAGTCTCCAAGTGAAACTTCTGCGAGTGATTCAGGAACAAGAAGTGCGCCGAGTCGGAGGCACCACTTCGCGGCGTGTAGATGTCCGGATTATCGCAGCTACAAACCGCGATCTGGCGCGCCAAGTCAAAGAGGGAAGGTTCCGAGAGGATTTGTACTATCGACTCAACGTTGTCCGCATTGTGCTGCCTCCACTTCGGGATCGCCGTGAGGACATTCCGATGTTGGCCAATCACTTCCTTAGGAAATTTTCTGTTAGCAATCAAGTTGCCGCGAGCTTTGTCCCTGAAACAATGAGTTTGCTTCAAGGCTATCCGTGGCCTGGAAATGTTCGTGAATTAGAGAATGTAGTTGAGCGTGCGATCTCTCTCGCGCATGGTCCATTAATTATGCCTTCAGACCTGCCGGAATCGCTTAGGACTGCCACCATTCTCAGTCTTGATGAGAGAGGCACTCGACGAGACTCTCAGGATAGTGCAATGCTTACGCTTGATGAAGTTGATAAACGGCACCTGGTGCGGGTGTTGAGAGAAACGGGCGGGAACAAGGTGAAGGCCGCCAAGATCATGGGGATCGATCGGCGGACGCTCTATCGCATGGCGGAACGGTTCGGCATCGATCTGGGTGATGAACCGGGAGAGGCGCCGCCCGCAGGCGGCTAATCGTCTCTACAGCAGGCCCAGCTCGTGCTTGATGAGTTGAAGTAAGGTATCGGGCGACTGAGGAAGGGGAATGTCGCCACTGCCCCAGGAGGAGAAGAGGCCATCTTTGGAATCGTGGAGCACTTCGAGTTTGACCGTGGTTGTCTGTTGGGGTTCATCCGAGAGGTCCACCCGGACTCGGCTCCGGGTGATGCCGAATCGAGCGACGACCAGCCAGTTGGTGATGGACCGGATCTCTTCCCGATAGCCGGTTTGGAGCTGCGTACCGGCGGCATGGTCATCCACGGTGTAGCCGTTGGCCGTGAGGACCGTGATGACGGCTTGTTTAACCCGATCGCGCGGAGCGGCGTAGCGCGCCTCGGCGGCGCCCGGGCCCAACGGCGTCACCACTTCGGCGCAGCCTATGGCAAGCCCGCAGAGCAGGACCAGCAACCCGGCCGCTCCTAATCGCCTATTTCTTAAGTCGATAGACAAGGTGCGTGTCGGTCTGCGCGACTCCTTCGATTGCATGAATTTTGGCGAGCACCAAGGTGCTCAGAGCATCTTGATCGGGCACTTCCACCAAGGCGAAGATATCGGGCTTGCCCCAGCAAGGATCGATCGTCCTGATCTCCTTGATCTCCCCGAGCGCCTTGACGACGTTGTTGGTCTGTCCCGGAAGCACGTTGATCAGGACGTAGGCGCGATCCATCGTGGTCCTCCGCCCGTGATGTGCTGCGACGATGTGTAGGGTACCAATGCCATGGGGGATCATCCGTAGTCAAGAGGAGCCTTCGATGAGCAGCGAGAGTCGGCTCAGCCTGTCGGCGGTTGGTCTGTGCGCGGTCAGGCATCCGTCGCGCCCGCGATGGGTGTTTGCGGTGCTGCTCCTGGCATTCTGTGGGGCCTGGGCCATCGGGCCGATCGATGCGCAATCCGCCGAACGGGGTCGCGACCACCTCAGACGCGCCAAGGTGTACCTGGCCGCCGGCGATTACCGGCGCGCGATCGACGCCTGCCAACGGGAAATCGACGAGGCGCCCACCGTCGTCGCCTATGTCTCTCTGACCTATGTGTATCAGGCCCTTGATGGCTACGTGGAGCATCTCGCGAAAGCGGATCAGTGGGTGCCGATCGAGCAACTGTATCGGAGCCTGACGACGAGCGGGACGCAGGACCTGATCGACCCGCCGGAGGTGTTGGCGCGCATCGCCAAGGAGATGATTCAGGACGGAGCGCGACGGCAGTCCGATGTAGCGGCGGCCATGGCCGCTCGGCTCGACAAGGAGGCGGTCAACCGGCTGTGGAAATTGCAAACGGCCTGGCGGGCGGCCCATCCGGACCATTGGTGGGCCGGGGTGCCGGACGAGTGGAATTGGTGACGGGCGGCCGCCCCTTGACTCGTCCGGACACGAGCATCTGTCCGAGAAAATCGGCTTGGCGCCTAGGTTGACAGTGTCTAGACCCTACGTTACGATGCGCTCGCACTGTTTTCGATCGGAGAGGTCGGACAACGAAGGAGGCTGTTTGTGGCGGGTCAAGCGATTAAAGTCGATTCGGCGGGATGGGAGGCGCAAGTGATGAAGGCTACCGAGCTGGTCATGGTGGACTTCTGGGCGGTGTGGTGCGGGCCTTGCCAGATGGTGGCGCCGATCATCGACGAGCTGGCGACGGAGTATGCCGGCAAAGTGCGGGTGATGAAACTCAACACCGACGAGAATCCTGAGATCGCTGGGCGCTATCAGGTGATGAGCATCCCGACGATCTTGTTTTTCAAGAATGGCCAAGTCGTCGAAAAACTCATCGGCGCCCGGCCGAAGCGCGCGTTCAAAGAAGTCATCGATTCATTCCTGTCCAAAACGTCTGCGACGGCCTGATCGTTGGGCTGGAGGGGGACGTGCGCTGCTGAGGCCGTCCGCGACGGCCCGGCGCGTCCCCCGGTTGAGCGGACCTGTCCGTCGGCACTATGCTGGCTGCGCTCCGGATCAGAAACCTTGCGCTGATCGATGAGCTCAGTCTCGAGTGCCAATCCGGGTTTCATATCCTGACCGGCGAAACCGGCGCCGGAAAATCCATCATCGTCGATGCCATCGCCCTGCTGGTCGGAGGCCGCGCGTCCCTGGATCTCATTCGGGCGGAGGCGGAGGAAGCCGTCGTAGAGGGCATGTTTGTCCTTCCGGCCGACCATCCCCTTGTGCCGGGCCTCCGTGAATCCGGCGTGCTGGACCCCCAACAGACGGAACTGGCGATCCGCCGCGTGGTGTCTCGCGCCGGCCGGAACCGGGTCACCGTGAACGGGCATCTGGGGACGGTGCAGATGCTCCAGATGCTGGCGGGGAGCCTGGTGGATATCCATGGCCAACATGACCAGCAGTCGTTGCTCTCGGCGCAGGCGCAGCTGGAGATCCTCGATGCCTTCGGGCGGCTCGGGACCTTGCGGGAAGACTATGGCCGGGCCTATGCCCAGTGGCGGACCTGTCGGCAGGAATTGGACGAATGCCTGCGGCTCACCGAGCAGCAACGGCAACAGGAGGAGCTGCTCAGATTCCAATCTCATGAATTGACCGAGGCCGCCATCGAGTCGAACGAAGAGCGGACCTTGACCGTCGAGCGCCAACGTCTGGCGCATGCGCAACGACTGGGAGAACTGGGGCAGCTCGTCTACGATCTGCTCTATGGGGAGGAAGGCGCCGCGGTGAGCCGGTTGTCCGCAGCCAGGCCCCTCCTCCGCGAACTCATCGGCATCGATGAGAGCCTGCGGAGTTGGGACGAGCTCTGCGAGCGAACGGCGGTCGAGCTCCGCGACCTGGCTCGCGAGGTGCAAGCCTTCACGCGGGGTTTGGAACAGGACGGTGAACGGCTGCAGCGCGTGGAGCAGCGGTTGGATCTCATTCAGCGGCTGAAGCGGAAGTATGGGGGCACCGTCGAGGCCTTACTGGAGCGCCAGCAGGTCCTCGCGGAGCAACTGGCCGGACTTGACCAGAGCGACCAGCGTCTGAGCGCGTTGCGTACGGCGGTCGATGAGACGTTGGCCAAGGTAAGACAATTGGGCGACAGGTTGACCAAGGAGCGAGTCAAGGCCGCCAAAAAACTCGAGGCGCGCGTCGGAGAGGAACTGGCCGCCCTGAAGATGGGGCAGACGCATTTTCACGCGGAGGTGCGCGTGCAAGAGGGGGCCGAGGCCTATGGGCCGTCCGGACCGAACCGGGTGGAGTTTCTGTTCTCCGCCAATCCTGGAGAGCCGGCCATGCCGCTGGCGAAAGTGGCCTCCGGCGGAGAGCTGTCCCGCGTCATGCTCTCGATCAAGTCCGTCCTGGCCGAGACGGATCGCGTTCCCGTGCTGATCTTCGACGAGGTCGATGCGGGGGTGGGCGGGGCGGTCGCCGCCGTGATGGGGCGTCGGCTCAAGGCGCTGGCGACCTATCATCAAGTCTTCTGCATCACGCACCTGCCCCAGATCGCGTCGCAAGCCGATGTCCATCTCCTCATTCAGAAAAAGGCGAGCAAGGGGCGCACCGTGACCCAGATCCGATGTCTGGATGAGGAGGGCCATCAAGCGGAAGTCGCGCGGATGTTGGGAGGAACGGAGATCACGAAGGCGGTGCGAGAGACGGCGGCGGAGATGATCGAATCGGCGCAGCGGGGCAAGTAGCTAGGACGCGAGCGTGGCCGTGCGCACCGATGCGGCTTGGGCGGCGCAACTAGGGCCGACTCCCGCCAGGGCCCGGACGACGGTCTCCACGACGCCGGCATCGACGGGCGAGCCCGCCTGAGTCTTGAGCTGTTCCACCGCATGGTGGAAGCCCGCCTCGCTCCCATCCGGGTGAATGACCACCAGTTGATCAAAGGTCTCCAAGAGGCCGACGATACGGGAGAGGACGGCCAGCCTGTCATCACCGTGGGCCGCGCAGTGGCCCCGGATGACCCCCGCCACCTCCTCGCCGAGCTGAGTGGCGAGAGCGATGCGGGCCCCCAAGTCTTGATGCCGATTGGCTGAGGCTTCCCACTCTTCGAAGGCCCAGGGCGAAGGAGACAACCGGATCGGGAGCGCCACCACGCCGACGTCGTGCAGAAAGGCGCTGAGGCTGAGCGTCCGCCGGTCCTGCGCCGACAGTTCCATCTGTTGGGCCACGAGCGCGGCATAGTAGCCCACGCGGCAAGCATGGGCGAAGAGGGCGCGGCTTCTCGCCTCCAAGACCTCGGTCAGCAACCCTGAAAAGTCTGAAAAACCCGGCGTGGGGACCACGTCCTGCTCCTCCGCCGGTACCATCTGTCGATGGCGTTCCAACAACGCGATCCAGGCGGTGGGCGCATCCTGTTCCGAGGCCAATTGGGCGCCGGAATGGGAGAGGAACTGTCGGAGCATATCGAGCCGCCGTTTCTTCGCGATCGTCCGGTGCATGATCGCGACCAATTCGGCGACATTGAAGGGTTTCAGAAGATAGCTGGCGGCGCCCAACTGGAAGGCGCTGACCGCCGAGGAGAGGCTGCCGAATCCGGTGATGACGATCGCTTCGACTTCGGGCCGGATCATGCGAAGGTCGCGGAGCAGGTCCAGCCCGCCTCGATCCGGCAGCTTGAGATCCAGGGTCACGAGGTCGACCGGGTTGGCCGCCAATTGTTCGAGGGCCGCCTGTCCGTGGGAGGCCGTGAGGACCGTCGCAAAGGGACGGAGGATCACCGAGAGGGCGTTGCGGGGGCCGGCTTCATCCTCGATGATCAGCACGGTCGGTTGCATAGGTTGTTCTATCATTGTGGTGAATGACCAGAGGGGACATACATACGCGGATTCTACCTAATTGTCAAGATGGGCGAGACTGCCGGCGTGGCGCGTGAGAGGGGAGACAGTGGTGCGAGGGGGCGGGAGTTCTACCGTTCGGTGGTCCGTTGTTCCCGCCGGCGCTCCGCGACCGGAGCCGACAGCGGAGCGGGAGGATGCACCGGGAGGTTAATTGTGAAGGTCGTGCCCTTACCCGGCTCGCTGACGACCTCGATGTAGCCGCGATGGTCTCGGACAATATGTTGGGCGATGGCGAGGCCCAGGCCGGTCCCCTCCCGCTCGGGACTCTCATGCTTGGTGGTGTAAAAGGGATCGAAGATATGCTCCAGCGCCTCCGCGGGAATCCCGCAGCCGGTATCCTCCACCGTCAGCTGAACCCAGTCTTCCGTCCCATGTTTCCGGAGGCGGCGCGTCGTGAGCGACAACCGGCCCGGACGCCCCTGCATCGCGTCGATGGCATTCAGGAATAGATTCATCAGCACCTGCTGGATCTGGTGGCGATCCATGGGGATGGGCGGCAGTCCGCCGTCGAAGCGCTTGGTGATCTCGATCGCCCGATCATGGGCCGTCAACTCCAGGAAATGGACGCTGGCCGCCGCGACTTCGTTGAGGTCTTCCGGCGCGAATGCGGGCGGCGACGTGCGCGCGTAGTCGAGAATCTCTTTGATCAGGCGCTCGATCCGTTCGACATCTTCCGCCGCCACCTGGCTGAATCGAGCCATGAAGTCGGCGTCGTGGCGGCGATCCGGCGCCAAGGTGATGAACGTCTTGATGGAGGTGAGGGGGTTCCGAATCTCGTGCGCGAAGCCGGCGGCCATCGTCTCCACCGACCGCATTCGGTCGCTGCGGCGCATGAGGCGCCGCGTCTGGCGGGATTCGTTCCACAGGACATGATTGTCCAATGCGAGCGATGCGCAGCATCCCGCGAGCGCCAGCCGTTCGAGTTGAACAGATCCTTGCTTGTCGGAGGGAATCGGCGAGCTCAAGAGGCAAAATCCCAATAGGCGGCCTCGGGCGGATAGGGGGAGCAGCGATGTCGTCTCTGGGGGAAAACGGGAGGCGGCCTCGCCCAGAGAGGCGCAGAGGATCGGCTCGGTCGGCGGCGCCGCGCCGAGCCGATCCCATTCGACGCCGACCGGGATCGCCGGCGGGGCGTCGGGCGCCGGGCCCTCGGCGGCCAGCGGCAGATACCGGCGTCCCTCGTCGTCAAGGACGTACAAGAGCGCCGTCTTGGCCGCGGCGAGAGCCGCCAGCTGCCGGACGATTACGGATCCCAACGCCGGTCGGTCCGAGGCCGCGCCCAGGGCGGAGAGAAAGCCGATGAGAGTGCCGGGCCCTGAGTCCATGGGCATCGATGTCTCGATCAGGTGGACCGCAAGGATTTTTCGGCCACCACGATTACGCCCTGTTCGCCCAGCGCCGGATACAGACGTGGACGGGGGGTCCCGCAGGCCTTGAACAAGCGGATCAACTCCTGTCGATCGAAAAACCGGAAGACGCCGTTGGCTTCCGCTTCGCGGATCACGCCCCACTGCGTCCAAAGCCAGCGGGCGCTCTCGGCATCTTCTGGACGAACGGCGCGCTGCATCTGGGCGGCGAAGAAGGGCGACAGATCCGCATGTCGGGTGAGGACGGAGACGACCAACCGCCCTCCGGGCGTCAAGACGCGCACCATCTCGCGCAGCGCGCCCACCGGGTCGCGGAGAAAACAGAGCGTCAGATTGCACACGATCCGATCGAATTGTCCGTTCCGAAAGGGAAGCGGTTGATCGAGGTCGCCGGCCGTCAACGCGGACCGAATCAACACGTGCGGGTACTGGGAGGTGGGGAACTGGCTTTTGATTTCGTCGGCGACGAGCGCGAGTTGCTGCCCGGCCTGTTGCAAGGCAGCCGGCACCACGTCCAGTCCGACGTAGGTGGTGGACCAGGGCGTTCCTCCGGCCGCGGCCCGATGGCGGTAGGCATGGTTGAGCGATAACAGCATTCCGAACTCGCCGTGGCCGCAACCGGCATCCAGGATCGTGCCGCCCTTGTCGGTCGTCCCGAGGAGCCGGTAGAGATGATCGTAGAGGTGCCAGAAGTCGGACGACCGCGCCGCCTGATGGAAATGATCCAGATACGTCTGCCAGAAGTCAACCAGATCAAGCTTGGCCAAGCTGTGGCGCTGCCGGGCACGAACTCGTTCCCGTTCCGCCTGGCGGATCGCCGGGAGCGGTTCGGCGGCCGTGACCTGGCCCTTGGGCGCCAACGGATAGAAGCGTTCCAGACAACAAGAGACGAGCTGCCGGTGAAAGGCGCGTGAGGTCCGGGGATCGTCACGCAACTGGCGCGGCGCGGCCGTGAGCAGCGACAGCTGGCGGAGGTTGGACTGTAAGGCATTCTGCACGGATTTCAACCCGGCGAGCGGGCCCCAGGGGTCTTGCTCGGCGGCTAGAAATATCACCGGCGCCTGGACCGATTCGGCATCCGAGATGGTTTCCGCGAGTGTGCAGAATTGCCCGGTGATGGCGTCGCCGAGCCAGCGGTCGGCGTCGATCGTAAAGCCGAGCAAGTTGGTGCGTCCCAGGCGGACGCCGGTTCGATAGGCGGCGATGAGGTCCTCGCGATGGACGGTGTGGAGCGTGGACTGCAAATCGACCACGCAGCCCAGCAGCACCAACAGCTTGATCCGTGGATCCGCGGCGGCGACCTTGAGCGCCACGCGTCCGGACAGATTATGGCCGATGACGGCCAGCGGACTGGCGGGAAGCAGTCGTTCGGCCAGGTCGATCACGCTCCGGAGGTCCTGCCGCATCGCCCCGAGGGTCGTGCGCTCCATGGGGCCGTCGCTCTCGCCGACGTGCGAGGTGTGGTCGTACCGGAGCACATGAAAACCGTTCATGCAGAGCCAATGCGCCAGCTCGACCCACTCGCGCTTGGTTTCGCCGAATCCCGGCGCGAGAATGACGGCCGGCGACCCGGCGGGAAGCGGTTTGCGGGGATGATCGTGGACGATGGCGATCCGCTGTCCCGCGTCGTTGGCGCCCTCGGCCGTGACCGTGACTATATCGGCGTTGCCGTTGGGGAGCAGCCGCGCCATGAGATCCCGCAGCCGTTGCTCGCTGTCGCGGTCCACATGGAGGAAGCGGACTCCGACGCGCGAGGGCGGAGGGCCGGGATCCCGCAGCGCGGCGGGTGTCATCGTATCCGGCGCCGTCCAGAGCACGTCGGCGAGGACCGTGATCGCGTGCCGATTCGGTTTTCCCCTCGCGGAGCCGGCCGGTTGCGGGAGGAACGTCACGCGTCCGCGGAGCCCCACCAGCCCGCCGGGCGCCTGCAGCGTGAGGCAGCAGCCGGAAACCGAGACATCGGCCGTCCGACCGGAGAGGGGCGAGAGGGCGATCGGCGGGCCGCAGGGCTCGAACCGAATCTGCAGGGTCGCCTTCGCCCGTTCGTCGAGTCGCCGCTCGGGCGACAAGCCTGTGCCGGGAGCGCCCAAACGGGGCCGGTCCTCCGTCTCCTCGACCCCTTCATGATGCAAGTGCTCGGACCGGCCCGTCGGCGATTCCCGCTCCTCCGGGAGCAGCGTGATGCTGGCCTGAAGTTGGATGGATTGTTCGGTCAGGCCTTGGATCATCGAGCCGAGGATCTGCTCTTCGTAGGGACCGAAGGGCCCGAATTCGATCGCGAGCCCGAGCGCCGGACGGCTGCCGCCGGTGTGCTCGGACCGGTCCCACTCCCGGATCGCCCGGATAGCGCCCCGCAGTTCAAACATCCCAATGTCGCTGTTGAGGGAGACTTGCACCGCCTGCGATTGTCTCGCCTCAATGTCATCCAAGACCGTCACCATGAGGCCGCCGAGACCGATGTCGCGCGTGACGCCTTCCCAGGTCTGGCCCTCGCACTGCAGCTTGGTCGGCAGCGCGCAGGCGAGCCGTGGCGCGCGGCGCCGATCGGTGGGGACGGCCGGCGGCGGGACAACAGGGGGCTCCGGAATCGGCAACGGCGCCGGTTGGGGCTGTGGCGCGGCCGGCGGCGATGATGAGGCGGCAGCCGGGCGCTCCGCTGTGGGAGGTACCGCGCCATGCAGGGGGATTGCCTTCGCAGGCGCGCCTTCCAGCGCCCGCGCGCTCTCCTCGTGCAGGCGAGCCAGCCGGGGTTCCAGCTGGAGGGCTCCGAGTGTGGACATCAGCGCCTGGGCTTCGGTCGAAACCTGGCTCAGCGAGGCGCGATAGCGCTCCGTTTGTTGTCGGAGCGACAGATTCTCCTGACGGACGTCCTCGCTGTTGCGCAACTGTTGCTCCAACTGTTGCGCGCGCTCGCGTTCGCTCATGAGCCGGCTGGCATCCTTGAGGAGCCCCACGGTACCGAGGAATTCCTGCTGAGGCCCGTACAATCCCGTGGCGCTCAATTCGACCGGGACCGGCGTCGCGGAGGCGGCTCCGGGCTGTTTGCCCAGCATCCGGAGGCTGAAGTGCCGGGTGGCGCGGTCGCCGGTCCGCCGTTCGTTGAGACGGCCGGCGGCCTGTGCTTGATCTTCCCCGGCCACGAGGACCGTGTAGGGTTGGCCGATCAGCTCCAGCGGTTGATAGCCCAGCAGGGGAGTGATGGCGGGGCTGACATGGAGGAACCGGCCCATCGCATCCAGCTCATAGACGACGTCCGAGAGCTGTTCGATCAGGCCGAGATAATGTTCCGAACGTTCCAGCCGCGTGGCCAGCTGTCGCCGCTCCAGCAGCAGCCGGGAAGTGATCAGGAGTTGCGAGGGAAAGGAGGGAGAGGTTCGGCAGAGGTACGAATCGGCTCCGTGGCTCAGCATGCGCTGCGCCCACTGCCAGTCATCCCGTTCGCCGAGCACCAGGATCGTGCTCTGAGGAGCATGGCGGCGCAAATCCGAAAGGCTTTGGGCCGGTGGCTCGAGCAGATCTTCCTGGACGACGGTAATATCCCAATCCCGCCGAGAGGCGACATAGGCGAGATCCTGACGCGAGTAGGCGGCTTCAACCAGGCACTCCGCGAAAAACCCACGCAGCGCGATCGTGAGGTCCTTCACGACGTCAGCGCGGTCGTCGGCGACGAGGAAGTATGCCGATGGGGTCTGTCGCGTCGGCATCGAATTCATGCCACAGTGAATCAGGCTACCGAATGTTCCAACTTGCCGGACGGGCTGCGGAGGCCCCAATAGCGAGTCGAGACCTCCGCAGACAGGAAAATCCACCGCCGCCAGCCACCTCTCTCTGAGCGGGCGGCTGGGTGCAGACGGAGGCCAGAATAGTACGAGTACAATAGGATGTCGTCGCAAGATTCCGCAATCCGATGGGAGAGGGGGCGATGCCCATTCGGTAGGCTTTCGTATTCTAGTCGAGCAATGAAACAGTCAATATAATCAATACGATCATTGAAATACATCAAGTAATTGAGAAGAACGGGAAAAATCTCCCATCACGTGCCTCTCGCGCGATTGTCTGCCTCGGCCATTGCAGTGAAGCCGGTGTCTTGAGATGCATCAGCCAGCCCCGTAAGTGATTGGGAAGTCGCAGGTTTCCCCCAAATTCTTGCAGGGGAGTGGCCAGTATGATAGATGTAGTCTTGGTTCCGGCCTACAGATGACTCCCCCGATTCTCCCGTTGAGTGCGACCAGGACCCCTGCCCGAGGGAAGCGAGGCACAAGCGAGACGGTCCTGTGCGACAACTTGAATCCTCTTGCCGTGGTGGACGCTGCGGCGAGGGGACGTCTCTAATTTAAAAAGAAAGACTTATGGATCTCCTTATATTGGGGAGCTTGATCGTGCTGTCGGCGGTGTTCTCCGCCGCAGAGATCGGCTTCTTCTCCGTCAATGAGCCTCGACTGAAAGCCCTGGCCGAGACAGGGGGCCGCCGTGCCGCCCTGGCGCTCAAACTGCGCAGCAATCCCCAGCGGCTCCTGTCGACGATCATGATCGGCGACAACTTGGTGAACATCGGCGCCGCCTCCTGGGCGACGATCCTCACGATCCGTTTCTTCGGCTCGGAGGCCGTGGCGATCGCCACCGGAATCCTGACCTTCATGCTGCTGATCTTCGGGGATATCGTCCCCAAAACCCTGGCCGCCAAGCACGCGGTGTCTGTGGCTCTGACCATGGCCTATCCCGTCTTCTGGATCGAGTCCCTGCTCTCCCCGGTCCTCTTCGTGATGGAACCGCTGATTGCCAAACTGACCGGCGGAAAGGGGCTCACGGTCCCATTCGTGACAGAGGAGGAACTGAAGATCATGTTGGATGTCGGCGGCAAGGCCGGCGTCATCGAGA
>FKKE01000729.1_pt2 | contig 15011 bp, 9 predicted proteins | sample 1106331 | NCBI WGS metagenome assembly FKKE01 (sample SAMEA3931202, study PRJEB13176) | freshwater metagenome | biome: Drinking water system; feature: drinking water; material: freshwater | place: China | collected 2013-02-06 | reverse complement strand
ACAGCCTCGCAGCCCATTACGATCAAGAGCGAGCAGCCTCTTGGAGCTGTGATCGCCCTATCTAGCCGAGATGGCTTCAACACGGGATTTTATGTCGACAAGCCGTACTACACTATCGAGGGGTTTGACATTTCCGGTGGAAGCAATAGCGGCACCCGCGCCAGCTATCACGGAATTTACCTCACATCATACGCAACCGGAGCAATTATCCGCTCAAACTCTATTCACCACATCGGTCGGGCAGTATGCTCGAATAATGACAATGGATTTCCTGGCGTCTATGTTAAGGGAACCTCTAGCGTGCTCATTGAGCGTAATCGGATCTATAGCATAGGAAGACGTCGAAACGGGGAAAGCGGGTGTTCGACGATCAGATACCAGCATGATCATGGGATTTATATCTCCGGTGCCTCAAATATCACCGTACGGCGGAACGTCATCCACGATACGAATCGCGGAATTCCTATCCATGTCTATAATGGCACAACAACGAACCTTAATGTGTATCACAACACCTTCTCTGGTCGTAGCCCAACCGGAAAACCATTAGGACACATCCTACTGGGCTCCACTGTTAGAACCGCAAGCATCAAGAATAACATCTCGAATGATGCCCAAAATGGGATGGTCACCATGCCCTCACTCACGGCCTCCGGTGTGGCCATCACGTATAACATGAGTAATACAATTACAAATGCCTCGCAAACGAGTAAATCCGGAGTAAGCTTCTCGAACAATTACGACAAGATAAGTGGGCTTGGATTTGTGAGCGGCTCGACCAACGACTTTCGCCTTGCGTCTGGAAGTCCCGCAATTAACCGCGGCACAACGTCTGGTGTCCCGCTAGTCAGCGATGGTGCTCCCGACATTTCAGCCTATGAGTATTCAGTACAGAATAATTTATCATCTCCCCTCACTCCAACAGGACTGCGTGCCCAGTGATGCCGTTTCCAATACAGTATGGTTGGCCTGCCATGCACCTAGATTCTGGCGGCACCGCCAGAATCTAGCTTGAGACCACATAATCATGGCTCTCCAAGGCAGACGAGCGCTGGTGAGGGCCCACGCGATTTGATACGGGGTTCGGACGGGTGGGGTTCATGCCGAGCAGCACCATTGCCGAGATCCTTGAAAATCGCCGTAGTGGTGCCGCCCCCCAAACGGTGATGACTCGGGAAGACAGGGTTACTGATTCTCTATAGAGGGGCCATGCAGTTCTGAGCGGGCATGGGCAGGTTCCACGCAACCAGCACCAGACGAACTACTGCTTTCTCACCGCTGTTCGGTGACGATCGAGAATCTCTCCGGACAGATCCTCGCTTGACCGACCCACTTCGAACAACTGCGTCCACAGAAACTGATTTAGGAGGCACCACAGCACCATTGAGGCACCCCCCTCCTCTTTCTGCGTTGACTCCAGAACACGTGCGTCGTGTACTCGCGCAGCCATATCGACAATCGGCTGGAAGAGTGCACCCTTGGGAGCCCAAAATCGTGCCGGGAAGCCAAAACTTAGCTTCCGACGTGCGATCAGAGCCTCGGAAACGCCAAGTTTCCGCAATGCAGCACGAACGAGGTGCTTCTTCTCTCGTAACTTCACATCCCATGGTACAGCCGTCACCGCTGCAAGAACCGAGGGACTCGTAAACGGGCAGGCCAGGTAGACACCGGAGGCCTCTGCGAGTTTCCCCCAAATCGATATCGTGGCATGCGCCTCGGATAGGAGAGCTAAGGCTGTGACCTGGTCGAGCAATGGTCGATCATGATAGGGCTCGATGAGCCTTGGGCGTTCTCCAAGCAGTGCTGCGTTGTCGCATGAGAGAAGCCGCTGAACGATACCGGGATCACCAACTCGACCAAGAAGCCAGAGAAAGTGATGAACCGACGACAATTGACGATCATATCGCCGGGTGAGGAGGGAGCCCCATGCACCACGCCAATCTCGGCCATCCGCGAGTGCCGCCCATATGGAACCGATGCGCGTCGTGCGTAGGAATCCGATCGCTGTCCTGTGGCGATAAAGAAACTGGTGAGAAGCATTCCCCACGACGCAATCGGCCCCCTCGCCGGAGAAAATCGCGCCGTGGCCAGCTGCGGCACGATCCTGGAACAGGAGGTGCAGAAGCACGGATTGGAGATGATGTACCGGCTCTTCGGCAGCATCAATACTCTCAACCCATCCCGCCAAGTATCGTTCGGAGGTAATGTCATAAACCTGATGAGCGAGGCCCAAATGCTCCGCCATCGACAGAGCATATTGGGATTCACCATCGTCCGAGTTTGCGAATGAGAAATTGGTTGAGAAGGTCCGCACATCCGGGCACACGGTTCGCGCAAGCGCTGCAAGTAGTGAGGAGTCAAGCCCCCCGCTTAAGAGGATGCCCGCATTGGGGAAATGATGCAGCCATTCCTCAACCCGCGTGCGAAGGATGTGCATGACATCAGTTTCGCGATCAAAGTCGCTGCCTTCCGGCCATCGCCAGCGCCGATCTTCGCATACCCGTCCTTCTTCGAAGTCAACGACGAGAAGTTGTCCGCCTACGAGCTTTTGGACGCCACGCAGAATCGATCGCGGAGGAACGACAAACCGGTATATCAGGTACTCCGGTGTGCAGGCAGGATCCCACGCCAGTTCGTGCCCCGCCCTTTTGAGCCCTCGCACTGACGTAGAGAGAGTAAAAAAACCAGGTTTGATGGATACATAACAGGGTCTCCAACTTGCCACACTGTGGGCGATCGTCACAACTCGTTTCAGGGGATCGATTAGGACAAGTACGAGAATGCGATCACCGAGGAGCTCGTTGAGTGGCACCCCACACCGAATCCCTTGATCAATGGAATCGATGTCCTCCCCCTTAAGCGGGAAACACGCCTCCCCGGCGACGATTCTGTCCCCTATCTGATGCCAGAAGCCAAAGAGAGAACCCGTGCGAATACTGATACGGAAGTTATTGCACTCAAAATTCCTTTCAGACTCGTCGTAACCCCCCGAAGCCGGTCCAACTTGCAGGGAGCCTGACCCGACCGTTACACATAACATCCGATTGTCTCCTCACAACAACCCTGGCCGAGCTCACGTGAATATGCGAGACCCATGACTATCGGCTCACCGCTGCTCCAAGATCGAAAGAACTGAGAGCTTCACACTCGCGTGAGCGACATCACCAGGAACACTGACATTGGGAGTCGCACAATTCACACAGCAGATGCTTCCATCATTCGGAAAGCAGTGGGAACCCACTTCATGGCCGACTCTTCCCGCGTCTTGATCGGCTCATATCGCTATACCGTTAGTCACTCTGATACCCCTGGACCTAGGATTTCGCGGTACAGATCACGAAGTCTTCTACCTTCATGGGACCAATTGTATTTTTCGATGATTACGCGCTTACCCATACTGCCCATTCGTTGAGCGATTTCTGGATTCTTCACGAGATATTCGAGGGCATCCGCAATTTGTTCGGGTCTTTCCGGATCAACCGCTATCCCCACGCCATATTCACGCACATACTGCTGAAACAAGGGAAAGTTCGAATATACAATCGGCAATCCTAATGCCATACACTCAAACAACTTGATCAGCAGTGTTTTAAGAAAATTTCCGGTCGGCAATACCGTGGCCATTCCGATGCTTGCACGAGACTCAAGCGCTACCGCATCTTTGTGAGAGAGCACGCCAAAATAGCGCACTCGGTCGGAGACTCCTTCATCAGCCGCCAGTTTCTGAATCACACGTTCATACTCGGGACTATCCCATTTCCCAGCCAACCACAAGGAGAGATCCACGCTCCGCCGTCGCAGCAACCCAATGGCCAGCACCATATTGGCCAGGTTCCGATCTCCGTTCAGCGTTCCTGCGAGCACACAAACCGGTTCACGACTCTGTGGAAGACCGCCGTTGAACTCCCCCAAAGAGAGGTCGGGAAAGTTTCTGATGATCTCCACACGCCCGTGAAGTTTCACGTACCGTTCGGCAATAGGCTCCGCCACCGTCACAATGGCCCGACACTTCCCGACCCACTTTGCTTCAGACCTCTGCCATAGGGCCTGCACCAAAGGGCGAGCGGGTGCGGGGATCCAACTCCGATGCCCGAGCAGATCCAGATACGACTCATGAACGTCATAGATCACCGGTTTATCGCCGACACGGGTCAGAACCGGCCCCAAAAGCTCAGGTTCATGAACATGATATAGATCTGCGGACAGGCTTGCCGCAATGTTCGCAACTTTCCACCGTCGAGAGATCCGTTCAAAACGGCTTTTGGAAAGCGGGAGCGGATGGATGATCACCCCCCCCGCCACATAACTGGCGGGAGCCTTGTCGCTCGCAATGAGGTGCACCTCATATCCCGCCTGCGCCAGAGCGCGGCACTCCTTGTGAAAAACTCTGGAGTCATCGGACGTATGGCCTGAGCAAACGTGGCACACTTTGATCGTATTCTGATTAGAAGATAGCGTCATCACTTTGCCCCTACTCTAACTTGCGCGTTGTTTGCATCCCGCGAGGCCGATATAAGTTCACGGTACAATTCTACAAGACGTCTTGCCGTCCTTCTCGCATCAAAGTGTTCTTGGGCATAGGCGTAGGCCGCTTCACCCATGCGGGCTCGTCGATCCGAATCCGCAAGCAATGCCGCCAATGCATCCGCCAACTTCGGGCTGTCGCCTTTTGGGACTAACAGGCCTGTCCGATCAGGCTCCACAATATCCGGAATCCCTCCGACTTCGGTGGCAACAACAGGAAGCCCGCATGCCATCGCCTCCATCACGCAATTCGGCGTTCCCTCTCCGTGACTCGGCAGACAAAGAACCTGCGCTCCTCGCATCAGATCGGACACCTCACCAAGAGGGAGCGGGCCAAGAACCTTGACCGATTTCGTCAACCCACGGGACTCAAGGGCTTGAAGAAAACGAGCATCCGTGTGGTTCGGCCCCACGATCCACAACTCAGCGCCTACACCCCTTGCAATGACCTCCCTCCACGCTTCAAGAAGATCAAATATCCCCTTCGCTTCCGTAACTCGACCGACGAAAAGGACAATCGGACGTCGAACTGTTTCCCTCTCGGGAGGACAAAATGTTTGCAAGTCCACTCCTCGCAACATCACGAGACATCGCCCTCGAGGCTGAAGACTCGATTTGAGAATGTGCTCTAATGGACGACTGACAAAGACATTCAGATCCGCCAATCGAAAGGAGTCCCGACTTAGCTTCCACTCCTTTTGCTGACGGACAAAATCCGTATGTACCTCAGTGCCCTGGTAAGTGACCACACAAGGAAGTCCATATTGTCGAGCCGCATGAATCGCGGCCCAAGAGCCCAAGCCCCCCTTGCTCGCATGGATCAGGGAAAGCGATCCATCCGTAACAAGATCACCCACCGTCTTGGAAACAATCCGACGCCATTGAGCAATGGTCCACCAGAGACACATATCTCCAGGTGCTTTTAAATACCGGGGGAAGAGAACCTCACAGCGATTCTTTACAAATTCATAGCGTGCGGGCAAGGAAGCCTGTCGTGCAGCCCGGCTTACTTTTACGAATCGAGGAACATATGTCGTGGGAGACAGCACCGTGATTCGCTCTACGTGATCCAGCAACCGTTTAACCTGCTCGCCGATAAATGCGCCCCGATATGGATGCCCTGGGGAAGGGAAACTTTCTGCAACAATCAGAATATGCATCGCAAGAGAGAAGTGGGAAGATCACTCAGGTGTGAAGCTTAGCACAAGATGATTATACAGACCTTACTTTCTGCATATACCGCCTCCAGGTTCTGCTTCGGTGTCATCAGAAAGGGATATGGCCTCGGACAGGATCCTCATTGAGCGACATTGACCGGAGCCGATACCTTCTCAGAAGTTCCTCGAGTTGTCTTCTCGAACGACCAGGCACTCGCCAGCACATAGGCTATCAGTAGCCAGAACATTTTCCGATTTTGCCACGACCCTGAGTAGAAAGAGATAAAAAAGCAGCCCATGATCGCCATCGGCAATGCTCCTTCTATACGGGCACGAGCTTGCCAGGCGGCCTTTACCAAAAGCCCAAGGCCGCCCCAAAAGAGAATGGCGCCGACTAAACCAGTTTCCGTCAATACTGTGAGATACAGACTGTGCGGGTCTCTCAATGACCTCCCAAGGCGAGAGCCTAGCTCTATCTGATTGTATACCGTCCCCCAACCGAGCAAGGGTTTTTCATAAACCATCGCCCAAGCATGAGCGTGAATTTTGTCTCTACCGGCCGTATCCCCTTGGTAAAGTGAGCGCTCCAATCGGACCCTCATGACATCATCTGAAAGCGCAGTCACAGCTAGGAACCCGATGGCCAGTACAACGATCGACGCCACCTTAAGCTTAGCCTTCCATGCTCCACCGCGAATGACCATGAGTGAAATCCCAACTACAAGGCCTGCCAAAGAACCCCGTGATCCGGTCTTGATAATAGCCGTCCCAATAATGGGGAATAGCAGCCACGCAATGAGAATGTGCCTCTTCTCGGCTTTGATCCGACCATAGGTGATACCGACCAAGGCAATTAGACCAAGTGATAACGTAGCCCCCAATGTATTGGCATTATCCCCAAACAGAGAGGCTCGTCCTTCACGTCCTACACTCACAGTTCCTATACCCAGCACTTGGAGCACGGAGAGAATCGTACAGGAAGCGACAAAGACCAGGAGAACGTTCCGCCGAATCTCCGGATATCGAAAAAGATTATAACTAACGCACATCAACACGAGCAGCTGAGCTAAGGTAAAAAGCTTCGAGAGCACTGGACGTATATACTCGAGGTTTTGAGTCAGGCCAAGTGCAAGACAGAGCACAAAGTAGCCGACAAAGCACCAAAACGCCGCGGGAGGCGGCTCAAAACAGACCCTCGGTTGCAACAACGCAGCTCCGATGAGGGCCATTCCAAGTATCATTGGAATGCTACCGATCAGGGAAACGCTTTCCGTACTCGCCGTTTCAAACGGAATAGCCAATACGAACAGATAAAAGACATATCGTATGATGGGGAACACATTCACCGGCATGGTTATCCTATTCGAGGCTGGTCTGATCGGCCCTGGTTTTTCCAAAACAAAGCAGAAGGCCTCGGTCAGTTCGTCGACAGCACTTCACGCAATACGACATTTAATTGTTTTGCAATGTTTCCCCAGGAGAACGCTTCAACGTTCTTTGGCTCAGGAACCTGTCCAAGAACGACATCCTTAAGAAACAGCGCCATACCCTGGACGTCAGTTCCTGTAAAACTTCGCACCAATCCGGTGGTCTCAGTAGTCGTTGCGGCATCACTTCCCTTAGGGGCAATCAAAAGCACCGGCGTTCTGACACCGATTGCCTCAAATATTTTCCCTGTGACAATCCCTTTATCAGCCAGCATACCTTCTTCCTCAATCGAAGTAATCACGACCGCAAGATTTGCCCCCTTGACCGCCGATACTGCCTCGCGCTGCGAAACCCTTCCGTGCAACACAATCCGATGGCTCACCCCCAAATGCTCTGCTTCTTCACGAACGTGGCGTGCATCCGCTCCGTAATAATGAAAAGACCACGCCTTATCGCCTGTATCACGACTCTGATCGAGACGCTTCAGAGCAGCCAGAAATGGTGAAATAACCCGCTTAGGAGGGTAGAAGACTCCGGTGTACACAAAGGCACAATGGTCAAATGTATTTGCATTCACCTTTGCCATTTCGTCGGGATCATACCCGTTCGTGATCACATGGAGCTTTCGCCCGACTCCGTAACGTTGATCCAACGCCAGACCCCACGAGGGCGACACAATGGTCACGGCAGCACAACTTTCAAGCAACCGCGTCTCCTCCTGGACTGTCCTTTCCCGCGAGGAGCGAGAGCTGTGAGGATTTCCGGTCCAGGGATCACGGTAGTCCAGAACATACGGCCGCCCAAGCCGTTCTGACAACTTCTTTGCCACTCTAAACGCGACGAACGGTGAGCCTGAAGCGAGGATTACGTCCACATCATCTGGCGTTAAGCTCGAACACGCTCGTTCCGCTGCACTGACCCATCCGACGGACTTTTCAATACCTAAATTCCGTGCAATGGTTCGGCAGGCTCCTCCGGCAAGCCAACCAAGATTCTGGTCCCAACATTTTAGATCCTTGGGGGAAAGGCATCGCCACCGATGACCTGTGACCAAACGCCTGATGCCTTCCTGTTCCAGATTGGCAGTGACTTTCTCTGCGCCTTCCGGATCACGCATAAGAGTTGGATCAAGCGCAACAACCGTCACCTGCCAGCCTTGCCGAGCCAGATGCTTCGCTATATTCCATAGGCGCACGGAACCAGCAGCGTTCCGTGGCGGGAACGCGTACGCCAAAAACAGTAGTCTGGGCCGGCGTTCGTTCATGCTACTCCACCATCGTGATCATTTAGTGACGGACTGGCGAGGAGAGACATTTATTGATGACAAAGACGGACTTTCCGGACGGCGGAGTTTCGATGTGAGACACTTGTTCGATAGCTATCCTGGTCTTCTTGCCGAGATGTTTGCCAAATAGGTCTAGAATAAGACTCTCGTCTTTACGGCTGTAGCTGACTTCCGGAACGATTTTAATAATCACATCCAGATGGCTTTCCTGGATCACCCGGTAGGTCCGGACGGACGGAACGTGTCGAAAGATGTGGGTGCCGATCACTCCGGAAATCAAATCCCCGGTATCCGTGAGAAGAAAACTGTTGTATCTTCCATCCAGCCGTTCGATCCGGCTAAAAGGAAGACCACCGCCTGGGGAGTCGGAAACTTTTCCCGCATCACCATTCACGTACCGAATCAGGGGCATGGCATAGTTATCAAGCTCCGTGATCACGAACCCTCCGTCACCCGACAATTGCGTGGAGCCGTCCTTTTGCAGCACCTGTATGACGACGTGCTCCTCTGGGATGAAATACCCGCTGGAATCCGGGCGAGAATACCCTAGAGATCCCACTTCGCCGCTTCCGTAATACGGTAAGACATGGCATTGAAACGCCCTTCGAATCGTTTCTTCCCATTCCGGCAACAACAACTCCGCCGTCGGGAACACAGCATCGAATCGAATCGATTCATTCATCTCTTCCGCCAGCTTGGCCAGCCGAAACACAGCAGAGGCATATCCTATCAAGAAGCGGCTGCGGGAATTGCGAATGTTACTGAAGAAAGTCGGCGCCGTATCTACACGAAGCTCGAAGGCCGGCAAGAACACATCCCGTCGAATCCTTGTTCCAAGGTTTTCAATGAAGGACTTCTTGTCGATTCCCAACGACCCACCGAACAGTTTGATCCTCGGATCCTCAAGGCCCAATCCTCCCCATCCCAATCCGCGCTCATAACACATACTCGACCACGCACCGGATTCGACATTCCGACAAATCCTCATTGGCTCTCCGGTGGTACCTCCCGTTTTAGACCAGGTAACTGCCATCTGCTGTATGTTCGAAGCCATCAACTCGTCTCGATGCTTCCTCACTGTCTCTTTTGTCAACAGGGGCAACTTTGCGAGATCAGCCGCGGATCGGATATCACCGGGCCTGAGCTTCTCACGATCCATGACATCCTTATAGTAGGGAACATTCTCGTAGCAGTGGGCGATTAACCTTTGGAGCTTTCCGTCACGGTAGGCCCGCATCTCTTCTTTTGACCAATGCTCTGACTGTGCGAGAAGCCGGGCATACGCGTCGCCCGGAAACCCGTTCAACCACCAGCGAATAGACCGCGTCAGTGAATACAATCCCATGAGTCCTACCTCGCCGTCACGGACGTTTCGGCCTTGTCAATTGGCGGCATAATCCGGACAAGTTTCCGAGTCAAACGCGGCGAATCGCTCCCCATACAGCGGGCTGATTCGATTGCACAGTGCACCTGCGATTTTACGAACCAATGTATCCCAATCCACCTGCCTGGCGATGCTCCGCCGCTTCTCGATCTGCTCGATCGACACCGCATCCGGCGCGAGTGATTCCGCCAAGGCGCGCGACCACTCTTCACGTGTACGTGCCAGTGTAATGACATGAGAAAAATCACGTAGCGAACGAATCGAGGTGCCCACAATCGGTTTCCCACCGGCTAGATATTCGTGAAGTTTGAGCGGATAAATGTACTTGGTATAGTCGTTGTCTTTGTACGGCAGCATGCACACATCCATATGCTGTGGATAGGCACAGGCGATGTCTATCGGCTTATGCCCAAGGAAATGCACATTCGACAATCGAGATAATTCATCCACTACGGGCGCTTCCATCCCCAGGCTGTTTGGGGGGCCGACAAAGACAAAAGACCATTCCTTATGGCATGTGGCCAAGCCAAGCAAAAGCCTCAAATCCAACTGCGCCTTGATGACTCCGATGTAACCGATTCTCGGACGGGGGATCCCTCTTAAGTCATCCGGCTCATCATGATGAGTCGCGAATGCTTTATAGTTCACACCATTGGGAACAAAGAGCGTATGAGGATTGAAATGCCCTTTGCGTTCCATCAAAGCCGGCGAATGGATGAATACCTGATCGACTCGCTTGATGACCTGCACCTCTCGCTCTTCCAGCGGCCGCTCGGTTGGTGAAAAGGAATATTCATCAACGATGTGATAACAACTGAGATCGTACAAGCCGCTCTCTAAGGCGCGGTCGAAATACGGCCGCCAAAGATAGAAAATGATGGTCTTGCACCCACGTCGACGAAGCAATGCCGTCGCACGACGAGCCCGTTCGACAGCGGTCCAGGAGGCTAGCCAGGCTGGTCGACCAAACCACGGCAGCCACCTTTCCGGCTGATACAACACCAGACTTTCTGGAAACTGCGCCGTTGAAGAAGACTGTATCACCGGCTTTCTTCCCCCGGCCACAAAGGGCCTCCATCTTCGAGCCGGCTCCGCCCAGACAACATGAAAATACTTCGACAGCCGAGTCAACACCTGATGCCGTGACAACCAGGGCCCGCCCCACTCCTCCGGCACAAAAGCGACGACTCCGATGTCAGGGAAAAGCGGTTGGGGTACCCCCATGCCCACAGAAATGCTTCTCCCATTCCCCGCCATACCGTTACTCATTACCCAATAACCGTTTCGCGCGATTTCGAGCTATCCATGCAGAGCTTACTGAAGCAATGCGCTTCCGCCTACGAAATTGAGATTTACACGCTACTACAAGTAAGCATTCGCGGCAAACTCACAACCCGTTGCAGCAATGCAATACACCCCACGTCAAACATAGCATACCGGGATCACATCCCTGAGTTTGGCTTCCTGCCCAACAGACGGAGCACGATCCTCCCGGTACACAAACACCTGGTATTGCTCGGGCTGGGAGCCGGAGTCAAACTTGTCGACCTTCGAGAAATACGGCTGGTATCTATCGAAATAGTCTAACCCTGGCGCGCGCACATGGTAAAACTCCTTCGGATCCGGCTCCGCATACTCAATAGTTTTCTCCGAATAGATCGGCACAGGAAGAACGGCAAGACCATTCGGCTTCAATACCCTCCGGATTTCTGAAATCGCCCGATGATCATCAGGAATATGCTCCAGCACATGCGAGGCAAACACGAAATCATACGTGCCGTCTCTGAATGGGAGATATTGTAGATCCACGTGGTAATCCACGCTTTTCTTCTTCAAATCTGCTGTTTCGTATTGACCAACCTGCCGCTTAAAGAAGTCCTTAAGAAAAGGCTCCGGTGCTATGTGAAGCATCCTCCATTGGCCAGTCGGTTTCCCCCGCAGCACTTCGCGTAAGACCAGAAACTGAAGCCGGTGCCGTTCCAGAGCCATACAGTTCGGACACTTCGCATGCTTCCGACAGCCGACGGACGTGGCCTTATCCAGGAAGGGACCACGGTAACCACAGATCGGGCATTCAAACTTCTCTTTGCGAATATTCCTAAGTTGGAACATCACGAGGGCAATTGTCCTCCTCAGCCCATGATACTGCATTGTGAATACCTCCTACCGCGCTGCGCACCAAAAGTTTTCTGCGCTGATTGAATCGTTATCGGGGCCTCGAGGACCTCTTCATGAGACTCTCGGCCGTCCGTTTTGGATTACACAGATATTCCATGACTTGTGAGCAAACGGCGGCCAGTAACCTTGTCAGGCTCAGTGGGTGGCCGATCTGCTTCATTTTATCCTTATGGAAGTCCCAAAACTCCTTGTCTCTCAGCCCGAGCAGCGAGCTGGCCAGATACTCATAATACACATCGAGATGGTGTTTTAGGCGCGACTGTAATTCATCTTGACTCAATACAGCCGGTCCAAACTGCAGCAGTCTATCAACATAATTGGGCAAGTACGTATTGTACCGCTTACTAAAACTTCTCTCGGACCCCTCTCGCAGCCTGTTATAGGTCAACACTTGATGAACAAAACCAAAGTCCCAATTCCTCAGAATGCGAAGACAGGCTTCGGAGTCGCGGTGATTATTGGACTCATTGTAAAATTGACCTGAAGCTCGCACCACGTCTGCTCGCAGGAGTAGAGACGTAGGATTGCCGAACACATACGGTTTCCCCAAAAGAATCCATCTGGAGATGTCTCTGCCGGACATGACCGACTTGGTATACGGCAAACCATCCCAGGATACGAAGTCTCCAACCAGCCCATAGGCTCCAACTATCGCGACGGTCGGATGGACTTCCGCGAGCTCAACCATTTTCATGAGACATTCAGGGAACAGCCAGTCATCGGCATGGACAACCTTACAGTACTTACTGTTCGGTGAAACCTGTTGGAACGCAATATTCCCATTTCGTCCGCTGCTGACGAATTCTGAGTTGTTACAGATTCGGATCCGTTTGTCTTTTGTCGCATATGCTTGAGCCACCTCAAGGGTACGATCGGTGCTGCAATTGTTCACGATGCAATATTCCCAATTGTGATACGATTGCCCCAGCACGCTCTCAATACATTCCTGTAAAAATTCCACGCCGTTGTATACCGGCGTGAGTACCGTTACGAGTGGTTGAGACTCCACCTTCATGCTTTCACCTGGAAACCCGAACTCCCACAGTCCCCCCTTCCCGGATGCGAGCCGTTGCCTTCCCTGTGTTTCTCCATGATACCCAAAACTATTTGTTTAAACACCCGGGAAAAATGTTCGCTTGTATGGTTCTCCCGAGCATGTCCCCAGGCCTTTCTCGCCATCTCGCGTAAACAGTCGGTCGACAGGCCGGAAACCCGACGGACCGCCTCCTGGATCGTGGTCACATCATGATTGGCAAACACCACCCCATACTCGTCCACATCGATCCCGGCTTCTTCGCTTACCAAAGGAAGAAGCCCGGCATGCATGGCCGTGATCACGGGGACTGCCTGCGCCTCCGAACAAGATGGGAATACTATGCCAATACATCTATTCGCAATCTCCTGAAAGCCCGCCCCCATCACATCCACACTTCCGATCGGGTGAATGTTGGCCGTACGGTACAACTCTCTATAGTAGGCTTTGACGAACTCCTTCTCTCTCTCAATGGGACCACACACATACAGCTCGTACTCCGGCATCGCCGCAAATGCATCTAACGCGAGATCCAGGCCCCTATGGACGATACCTTGATCGGCAAGCCAAAGATACCGCCTGCGACAGGCATTCGGATCTTTCTCCTCAGGCCGATTTAACGCAGCGCCCGTGAACCGTGGCACACGGAAGAGAGGGACCTTCGCATACCGATAGGTATCCATCGTCCAGTTGTTGCCGTATATGACCGCATAGTCCGCGTGTTCAATCGCCAGGTCTGGCTCAATAAGACACTGACTGCCCGCAACGGTTACACCCTTTCGCTGCTGCAATTCGAATTGACGACGGTACGTCGCCTGATTGTGAAAGACCCAGTGCGCAGTGTCCAGACAGGCGATCTTGATGCATGTCTTGGGAAGCTCGCCGGCAAGCCGGTCAAAATTCATTCGATGCCCGGCAAACATCACGTACGGCTTCCTCGGGTGGAAGGCACGATTCCGCACATCAACCACCTCCACGGAGAAGCCCAGATCCAGGAATGCGCGGGCAACTCGGACGCAGTCTTTGTCGATGGGCGGTACCGTAGCGCCGGGAAGACGGGACGCCTCACCGAACGGTGTCACATCCCAGGAAAGCAGCACCGTACCGTTGGGCGGCCGGTCCGGCTGAAGCCACACGACCCGGTCCCACGGCTCCCGGCGTCGTCGACTGATTTCAAACCCCAGCGAGCGGGTGATCTCCGTCGAAACCCTATTCAGCGCTTGTTTGACGAGCGAATAGAACGATGGAGGAGGAGTTACCCTGATACGGTTCGTGGGAAACGGACGACTGCGCGTCTTCGCCTCAGCAACGGTCAACTCTCTGACGAATGATTCTTTCGGCAACCACTCCCAGTTATCATGCCAGGTCCAACAGTCATTCCTTCTGTAGATCTCTTTGATCTCGTGCGCCAGTGTCCGGTTCGTGCCAAGGGTTACCGACTCACACCGCAGTCGTTCACGATGCGCCGTCATCATCCGGAATGATTTCTCGGCGACATAATTCGAATACCAGAAGTGAAACCCTAGTTTCTTCTGCAACGATGTGACCGCACGGTGCACCTGTACATGTTCTTCGTGTCCGTACTCTCCCCAGGGATTATGGGTAAACACATTTCTATATCCACGCAGCTGTTGCTCCAATCGCTGCACCAACTCCCGGTAGTTATCCTTGTACTTCTGAATCCTCTGCAGCGGAATATGATCCTGGACAATCTCGAGCCCGTACTCGGTCGCGACCGGCCTTTTCCAATTCGCGCCGTTCAGCACCCCCGCTTCGTCCATGTGAAAACACAAGACGTTCTTGATCGGATACTCTTCCAGGCTCTTGCGTCTTCCTGCGTTGTACTTTGGATGCGTCTCATTATTGAGAAAGCAGATCAGAACCGTGTCCACCTTCTCCAGAATGGAACTAAACCACAGCACTTCATCGTCCGGATGCGCAGAGACGATGATCGACTTTTCAAGCATGACCGGACGCGACATGAGGCGCCAACCCCGGGAGAGGACTTGTTCGAGCTTACCG
>FKKE01001428.1_pt1 | contig 15030 bp, 17 predicted proteins | sample 1106331 | NCBI WGS metagenome assembly FKKE01 (sample SAMEA3931202, study PRJEB13176) | freshwater metagenome | biome: Drinking water system; feature: drinking water; material: freshwater | place: China | collected 2013-02-06 | reverse complement strand
AGGATCAGGTCGTCACCGAGTCGCTGGAGCGCGAGCCCGTCGTCGAGGCCGGTCACGCGGTCGCGAGCGCGGAGAGCGACCTCGCGAAAATCGCCGTCGTCGAGCGGCACCTCGCGACGGGCCGGGTAGGGCTCGGCTTCGTCTCCGGCTCAGGCCTTCAGCGAGGCGCCCTCGCCTCGAGCGTCGCACACGACGCCCACAACCTCGTCGTCCTCGGCATGTCCGACCGGGACATGACCTCCGCGATCGAGCGCCTCGTCGAGCTGGGCGGCGGGATCGTCGCAGTCGAGGATGCTCGCGTCGTCGCGGAATGCCCTCTGCCGATCGCCGGGCTTCTCTCCGAGGCGCCGCTCGCGGACGTCATCTCGCAGAGTCGGGCCTGCAACGACGCCGCGCACGAGCTCGGCTGGACTGGCGCGACGCCGTTCCTCACGCTCGCGTTCCTGGCGCTGTCCGTGATCCCGCACCTCAAGATCACCGATCGCGGGCTCGTCGACGTCGATCGCTTCGAGCTCGTCCCGCTCCTGGTGTCGGACGCGGTGTCTGACACCTTGTCCACACCGTGAGCACGCTGTACAGGTCCTGTTGGGTCGTGACCTGCGACGACGAGCGGACCGAGCACGAGTCCGGCTGGCTCCTCGTCGACGGCGGCGTGATCAGCGCGGTCGGGGCCGGTCCCGAGCCGGAGGCCGACGAGCGCGTCGACCTGAGCGGCGCCGTCGTCACGCCGGGCCTCGTCAACACGCACCACCACCTGTACCAGACGCTCACCCGCGCCCGCGCGCAGGAGGCGGACCTCTTCACGTGGCTGCGCGAGCTCTACCCGGTGTGGTCGCGCATCGACGCCGAGGCGGAGTACGTGGCCGCACGGACGGGGCTCGCCGAGCTCGCGCTCTCCGGCTGCACGACCGTGTTCGACCACCACTACGTGTTCCCGCACGGACGCGCAGGCCTCGTCGAGGCCGAGGTGCAGGCGGCCCGGGAGCTCGGCGTCCGCATCGTCGCCTCGCGCGGGTCGATGGACCTCGGTGAGTCGCAGGGCGGCCTGCCGCCCGACGAGCTCGTCGAGGACGTCGACTCGGTGCTCGCCGACACCCAGCGGCTCGTCGCCGAGCTCCACGAGCCCGGACCCGGCGCGCGCGTCCAGATCGCGGTCGCACCGTGCTCGCCGTTCTCGGTGACGAAGAGGCTCATGGCCGAGTCGGCGACACTCGCCCGACAGCTCGGCCTCACCCTCCACACCCATCTCGCGGAGACGGTCGAGGAGGAGGCGTACTGCATGGAGCTCTACGGCTGTACCCCCGTCGAGTACCTGACGGACCTCGACTGGCTCGGCCCCGACGTGTGGTGCGCGCACTGCGTCCACCTGTCGGCCGACGACACGGCTGACTTCGCGGCGTCGAAGACGGGCGTCGCGCACTGTCCCACCTCCAACCTGCGGCTGGGGGCTGGAGTCGCCCCGGTGCGCGGGTACCTGGACGCCGGCGTCCGGGTCGGTCTCGGCGTCGACGGGTCCGCGTCCAACGAGCGCGGCGACCTGCTGAACGAGGTGAAGCAGGCGCTGCTCGTGGCGCGCGGGCGCGGCGGGGCGCGTGCGATGACCGCGCGCGAGGCGCTCGTCCTCGGAACGCGGGGCGGCGCATCCGTCCTCGGGCGGGACGACATCGGCTCGCTCGAACCGGGCAAGCGCGCCGACTTTGCCGTCTGGCGGACCGACGCCCTCGCGCTCTGCGGCGCCGACGATCCCGTCGCGGGGCTCGTGCTCTCTGCCCCTCACCGCGTCGACCGGCTCGTGGTCGAGGGGGAAGACGTCGTCCGCGACGGCAGGCTCGTTCGCGCCGACGAGGACGAGATCGGTCGCGCCCATCGGGCGCAAGCGCGAAGATTCACCGCATGACGGTCTCGATCTCCACGCACGTGCTCGACACCGCGGCCGGGCGGCCCGCCAAAGGCGTTCGAGTGGAGCTCGCACGGCAACGGGCCGTGGTCGCATCGGGCGAGACGGATGCAGATGGACGCATCGCCGAGCTGGCGCGCGACCTCGAGCCGGGCCGCTACGAGTTGATGTTCTGGCCACCCTCGCCGTTCTTCCACCGAGTAGAGCTCGAGGTGGAGCTCGCAGACGGCCATCACCACATCCCGCTCCTCGTCTCGCCCTACGGGTGCGCGAGCTACCGCGGAAGCTGAGCGTCGCCGAGCTCGCCGAGCTCTTCGAGGGCCACACCCGGCTCGTGGAGCTCCTCGCGCGGCGGGACGACCCACTCGGCGCCGCGGTCGACGAGGTGCTCGCAACCGTCAGCGACAAGGACAAGGTCGAGGCCCTGCGCGCGCACCCGGCGATCGGGCAGCGCACAGGGCTCTCGGCTCTTTCGGCCGCCGAGCAAGGCGCCGATGCCGACCCGGCCGTCCTGGACGAGCTCGCTCGCCTGAACACGGCCTACGAGAGCAGGTTCGGCTTCCGCTTCGTCGTGTTCGTGAACGGCAGGCCGAAAGCCGAGGTCCTCGAGGTGCTTCGCGAACGGATCGAGAACGCGCCCGAGGAGGAGCTCGACACCGGCTGCCGCGAGCTCATCGCGATCGCGAGGGATCGATGGACCCGTACCTGAGGGACGTCCTCGACGTCCTCCTCCGCATGCTCCACGTGATTGCGGGGATCGCGTGGATCGGCGCGTCGTTCTACTTCGTCCGGCTCGACCTGGCCCTGCGCGCGCCGAGGCGGTCGGAGGACGCAGACGCGGGTGTCACGGGCGAGTTCTGGGGCGTGCACGGCGGCGGGCTCTACCACTCGCAGAAGTACCGCCTCGCGCCCGCCGAGATGCCCGAGCCGCTCCACTGGTTCAAGTGGGAGGCGTACACGACCTGGCTCTCGGGCTTCGCGCTCATGGTCGTCCTCTACTACTTCGACGCCGGCCTGCGGCTCGTGGACGCCGACGCGGCAGATCTCGAGGAGTGGCAGGCGATCGCGCTCAGCGTCGGCGGGATCGTGCTCGCGTGGATCGTCTACGACGTGCTCTGCCGACTGGTGCGGAGCCAGCTCGCGCTCGCGGTCGTCGGCACCGCGCTCGTCGCGCTTGCGGCGTGGGGCGCCGTGGAGCTCTTCTCCCCGCGCGCCGCCTACCTCCAGGTCGGCGTGATGCTCGGGACGATCATGGCGGCGAACGTCTTCTTCGTGATCATCCCCGCGCACCGCAAGCTCGTCGCGGCGATGGAGGAGGGCCGCGAGCCGGACGCGGCGTCGCTCCTCGAGGCCAAGAACCGCTCGGTGCACAACAACTACCTCACGCTCCCGGTGCTCTTCACGATGCTCGCGGGGCACTTCGCGTTCGTGTTCGGCGCGGACGAGGCGTGGCTGGTCTTCGTCGTCATCGCCGTGCTCACCGCGCTGCTCCGCGTCTTCTTCAACCGCTGGCATGCGGGACGGCGCGAATGGTGGATTCCCGCGGTGACGGCCGTCGGCGTCGTCGCGCTCGCGTTCTGGCTGCGGCCGGACGAGGCCGGCTCGGACGTGTCCGCGCCCGTCGCGTTCTCTCAGATCGCCCCGGTGATCGCCGAGCGTTGCGCGACGTGCCACTCGGGCGTGTCGGCGCCACTCGGCGTCGAGCTCGAGACCCAGGCCGAGATCGAGGCACGGATCGACGACATCGAGCGGCAGGCAGTGCTGACCCGGGCAATGCCTCCGGGGAACGCGACAGGTATGACCGACGAAGAGCGCGAGCTCCTTGCCGCGTGGATCACGCAGTCGCGCTGAGCCGTTGTCAGCCATCGCCTGGACGCTGAGACCGGCTACCGCCGACGACCGCGACTTCATCGTCGAGGTGAATCGCGTCGCCATGGGCCCGTACCTCCGGGCGACGTTCGGCTGGGACGAGGCGGCGCTGCGCGCGTACTTCGCCGGGAGCTTCGACGCTTCGGGAGGCCAGGTCATCGAGGTCGAGGGCGTCGGCATCGGCGAGGTGCTCGTCGAGGAGCGACCCCGCGAGCTCTATGTGGTGCGTATCGGGCTGCTTCCCGAGTGGCAGGCTCGCGGAGTCGGTTCTTCGGTACTGCGCACGCTCGTCGGCCGTGCCCGCGAGCTCGGGTGCGCGGTCGTGCTGGACGTGTTCAAGAGCAACCCGCGAGCTGCGCAGCTCTACGAGTCTCTCGGGTTCGTCCGAACAGGCGAGACCGAGAGGGGCGTCACCATGCGCCTCGAGCCGAGGCAGTAGGCTCCGACCGATGCTCGCGATCACCGCCGGCGGCTTCGACTTCACCGCGCGCTTCGAGGAGGACGCCGCACCGGAGACCGTCACCGCCTTCCGGCGCATGCTCCCGCTCGACTCGAAGATCATCCACGTCCGCTGGTCGGGCGAGGGCGGGTGGATCCCGATGGGCGACCTCGACGTCGGCCTCGGGCCCGAGAACGCGACGAGCTACCCGAGCCCCGGCGAGCTGATCTTCTATCCGGGCGGCGTGAGCGAGACGGAGCTCCTGCTCGCGTACGGCTACGTCGCGTTCGCGAGCAAGGCCGGTGCGCTCGCGGGCAACCACTTCGCCACGATCGTCTCGGGCAACGAGAACCTGCGCGAGCTGGGACGCAGGATGCTCTGGGAAGGCGCCCAGGACATCTCGTTCAGCGAGTCGTAGAGCGCAGCGCGTCCGCGAGGACGTCGACTGCGAGCGCGACGTCCTCCTCGGAGGAGAGCTCGTCCGGCGAGTGGCTCACTCCGCCGTTCATGCTCCGCACGAAGAGCATCGCGGCGTCGACCCCGGCCGACGCGAGCACGCCCGCGTCGTGGCCCGCCCCGGACGCGAGGTCGACGATGGGCAAGCCACGTGAGACGATCGCAGCGCGGAGGGCATCCGGAGCCGGCCCGCCGAACTGCGTCGGCTCGACGCGGTAGGACGGCTCGAATCCGATCGAGGAGATGAGCGCGTCGAGCCTCTCCGCATCGGGCGCGCGGACGTCGAGGCTCATTCGCACCAGGGACGGGATGACGTTCGCGCCCCCGGGCTCGACCTCGAGCTGTCCGATCGTCGCCACCGAGCCCGGTACCGCGAGCGCGGCGTCGCGCACGCGCTGAATCTCAAGCGACGCGGCCACGAGCGCGTCCTCGCGCCCGTCCATCGGCGTCGTGCCCGCGTGACCGGCGCGACCCTCGCGGACGAGCTCCCCGCGCGCGTACCCGACGATTCCGGTCACGACCCCGACGGGCACGCCCCGATCGGCCAGAACCGGCCCTTGCTCGACATGGAGCTCGAGGAACGCGCGCGGCAGCGGCCCGCCCGCGGCGACGAGCGCGCGGCTGCCGATGCACCCGACCTCCTCGCCACGGAACACGACAACCGAGCCGCGCCCGACCCGCTCGGCCGCCTCGATCGCGGCGACAACCCCGAGCGCGCCGTCGAACTTCCCGCCGTGCGGCACGGTGTCGAGGTGCGAGCCGACCCAGCAGGCGTCTGACACGGTGTCTGACACCTTTCGGGGCTGAAGGACATGTCCGAAGAGGTTGCCGCGCGCGTCGACCTCGACGGCGAGCCCGGCCGCCTCGAGCCACGTCGCTGCGAGCTCGTGCGCCTCGTCCTCCGCCGCCGAGCCGTGTGGGCGGTTCGCGCCGGGGCCAGCGCCGATCGCGTACAGCTCGTCGAGCCTCTCGAGTACTCGCACGAGCGGAGCCTAGTGAGCGCGCAGCGGCCCGAGCGCCAGGCGTCCGGCGAGCGGGACGAGCGCCGCGAGCAGGAATGCCAGTGCCCACGAAGTCTGGGACACGGTCGCCGCGAAGACGATGGGGGCGACGAGCGCGATCCCAGAGAGAACGGACTGCTGGAAGCCGATCGACGCGCCGCTGCGCGCGGCCCCCGCGAGCTCGGCAGCCGCGGCGAACGCGAGAGCGTTCCAGCCCATCGACAGGCCGCCCGCGACCGCCAGCACGGGGATGAGCAGCCAGAGCGGGCCTCCCGCGAGCGCAGCGACGACGGCGAGGCTGACCGCGACGACCACGCCGACCTGGCGAAGGGGCCGAATGCGCGAGCCGACGACGTCGGACCACCGCCCGGTCGCGATCCGGATCCCGACGGCGAGCACCTGCGCCGCAGCGATCACGAGCGCCGCGTCGCGCTCGGAGAGCCCGTGCTCGTCGTGCAGGAAGACGACCCCGAAGCCGATGATCGCGATCTGCGCGTAGACGTAGACGCCGCTCCCGGCGGCGAGGCGCCAGAGACGACCGTCGCGAAGCGTCTGCGCGAGCGTCGCCTGGTCGAGCTCGTGCGCTTCCGTCTCCCGGCCGCGAATGAACGCCGCCCCTACGACGGCCCCCGTCGCGCACAGACCCGCGAAGAAGAGGAACCCGCTCGCGGCGTCCCCGGGGGACGTCAGCTGCGGTACGACGAGCGCCGCGATCAGGCCGCCGAGAGGCACCGCCGTCTGCCGCACGCCGAGCGCGAGACCCCGCTCGTCCGCGCCGAACCAGTGCATCACCGCGCGGCCACTCGCGGAGTTGACACTCGCGCCGGCGCCTCCGGCGAGCGCCAGCAGGACGACGAGCGTCTCGAAGTCGGGAGCGTACGCAGCCCCAACGAGGAAGGCTGCACATCCGCCGAGCCCGAGGCCGAGCACGACGCGCTCGCCAAAACGATCTGCGGCGATCCCCCACGGCAGCATCGTGATCAGCGCGCCGATCCACTCCGCCCCGAGCAGCACGCCGATCTGCGCGAGGGAGAGGTCGTACTCCTCGCGCAGCGTCGGCACGAGGACGGGGAGCCCGATCGCGAGCGCGGAGAAGCTCGCCTGCGCCGCAGTGCCGGCGGCGAGGACCGCCCACCGATAGCGCGAGCGGGCTACAGCCCGAACGGGTTGATCGAACGTGCGCCGGTCGAGACGATCACGCTCTTCGTCTCGAGGTAGAGGTCGAGCGTCTCGAGCCCGAGCTCGCGCCCGAAGCCGGACTGCTTGTACCCGCCGAACGGGATCCCGGGGAACGCGGTGTACGGCATGTTGATGCCGACCGTTCCCGACTTGATGCGCGCCGCGATCCGGTGGCCGCGCGCGGGATCGCCGGTCCAGACGGTCGCCATGAGCCCGTAGCGAACGTCGTTCGCGAGACGAATCGCGTCCTTCTCGTCCTCGAACGGGATGAGCGTGACGACCGGGCCGAAGACCTCCTCCTGTCCGATCTCCGAGTCGTTCGTGGCCGCGACGACGGTGGGCGGATAGAACGCGCCCGGCCCGTCCGGGACTTCTCCGCCCGCAACGATCTCCGCGTCGGTCGCACGGTCGACGAAGCCGTGCACGCGATCGCGATGTGCCACCGAGATGAGGGAGCCCATCTGCGTCTCCGGGTCGAGCGGGTCGCCGACCTTGATGCCTCCGGCGAGCTCGGCCATCGCGGCGACCGCCTCGTCGTAGAGCGGCTTCTCGACGAGCATGCGGGAGCGCGCCTCGCAGCTCTGGCCGGCGGCGTAGAAGATCGACCATGCCGAGCTCGGGAGCGCGCTTCCGAGGTCGGCATCCGCGAACACGAGATTCGGGCTCTTGCCGCCGAGCTCGAGCGTCACGCGCTTCACCGGGTCCGACGCGAGTCGCATGATCTCGCCGCCCGTCCTCGTCGAGCCCGTGAAGGCGACCTTGTCGACACCGGGATGCCGCACGAGGTAGGCACCGGTCGACGGCCCGTCACCGGGGACGACGTTGATCGCGCCCGCCGGGAAGCCGGCCTCGGTCGCCAGCTCGGCGAGCCTGATCGCGGTCAGCGGCGTCTGCGGATCGGGCTTGAGGACGACCGAGCACCCCGCCGCGAGCGCCGGCGCGAGCTTCCAGGTCGCCATCATCAGCGGGTAGTTCCAGGGGACGATCTGCGCGGCGACGCCGACAGGCTCCTTCAGCGAGTAGAAGAGGAGCGAGCCGCCGATCGGGTTCGACCGGCCGGAGATCGACGCGATCGCCGATCCGTAGAAGCGGAAGTTCTCCACGGCCTGATGCAGCTCGGCTTTGACGGAGGAGATCGCCTTGCCGACGTTGCGCGACTCGAGCTCCGCGAGCTCGCCCCGGTTCGCCTGGATCGCGTCGGCGAGCGCGTGCAGGAGCCGTGAGCGCTCGGTGCCTGACGTACGGCCCCAGTCACCCTCGACCGCGGCACGAGCGGCCACGACGGCGCGATCCACGTCGGCCTCGCCCGCCATCGCAGCCCGCGCGAGCGGGGTACCGCTCGCCGGCTCGACGAGGTCGCGAACCTCGCCGGAGGCGGGCTCCGCCGACTCCCCGCCGATGAAGAGCCCGTACTCGCGTTCCGTCGCCACGGCCACGGCAGGAATCTATCGCGCGGGCGTCGCGCTCTCGACGAGCCGCGTCGCCGCCGCCTTGAACGACGCCGTGACGACGTCTCCCTCGACGAGACCGAGCCGCTCCGCCGACGCTGCGGTCACCTCGCCGACGAGCCCGCCGACCTGCACGCGCGCGCGGTTGCCGATGACCACGAGCGAGCTGATCGGCCCCCGGACGTGATTGAGCGCGGAGTCGTCCGGGGCGACGCGTGCGACGGACACGTCCCAGGGGTAGACGGCCACCTCGACCGGACCTTCCGCCTCGTCGACCGAGTAGACGACGCCTCCGTCGGCGAGTGCGACCTCGGTCAGCCCGCCATCGCCCGGTCGGGCCAGGCCGGCGAGAACGTTGGCTCCCGTGAAGCTGGCCACGTACGCATCCGCCGGCGCCGCGATGAGCTCTGACGGCGTGCCTTCCTGCCGAACCCTGCCGTCGACCAGAGCCGCGACGCGATCGGCGAGCACCGCAGCGTCGTGGAAGTCGTGCGTCACCAGGAGCACGGGGAGGTCGAGGTCGTCGAGGATCTGCTCGAGCTCGATGCGCAGCGCCGCCCGCGTGTGCGGGTCGAGAGCCGACAGCGGCTCGTCGAGGAGGAGGACATCCGGCTCCCGCGCGAGCGCGCGCGCGAGCCCGACGCGCTGACGCTCCCCGCCGGACAGCGCACCCGGGCGTGCCCTGGCGAGATGGCCGATGCGAAAGCGCTCGAGGAGCTCGGACGTCCTCGAGCGGCCCCCGTAGGCGACGTTCTGCTCGACGGTCATGTGGGGGAAGAGCGCGTAGTCCTGGAAGACGAACCCGACCGCACGCTCCTCCGGCGGCAGGTCGATGCCCTCGGCCGCGTCGAAGAGCACGCGCTCACCGAGCCGAATGCGGCCCTCGGCAGGCCGCACGAGCCCCGCGACGGCGCGCAGCACGGTCGTCTTCCCCGCGCCGGACGGCCCGACGAGCGCGAACGTCCCGCGCCCGATGTCGAGCGTCAGCTCGAGCGCGAAGGAGCGAAGGGGTAGATGGATGTCGAGCTCGAGCGAGCCCATGCGGGTACCAGCTTCACGGCCAGGAGAATCGCGGCGCACACGACGACGAGCATCGCGCCGAGTGAGATCGCGACGTCGAAGTCGAGATCGAACTGTGCGTAGATCGCGAGCGACAATGTCTGGGTCACACCCTGGAACGAGCCGGCGAACATGATCGTCGCGCCGAACTCGCCCAGCCCGCGGGCGATCGAGAGCGCCGCGGCCGCGACGAGACCCTGAGCCGCGAGTGGCAGCGCGACCCGGAAGAACGTCCGCGCCGGGCCTGCTCCAAGCGTTCGCGAGGCGTCGAGCAGAGGCTCGTCGAGCGCTTCGAAGGCCGCGATCGCACCGCGGACGTAGAACGGGCTCGCGACGTACGCCACCGCGAGGACGACCGCGGTCTTCGTGAAGCTCACCGTGACTCCCAACGCCTCGAAGGTGCCGCCGAGAAGCCCGAGCCGGCCGAATGTGGCGAGGAGCGCGAGGCCGGCGACGGCGGGCGGGAGAACGAGTGGGAGCTCGACGAGCGTGATCGCGAGCGCGCGGCCGCGGAACCTCCTGCGCGCGAGGAGGTACGCGGTCGGCGTGCCGACGAGGACGATGAGCACCTGGGCGATCGCGTTGGTCTCGAGCGTCACGATCAGCGCATCGATCGCAACGTCGCTGTGGAGCTGCGAGAGGAGCTCACCGAACGGGACGCGAAGGAAGATCGCGACGAGCGGCAGCAGAAGGAAGGTCAGGGCGAGAATCGTCGCGCCCACGAGGGCGGCCTCGAACAGCAGCCTCCGACGTCTCATCGCTCGACCATCACGGAGGTCGACTTGACGATCGCCGTCGCCGCGACGCCGGGCTCGAGCCCGAGCTCCTCCACAGCCTCGCGCGTGATGATCGCGACGACGCGCGCGGGCTCCGTGACGTCGATCTCGACGCGCGCGAGGAACCCGTCGACCTCGACCTGGCGGACGACGCCGCGGAAGCGGTTTCGGGCGCTCAGCTCGTCGTCGGCCTTCCCACGCAGCCGCTCGATCTCCTCGGCCGGCACGACCCTGCGGTTGCCCGCGTCGCGCTCGGTCCGGATCCGGCCCGAGCGGTCCCAGCGCCTGAGCGTGTCGAGGCTGATGCCGAGCGCCCGCGCGGCCTCGCTCGCGCTGTACAGGGCGCGGTCGGTCATGCGGCGTGTATCGTCGTGGCCATCGTGCATAAGTATTGCATAGGCATGCTGGGTCTGGTGTTCGCGCTCGCGGGTTGCGGTGGCGGCGAGAGCTCGGGGCAGGTCGACGTCTACGCAGCGGCCTCGCTGGCCGAGGTGTTCCCGGAGATCGACACCGATGCGCGGTTCTCCTTCGCCGGCTCGGACGAGCTCGCGACCCAGATCCGCGAGGGCGCGCCGGCCGACGTCTACGCCGCCGCGAGCTCGAAGTACCCGCAGGAGCTGTACGCGGAGGGTCTCGTCGAGGAGCCCGTCACGTTCGCATCCAATCGTCTCGTCCTCATCGTCCCCGCCGCCGACCCGTCCGCGATCGAGAGCCCCGAGGATCTCCTGCAGGACGGGACGCGGCTCGTCCTCGCGGCGGAAGGCGTGCCGGTGGGTGACTACGCACGTGAGGCTCTCACCGAGCTCGGGCTCGCGGCCGCTCTCGACAACGTCGTCTCGAACGAGGACGACGTCAAAGGGGTCTCCGGGAAGGTCGCGCTCGGCGAGGCCGACGCCGGGATCGTCTATGCAACGGATGCGGTCGCGCTCGGCGACGACGTCCGGATCGTCGAGCTTCCGGACAGCGCGCAGCCGGTGATCGAGTATCAGGTAGCCGTCGTCACGGCGACCGAGCGCGCCGAGGCCGCGCAGGCGTTCCTCGAGCGCCTTCTCTCGGACGACGGCCGCGCTCTCCTCGAGAGCGCCGGGTTCGTCGTTCCTATCCCGACGTAGCCGGGTTCGGCACCGGCTCGATCAGAGACGCGTCGATCCACGGCCCACCCGCTTTCGAGGCGAGATCCGCGAACGTCACGCCGCCGAGGAGTGTGATCGTCGCGTCGCGAACCTCCTCCCAGACGTCCCGTAGCGTGCAGCCGACCATCATCGGACACGGCTCGGGGTTGTGGCGCGTCGCGCAGCTGATCGGCGCGAGCGGGCCCTGGAAGAGCCGCACGATGCGCTCGAGCGTGATCTCGGACGGATCCTTGTTCAGCCGGTAGCCACCGGCCGGCCCACGCTCCGAGCGAACCACCCCGGCCGTCCGCATCGTCGGCATGACCTGCTCGAGGACGGACTGGGGCACCGCGGTGCGCCGAGCCAGCTCCTCGAGCTTCAACGGGCCGCCGCCCTCGAGCGACAGCGCGAGGATCGCTCGGGTGGCGTAGTCGGTACGTCGCGATACCCACACGGGATGACCTCCTGGACGGTTCGGGGATTGACGAGCTTCTCTGCATTCTCTACTTTGTGAGCCATCTTAGTAAGTCGACAAACCTAGTCAAGAATCTCAGACGGGGAGGGTTCGCAATGAAGATCCGGATTTTCGTGCTGCTCGCGACACTCGCGGTACTGGCCTCCGCGCTCGCGGCCACGAGCGGTGTGGGGTCGGCGGCATCGGCGCGCTCGGCCGATACGCGGCTCAACCTCGTCGCGTACTCCACGCCGCGCGAGGCCTACGGCAAGCTCATCCCCGCATTCCAGAAGACGGCGGCCGGAAGGGATGTGAGCTTCACCCAGTCCTACGGGGCGTCGGGCGAGCAGGTGCGCGCGATCAAGGCAGGCCTCGACTTCGACATCGCCGCGCTGTCCCTGGCGCCGGACATGGACGAGCTCGTCGCCGACGGCAAGGTCGACGCGAAGTGGAAGCGCCAGTCGTACAAGGGCATGGTTCACAACTCGGTCGTCGTCTTCGTCGTTCGCGACGGCAACCCGAAGAAGATCCGCAGCTGGAACGACCTCATCCGCCCTGGCGTCGAGATCATCACGCCGAACCCGTTCACCTCCGGCGGCGCCCGCTGGAACATCATGGCGGCCTACGGCTCGTGGAGGAAGGTCGGCAAGACCGACAAGCAGGCACAGGCCAACCTCCTGAAGCTCTGGAAGAACGTCGCTGTGCAGGACACGAGCGCGCGCGCGTCGCTCAACACGTTCAACAGCGGCAAGGGCGACGTCCTCCTCGCGTACGAGAACGAGGCGTACTTCTCGCGCATGCAGGGCCTGAACCTGCAGTGGGTCATCCCCAAGGCGACGATCCTCATCGAGAACCCGATCGCGGTGAACAAGACGAGCGAGAACCGTGAGACGGCGAACGCGTTCCTCCGGTTCCTCCGCACTCCGGCGTCGCAGCAGGTCTTCGCGGACTACGGCTACCGGCCCGTCGTGAAGAGCGTCGAGAACGCGAACCGCAAGAAGTTCCCGCTCCGCCCCGGCCTCTTCACGATCGACCAGCTCGGGCTCGGCGGCTGGGAGAAGGTGCAGAAGCGCTTCTTCGATCCCAAGTCCGGGATCATGGCGCGCTTCCAGCGCGAGGTGGGCGGCAACACCGGGTGAGCGACGTCGCCGTCCGCGCGCCCGCTCGCTCGCGGGTCTCGAGGGACAGGGCCGCCACGGCCCTGTCCCTCGGTTTCGTGACGACCTTCCTCATGGTCATGGTCGGGCTGCCGCTCGCCGCACTCATGTGGGAGGCCACGAGCGAGGGAACACAGTCGTTCTGGGACGCGGTCTCGAGCCCGGAGGCCGTCGCGGCGCTGAAGCTCACCCTCGTCGCGTCGCTCGCCGTCTCCGTGCTCAATGCCGTCCTCGGGACGATCACCGCGTGGGTGCTCGTCCGTGACGAGTTCCGCGGCAAGACGGTCGTCAACGCGATCATCGACCTGCCGTTCGCGCTGCCGACCATCGTCGCGGGTCTGACGCTCCTCGCGCTCTACGGGCCGACCTCGCCCGTCGGCGTCGATCTCGCCTTCTCGCGGACCGCGGTGGTGCTGGCTCTCATGTTCGTGACGCTCCCGTTCGTCGTGCGCACGGTCCAGCCGGTGCTCCAGGAGCTCGACCCGGAGCTCGAGGAGGCCTCGTACTCGCTGGGAGCGTCGCGCGCGCGGACGTTCGTGAAGGTGATTCTCCCGAACATCCTCCCGGGAATCCTTTCGGGCGTCGCGCTCGCGTTCGCGAAGGCGGTCGGTGAGTTCGGGTCGCTCGTGATCATCACCGGGAACATCCCCTTCGAGACCGAGGTCTCCTCGGTGCACATCTTCGGACGCATCGAGAGCGGCGACTCCGCCGGTGCTTCCGCTGTGGCCGTCGTCCTGCTCGGGATCTCGTTCCTGACGCTGCTGTCCATCGGCGTCATTCGGCACTTCGCGACGAGGCACGACCGATGAGACGCCTGCTCTCCCGCCTCGGCCTGCGCGCCGTCGCCCTCCTCTACCTCGGCCTGATCCTCGTCGGCCCGCTCGCGATCGTCTTCTGGCGCACGTTCGAGGACGGCTTCGGGCCCGCCTGGGACGCGCTCACGACGCCCGAGACGATCAACGCGTTCAAGCTCACGCTGATCATCACCGCGATCGCGGTGCCGGTGAACACCGTGTTCGGGATCGTCTGCGCGCTTGCGATCGTGCGGAAGCGATTCCGAGGCAAGGGGCTGCTGAACGCGTTCATCGACCTCCCGCTCGCGCTCTCCCCTGTCGTCGTCGGCCTCTCGCTCTTCCTCCTGTACGGCGAGAACGGCTGGTTCGGCGGCTGGCTGTCCGAGCATGGGATCGAGGTGCTCTTCGCGCTGCCGTCGATGGTGATCGCGACGATCTTCGTGTCGCTGCCCTTCGTCGCCCGCGAGGTCATCCCGACCCTGCGCGAGATCGGCGACGACCAGGAGCAGGCCGCACGCACGCTCGGCGCCAACGGCTGGCAGACCTTCTGGAAGATCACGCTCCCGTCGATCCGCTGGGCGGTGATCTACGGCGTCATCCTCACGACCGCCCGGTGCCTCGGCGAGTACGGCGCCGTCGCGGTGGTCTCCGGGCGGCTTCAGGGCCAGACCGAGACGGCGACGCTCCGCGTGCAGGAGCGCTGGGAGGCGTTCGACGTCGCCGGCGCCTACGCCATCTCCATCGTGCTCGCGACGCTCGCGATCCTCGTGCTCGTCGCCATGACCGTGATCCGGCCCAAGGAGGAGACCACCTGATGTCCATCCTCGTACGCAACATCTCGAAGCGGTTCGGCGACTTCGTCGCGGTGGACGACGTCTCGCTCGACGTGGAGTCCGGTGCGCTCACGGCTCTCCTCGGGCCCAGCGGCTCCGGGAAGTCGACCCTGCTCCGGATCATCGCGGGGCTCGAGACGGCGGACTCGGGCGAGATCCTCCTCGGCGGCAAGGACGCGACCGCCCTCGCGCCGCAGAAGCGCAACGTCGGCTTCGTGTTCCAGCACTACGCCGCGTTCAAGCACATGACCGTCCGCGACAACATCGCGTTCGGGCTGAAGGTGCGCAAGCGAGCGAAGAAGGAGATCGCCGAGCGTGTCGACGAGCTCCTCAACCTCGTCCAGCTCCAGAACTTCGGGCACCGCTACCCGGCGCAGCTCTCCGGTGGCCAGCGGCAGCGGATGGGCCTTGCCCGCGCGCTCGCGCCCGAGCCCCAGGTGCTGCTCCTCGACGAGCCGTTCGGCGCGCTCGACGCTCGGGTTCGCGCCGAGCTCCGCGAGTGGCTTCGACAGCTGCACGACGTCGTGCACGTCACGACCGTCTTCGTGACGCACGA
>FKKE01017383.1_pt1 | contig 15066 bp, 15 predicted proteins | sample 1106331 | NCBI WGS metagenome assembly FKKE01 (sample SAMEA3931202, study PRJEB13176) | freshwater metagenome | biome: Drinking water system; feature: drinking water; material: freshwater | place: China | collected 2013-02-06 | reverse complement strand
AACCCTAAACTGAATGAGTACTGAGCCTAGCGAATGGGGGTGCGAACGAGGTTCCGGGCGGTCCGACACCGGGCAACCCCCGAGAACCACACTCCCGGGCCAGCGCATTTCCAGCGAAGGACCCATGTTGATCCATTCAGAAACCGCCTGCTTCGTGTAAACGTGAATGAATCAGACGTTCCCTAGGCTAGAGTCTGTAGTGAACAGATCCCCGCTTTGACAGGCGGGGATCTCCCGCATGAATTAGAAGGCCCAGTGTCGGGATGCTTCAAATACTAAGCGGCACCCGACGAGGAAGAGGTCACCGTGAGGCTCCCATCCATACAGCTTCTTGGTCCCTTCACTCCAGTATCGGACCGTACCATCCAGATCGCGCACCATCATCGTACTGGTTGAAAGAATGTCCTTCTTCGACGTATCCGGCCGCATAGATGGAGATTCCGTGGACGTTCCTTTTAAGAGACCATAGGTCTTATCCGCCACATACACAGAGCCTGGCAGCGTTAACTGGACTATATTCCAAATAAAATACTCCATCTCTCGACCAGGCACTTGTCGTCAGAACAGAACAACCCTGCGACATCGATAAAATCAAAAAACCGAACTGAGACGTTTTTTCACGGAGAGCAGTATTGACCGCCGCCAGATTTGGCTGCCTTTCGTGTGACGCGCAGATGCTTAATGCGCGAGCCGAATAATCGAGTCAGGATGCGGAGGATATTCCATACGCATGGGTTCATTCAGTCGTCACAAAGACTTTCTCCGTTGCCCAATACGCTTCCTGGTTTTCACTGGCGTTGAGACTCTCTTGATCTCGGCAACCTGTTGTCGCTATAGTCGCAAAGACAGGGGATGGAGTCCCCCGTAGAACCGCCTCGGCCGGGCTGATGACTCCTACGCTACCACTGCCGTAGCCGTAGGACTGTTGCCAGTGAGCTGGCAACCGGCTCAAAGCAGCATGCGCCGTGGCCGGAACGGAGGACTCTTCAATGGAATCGATCTTTTTCACGGCCACCCTGTGGCTCGCTCTTGCAGTTGTCTCGGCTCTCATCGCCTCCTCCCTGCGTCTCTCGATCGCACTCGTTGAAATCTGTGTCGGAGTGGTCGCTGCGGCGACAACCGAGTTCTTTCATCTTGGCGATGTGCTCGCCGCCAACTCGGAATGGGTCACATTTCTCGCCTCCTCCGGCGCCGTCGTCCTCACGTTTCTGGCTGGTGCGGAACTTGATCCGGAGATCGTTCGCAGAAAGTTGACCGAGGTCAGTGTGGTCGGATTGGTGGGATTTATGGCGCCGTTTCTTGGCTGCGCCGCCGTCGCTCATTACCTCTTGGGATGGGACGCGAATGCCAGCTGGCTCTGCGGCGTTGCCCTCTCCACCACCTCCATGGCGGTGGTCTATGCTGTCATGTTGGAAACCGGCTTTAATCAGACGGAATTTGGCAAAGGAATGCTCGCCTCATGCTTTGTCACTGACCTGGGAACGGTGATTGCACTAGGGTGGCTCTTTGCGCCGTTTACCTATAAGACTCTTGTCTTTGTCGCGAGTATCTTCGTCGCGCTGATGGCGTTGCCTCACATCACGGCATGGCTGACGCGGCACTATGCGCATCGTACGGCGGCGATCAGGACAAAATGGGTCATGCTGACGCTCTTTGGATTGGGGGCGTTGGCGCTGTGGTCGGGGAGCGAAGCCGTGTTGCCGGCTTATCTTGCCGGTATGGTCCTCGCGGGCAGTGCTGCCAGAGACACGCACTGGATTCGTCGGCTGCGCACACTGACCGTGGGATTCCTCACGCCCTTTTACTTTCTTCGCGCGGGCACATTCGTATCACTGCCCGCGCTCCTCGCCGCGCCACTCGTGTTTCTCGCGTTGCTCATGGGGAAAGTGGCGTCGAAGACTTTTGGCCTCTATCCCTTCATCAGCTTGTTCCGTCAGGACCGCAAGGAACGCTGGTACTACACTCTCTTGATGTCGACCGGCTTGACGTTTGGGACGATTTCTTCGCTCTACGGCCTGACGCACGGATTGGTGACGCACGAGCAGTATTCGTTTCTTGTGGCGACCGTCATCGCGAGTGCGGTCGTGCCGACACTCATTGCGGGCCTGTGTTGTGTTCCGACCCACCTCTTGCCGAAACCCGATCATCCAGAACAAGCTGTCAGACGGATGAATGACCTCAGCGACGAAGGCTAGAGGATCTCATCACGACCATTGATTCTCGACCTGCGCTTCCGCAGAATCGACCAGATGGATTGACCCGTGTATGCCACCCACGACTTGGATGAATCGAACGGTCACCGGCATCGTCCTGGCCACGTTTCTTTCCGATTTCAGCCACGAGATGTGCACGGCGGTGCTGCCCCTCTATCTCTCGACTCTCGGGCTTGGACCGGCGGCGCTCGGGCTGATCGAGGGCGTCGCCGATTTGCTGGTGAGTCTGTCGAAGTTGGCCGGCGGAGTTGTCGGACACCATGTCGAACATAAACGACCCTGGACCACGCTCGGGTACCTGACGACGACCCTGGCGACCGGCACCATGGCGCTCGTCGAAGGGCTCGGGGCGCTGGTCTCGCTCCGCAGCGTCGCCTGGATCGGGCGGGGATTTCGCGGGCCGCTGCGGGACGCCATGCTGGCAGATGCCGTGGAGCCCTCGCATTTCGGGCGGGCCTACGGACTCGAACGGGCCGGCGATATGCTTGGGGCCGTGGCAGGACCACTACTCGCGAGTCTGCTGGTCTGGAGCGGGATGGAATTCCACAGGGTGATTCTCTGGACCCTGGTGCCGGGGTTGCTCGCGGCGGCGTCCATGTTCTTCCTCACGAGCGACCGGCCTCCAGCAACTGCCCATCGACTGGATGCTTCTGCGCCTCGTCCTGGGTTACGGGCATTTCCTCCGGCCTTTTGGCTCTTCCTGGTGGGAGTGTTCTTGTTTGGGCTTGGGGATTTCTCTCGGACCTTCTTGGTCTTTTTGGGGGCTGAACAATTCACCGAACACAACCTAGGGTCGGGAGGCGCGTTCTCATCTGCCATCCTGCTGTATACGGTCCACAATCTGATCAGCGCCGTGACGGCCTATCCCATCGGGCATCGCGGCGACCACGGGAACAAGTTCCGGATTCTTCTATGGGGATACGGGCTCGGTGTGGGCACCAATCTGCTCCTGGCGCTCGCAGGCACCTCGGTCGGAGGGTTGATCGCCGCGGTGGTATTGTCCGGGGTATACATCGCCATCGAGGAGACGCTGGAAAAGGCTGTGGCGGCGGAGGCCCTTCCACGAGAACTCCGTAGCCTGGGGTTCGGACTCTTAGCCTGTGCGAACGCTATTGGTGATATGGCGTCCAGCCTCTACGTCGGATATTTTCTCGACGCGCACCAGCCGGGAGTGGCATTCGGCATCGCGGGGGCCTGCGGCGCGAGTGGCGTGCTGTGGCTTCTTGTGATTGGTAGACGGCTTCAGTCAACCCCTCTGGGCTCACGTAGGTCTCGTTGAGGGACCCACAACCCGTAGGCCTCGCCTCTTGGTACGGACGTGGTCCCTTTACCCCCTCGGGGCTAGCACGATGATCGCCATGCCGAGAACGGCGACCGCTGATCCGAGCAGGTCCCAGGCGGTCGGATGCACGCCGTCGATGAGCCAGAGCCAGGCAACGGCGGTGGCGACATAGACCCCGCCATAAGCGGCGTAAACCCGACCGGCAGCAGTGGGATGCAGGGTGAGCAACCAAACAAACAGCGCGAGCGAAGCGGCGGCGGGAAGCAGCATTCCTATAGGAGCACGACCCTTCACCCAGAGCAGAGGCAAATAGCAGCCTACGATCTCGGCAATTGCCGTCGCGACAAATAAGGCCGTTGTACTGAAGAATGTCAGCGGCTCCTCCACCTATTGGATGAGAGCGAAAGCCCCATGTTCTCTCCATCTATACGCTGCCGAACATACCACATTCATCGGTGTGTCGGCTCATTCTACGTCGCTGACTGGCCCCGGTGATCTCCCGTTGGAATTGCGTCCTCAGTCGGAGGCTAGATTCTTCGCTATCTTCTTGCCCTTCATGGCAGCGATTGCCGGCGCTCATGCAACGTCAAAAACGCCGTCACGATCCCTCGGACATGCCGCGTGATCGTCCGATGGGTCTGTCGGCAGGGCTCCCCATACATCGCCCGGACAATATCGAGCCCGGTTAACATCCCGAGCAAGAGTTCCGCGCTGCGTTCGGGCCGAGGGATGTGTGCCAGCCTCGCGCGATGGGCCTGCCTCATCCACTGGGCCAGATTGTCGAGGGTAGATTGGGGGCCGAACCGGAAGATGGTGTGCATCGCGTCGGCGGGAAACGCGGCCGCACTGCGCAGCGCGCGCATGAACCCGAGATGGGTCTCGCTGAGGAGAAACGACAACAGCCGGACGCCGAAGGCCGTCAGCGCTTCCTGGAGGTTGCCCTGGCTCTCGGGAGCGAAGGAGAGACTCGCGGCCATCTGATCAGCCTGCCGCTGGATGACGGCCGCAATCAGTGCCTCTCGATTCGCATAGCGGGAATAGACGGTCATCTTTGACAAACCGGCGAGGCGGGCGACCGCCTCGACCGACACCGCTGACGGGCCGTTCTTGAACAACAGCGCGTGGGCCGCCGCCCACATCGCCTCGTCCTTGCGGCGATCGATGGGCCGCCCTGTGCGTTTCTTCTCCTTCATTGTATGTCCCCCCTCAATTACTGTACGATGTCGTCTATTAACACTATATAGGGTTTCAGGGTGCATGGCCATGATGAAAATTGGTGCGATGACAGGTTCATTACTGCTCCTGCTGGCGCTCGGCGGGTGCTCGAAGAGCGCTGACACCGCCGCGCGTGCGCAACCGCCCTGGGTCAAGACTGTGGCCGTCCAGACCGATGGGCAGGCGGTGCTCCGTGTTTCCGGCACGGTGCGGGCCCGCTACGAGATCCCGATGGCCTTTCAAGTGGGCGGGCGCATTCTTGCCCGGGAGGTCGATGCCGGGCAACGGGTGCAGGCCGGACAGCGGCTCTTTCGTCTCGATCCTCGGGATCTCAATGAGGCGGTCCGCGCCGCCGTGGCACAGCTGGCGGGAGCCGACGCGGCTCTGGTGATGGCCACGAAGGGCCTCGAACGGCGGCGGCAATTGAAGCAGTCGGATGCGGTCAGCCTGGAGGATTTGGAGCGTGCCGAGCTGGCCGAGCGCGATGCGGTCAGCCGTCGCGATGCGGCGCGGGCGACCCTCGCCCAGGCCCGGAATGCGCGCGCCTATGCCGAACTCCGGGCGAAACAGGCCGGCGTCGTGATCGAAGTGACGGGTGAACCGGGGCAGGTCGTGGAGGCCGGACAGGCGGTCGCCGTGCTGGCGCAGGAAGGGGAGCGGGAAATCGAAGTGTCCCTCGCCGACGGTAGCCGGCCGCCGCGAGCCGGGACGGTACGCCTGGCGAACGGCACGAGTGGCCGCCTCGTCCTGCGGGAGATTGCCGGAGCCGCCGACCCGGTGAGCCGGACCTGGCGTGCCCGCTACCGGGTGGAGGGCGCCAAGACGGACGTGCCCTTGGGTACGGTGGTGCATGTCACGCTTACCGGAGACGCGGCTGAGGCGGGCACGCTGCTCGTGCCGGTGGGTGCGCTGGATGAACGCGGAGAAGGGCCCCGCGTGTGGCGCATCGAGGAGGGCCATGCCCAACCGGTCCCGGTCGAAGTCGTCTCGCTCGAGCGCGAGCAGGCGCATATCAGAGCAGACCTTCCGGCGGAGGCCCGCATCGTCGCGCTCGGCACGCACCTACTTGCGCCTGGCATGGCCGTGCGGGAGCGCGCGCCATGAGTGTGCCCAATCTGTCCGCGCTCGCGGTGCGGGAGCGCGCGGTGACGCTGTTTTGTATTTTGCTGTCGGTCGCGGCAGGCCTCTATGCGTTTCTCTCGCTCGGCCGTGCCGAGGATCCGGCCTTCACCGTGCGGGTGATGGTGGTCTCAGCCTTGTGGCCGGGGGCCACGCCGGAGGAACTGCAGCACCAGGTGGTTGATCGGCTGGAGAAACGCGTTCAGGAGGTCGAGTACCTCTATCGCATTGAAACCACCATCCGTCCGGGACGCACTGATCTGCAAGTCGAGTTCCACGATTACACCCCGAGCGCCAAGATCCCGGAGCTGCTCTATCAGGTGCGCAAGCGCATGCAGGACGAAGCGCCCCGTTTGCCCCGGGGGGTGATCGGGCCAATCGTCAACGACGATTTCTCGGACGTCTATTTTTCGCTCATGGCGGTGACCGCGCCGGGCTTGCCGATGCGGGAGGTGACACGCGAAGCGGAAGCCCTTCGGGACCGCTTGCAACAGGTGGAGGGCGTGCACAAGGCGCTCCTCTTGGGGGAACGCAGCGAGCGCGTCTTCGTCGAATTCGATATGGCCCGGTTGAATAACCTGGGTGTGTCGCCACAGGTCATCTTCCAAGCCATCGAGGCCAACAACCAGCTGGTGCCTGCTGGATTTGTGGACCTGGCCGGTCCGCGGGTGTATCTGCGTCTCGATGCTGACCTGGCCGATCCGGACCGGCTCGCCGCCGTTCCGATCCGCCTCGGCGACCGCTTGCTGCGGTTGTCCGATCTGGCCAGCATTCACCGGGGCTACGAAGACCCGCCGAGCTATCTGGTGCGCGCACGGGGCGAGGAGACCATGCTGCTCGGCGTGGTGATGAAAAAAGGCGAGAACGGACTGGCTTTTGGGGAACGGCTGGGGGCGTTCGTCGCCCGGGAGCAAGCGCGCCTGCCGCTCGGCATGAGCCTCTCAGTGCTGACCAACCAAACTGATGCGATCACCGCCGCAGTCCAGCTCTTTCAAGTGAAGTTCCTGGTGGCGGTGGTGGTGGTGATGGGGGTCAGCATCCTGGCCATCGGGCTGCGGGCCGGTCTGGTGGTGGGGATCGCTGTGCCACTTACGCTGGGGCTGACCTTTTTGCTGATGAAGATGATTGGCGTGAACCTCGACCGCATCACACTGGGCGCCCTAATCATTGCGCTGGGCCTGCTGGTGGACGATGCGATCATCGCCATCGAGATGATGCTGGTCAAAATGGAGAGCGGCTGGGACCGGGTGCGGGCCGCCAGCCATGCCTGGCACGTCACCGCCGCGCCCATGCTCTCCGGCACGCTGGTAACCGTGGCCGGGTTCGTGCCGATCGGCTTTGCGCAGTCGGGCGTCGGCGAATATGCGGGCAACATCTTCTGGGTGCTGGCGTTTGCGCTCGTCGTCTCGTGGCTGGTGGCTGTGACCTTCACGCCCTATCTCGGCGTGAAGCTCCTGCCGGACTTCACGACGCCGGTCGAGGGGAGCGATGCCAGCCATGCCGTCTACGACACTCCACGCTATCGGCGGTTGCGCGCGCTCATCACCGCCTGCGTGCGCTCCCGCCACGCCGTGGTGGTGGCCACCGTGACCCTGCTGGTGTTGGCCATTGTCGCCCTAGTGACGGTGGTGCCCAAGCAGTTCTTCCCTAGCTCCGATCGACCAGAAGTTCTGGTTGAAGTATTTCTCCCGCAAGGGAGCGCCATCGCCGCGACCGACGCTGTGGCGAAGAAGCTCGAAACCATTCTGGCGGCGATGCCGGAGGTCAGGACGTTGTCGGCCTATGTCGGTGCCGGCGCGCCACGCTTCTTTATCTCGGCCAACCCGGAGCAGCCCGATCCGGCGTTTGCCAAGCTGATTGCGATCGGCCAGGATGCCGCGGCGCGGGACCGCATCATGGCGGCCTTGCAGCGCCACATCGACGACGGCGAATTTCCTGAGGCCCGGGTTCGGGTGACACGGCTGTTGTATGGTCCACCCGTCGTGTGGCCGGTGAGTTTCCGCGTCATCGGCCCCGACCCGCTCAGACTACGGAGCATCGCCCACGAGGTGCGGAGCGTGACGGCTGCGCATCCGCACACCGTCGAGGCGCATTTGGAATGGGACGAGCGCGCCCCCGTGCTCTATCTGGCGATGGATGCGGACCGAGTGCGGCTGATGGGGCTCACGCCGTACGACGTGGCGCAGCGGCTTCAATTTCAGCTCGACGGCGTGCCCGTGACGGAGGTACGTCAGGACATCCGCACGGTGGAAGTCCGCGCTCGGGGTCTCCGCGCTGAGGCGCCGTTGCCGGAACTCGAGACGCCGGATGGCCGCAAGGTGCCGCTGGCGCAACTGGGCGCGCTGGAAGTCCGGTACGAGGACCCGGTCATCAAGCGCTATAACCGCGAACGGTCGCTCGCGGTGCATGCCGACGTGCGGGGCGCGCAAGCCCCGGATGTCACCATGGATCTCTGGCGGCAGCTGGAGCCAGTTCGGAGCCAGCTGCCCGAAGGGTATCGCCTCGACATCGGAGGCTCGGTGGAGCAGTCCGGCAAAGCCGATACGTCGATCCAGAAACTCCAACCACTGATGGTGGCCCTGATGCTGATCTGTATCATGCTGCAGATGCGGTCCTTCTCCGGCACGTTCATGGTGGTGATGACCGCTCCGTTGGGGCTGATCGGCGCGGTGGCGGCGTTGGTCGTGTTCACCCAGCCCTTCGGCTTTGTTGCGTTGCTCGGGCTGACTGGCTTGGCCGGCATCCTGATGCGCAATACGATGATCCTGACTCAGCAGGTGCAGGACAATCTCACCGGAGGGATGGACGCGTGGTCAGCCGTGATTGAGGCGGCGGTGCGGCGTGCCCGGCCGGTGCTTTTGACGGCGTTGGCGGCCGCACTGGCGTTCGTGCCACTGACGTTCGACAGCTTTTGGGGCCCGTTGGCGTATGTGCTGATCGGCGGGGTATCGGTAGGCACGGTGATCACCCTGCTCTTCGTCCCGGCGTTGTATGCCCTGTGGTTCAGACTGGGCCGGGCCAGTGAAGTAGCGGCACCGTGACGATGTAAAAGCCGAGGGGGGATAGACTGGCGCACTGTACAGTGCTCGGTCGGCGCGGGGTCTCGACTATACGGAAGCGCGAGCAGGAAGAACCGGACTTGCCAAGCCGGTCGCCTGCGGGCAACGGGCGGCTTGGTCGATAGAAACGTGTCTTCCGCCGACCGGTGCCTTCATGACCTGGGAGGGGAGGACGGAGCGGGCTCCGCCGCGGAGAGAAGATCCCTCAGCCGCTCGGCCGGCACTCCGAAGCTGACGGCGCCAAAGCGGGTCATCGTCGCGGAGTGGATGGCGATGAGCGCACGGTTCCGGTCGAAGACCGGGCTTCCGCGACCCCCACCCGTCGTTTGCGCATCGTAGAGGATGCGGTTGGGCACCACATCAGCGACGTGTCTTTGTGTGGCCAGCGGCCAGATTCTCCCCTGGCGCATGATCAGTTCCACCGTATGCGGTAACTCTCCACGGATTCTTCCAGCCGGTCGGTGTTGGAGAGGGCTTTTTCGCCAGTCTGAGGTGAACTAAGGCGTTGGCAGGATCGAGCTGGACAATTTCCTTCAGGCGGCGAATGGCTTGATCTTGCGCCCCCAAGCGATCGAATAGACTCCACATGGCCCGATGGACCTCGATGGCATTGGGCGCCAGTTCCGCCGCGCGACAGTAGGCAACCAGGGCTCCCTGGTTCCGGCGGTTCGCGGTGAGAAAATTCCCATGGGCTTTGTGGACCCGGTAATCATTGGGGGCAATCCGCAGGGCTTCGTCAAAGCGATCGGCGCTGACAACCACATCTTTAGAGCGCCCCTGCTGCCAGGCCTGACTCAGATCGGCAATCAGATTGGGGCGATCCTCTGCCGCCGTACCCGCATGCGGAGTCAGCGCGAGTACCAGCGCGATTCCCACCGAATATTGTGAGCACCACGACTGCACATTCACCCCTTCAAGCTGAGTCGGCTCGACTCAGTGGGACCATCAGACAGCTCCTGAATCGGACAGTTTCCCGTCAAGCCGGTTCTTGTAGGCGGTAACGAGCTTGAGCGTTCATTTCTCGCCAGGGTAGCCCTGCATGGATCAGAATCCCTTGTCGCTCTTCTCGCCAAACTGAGAAGCACGCAACCGTCAATAGGGGCAGCAGAAACACTACTTGAACAAGTTCCCGAACCACGTCCCTCCTTCACTCTTTTCGCCGGCTTGTGTCGTGAGCGTGCCGTTTGGGATCACAGTGGCCCGATACGAGGAGAGGATATTCCCCGCGCTCGCAACGGCCTTGATCAACTGCTCCTGACTCACTCGGTTGGGTTCGACTGTGACCACAGCGCCGCCAAGAGCATAGCGGACGTCAGCGTGTTTCACCCCCGGCACCGCAAGGAGTGCGCGACGAATGTCTTGTTCACAACTGGCACATGTCCAGCCCTCTATTTTGAGTGTGACGACCGCTCCAGGCTGTTCTGCAGCTGCGCCAGCCTCGTGCAGAAAGGCCCCCGCGGAAGTTCCGACCCAGAGCATGCCGGCAATCACAACACAGCTTCTGAGAAACCTTGTCGTCTTCATGCGATTCACCTCTTCCTTTCGTGTCAAGTTCTACCTGTTCGTCACCCTGTCACGAACTCCAACCAATAGGGCGCGAGCACCAACGCGACTGCGAGGCCTACGATGACCCAGAGGAACCTTCGATGAGATCGACCACCTGAGGATGGCCCACAGGCCTGACAGGATGCCTCACCGACCGTCGGCGTTCGGGAGGCCAGAGAGATGCTGATGCCCAAGAAGATCATGGTCAGCCCAATGAACAGGGGTCGATAGGGCAACAGCGCTTTGAGGACCCCAGCTGTGTCGGCCAGGAATCCCGTGGCCCCCACACCCACTCCCAGGGCGGCGAAGACGACTGGTCCGATACAGCAGATCGACGCGAGAAACGCTGTGAGCAGTCCCCCCGCCGTGCTGGCCGTCACCGCAGCTTTTGCCGTTTCGGGTAGAGATGCCGCTGTGCTGGCGGACGACACTGTACCAGGGTGCGGCCTCAGGAGATCCTCAAAGATCCCCTTGCCGACATACAGCGCCTCTTCCAGACTCAGGACATGTCCGGTGGCATCCCGCTGCTGTTGCCGCCAGGCGATGGCGTGATCGGGTGCACAGAAGAAATTGATGGTGGGACACACTGAGTCCGCTGCATGGCCGGTCCGCGTCGTTCCAGCCCATACGACCGTTGTGGGAGGAGAGGCGGTGTCGATCGCTCCCCCCTCAATCGTGATGGCGACAGACTCAGCGCAATGCGCACACGAGGAAGCGATCGACACGTCTTGTCGTACCATGAACGGAATACCCAGCGCATCGACCGCGCACGGCGCATACACCGGTGTTGCGTCATCCCAGCCTGGGAAGCGCACCAGGTGTCTGGTCGGTCCGTTCGAGTAGGGGTAGGCGACACGAATCTCCTGACTCTCAGAATCCAGGCACAGCATATCCAGTTTGTGTAGTCGTGCGACTGTCGTGTGGATCTCGTCTGCACTGCTACCCTGGAGCGCACTGACAATCTCGTGGCGTGTCGGTGCACGTCCCAACTGGGGATACCGTGTCAGCACCTCTCTCCGGACTGTTGCTGCCTTCCGATCGAGTTGCGCGCTGTCCCACCCCAGCGTGGACTTTGCGAAGCTGAGGAGTTGCATCGCCGTCTCGGTCGCGAGCGGCCTAATGGATCCGTCGATCCGATCCTGTCCAGATTGTTGAGAGCTGACGCCATACGCACGCTCCTTCCTTTCCGAACGGGCGAGGTCTTGACTGCGCCCTGTGCGCTCGGCAGCGGCTCGTTGTTCCGCCTGGCGTATTTCCCCCAGGCAACACCGACCCGACGGATTCTCCACTGCGCAGCGGCACATTCCTGCTTGGACCTCGGCTCGAATGCGAGCGGAGGCTGTCGAGCGCCCGGTTTGCGCAACCTCCTCGCGGATCATGCGCTCGGTCACGTTGAAGCAATAACAGACCGGGATCGGATCCTCTGTCTCCTTGAATCCCACCCGCACCCGGACCTGGTTCTTCTTGAACGCAGTTCCATCGGCGGCGTAGTACACGACCAGGCAATCTGGAGTCTCACAGAACGCATAGGCGCTGCCATTCACCTGACTCAGCGACTCGGGTGTGAGCACGGCCTCCACAGTGGTCCGATCCACCGGCTGGCCTTCGCGGCCACAGTGGCGACACACAAGTCGACTCCTGCGCTTCTGTAGGCCTGTCGGCATGTGGCAGCAGTCAGACATTGCGCTCCCCTCCCACATTCATCGCTCCTGATCATGGGGCTCAGAACTCGCGCAGCATGTGCCCGCTGTCGCTTGTTTTCGTCGATACACTCCATAGGCCGTGAGCCCCAGAAAGCCCGCCAGGGCCGGGAGCAGCACACCGTCCACATACCCGGTCATGACCCCCAGACCGATCGCTCCCAACAGGACCACCAGAATCGGGGTGACGCAGCAAATGGCGACGATCACCGAACCGATCAGGCCCGTCGTGAGCAGTCGTGTGGTCCGCCGATCCTCCATCTCGTCCTCCTGTTTAGACTTGGCCGCCGCCTGCAGCCCGGAGCACAGCGGCATCGATTGGACCCCGGCGACAGCAGTCCAGCACTGTGCCCTGCACCGCAACCGCCGGAACCGCCGTGACACCGTAGCGGGCGGCCCTCTCCTGGCATTCATTTGTCGCGCAGCCTTCCCCCGGTGGTACACCTGGACCTCGCAGTTTGGGCAGGCTCGTGACCGGACCAACCCGACTGCGTCTTCACAGAGTGGACAGACGGCCGTGAACACCTCACCGCGTCGTGTTTCGGTTGCCGTGGTGTCCCTTCCTTTCATTCTTCTCCAAACTCTCCAAAATCGGACAACGATCCGTCGGTTGTCCGGCCCGACAGGTACGGATCAAGCGACTCAGCGCCGTTGCCAGCGCTTGCAGGTCGCGCACTTTAGCCTCCACGTGTTTCAACTTGGCCTCGGCTTTTCGTTGCACATCACCACAGCGAGCCTTCGAGCTGACCTGAAGATCAAGTAGTTCCTCGATCTCATGGAGTGTAAAGCCCAACGCTTGGGCGTTCTTGATGAACTGGAGCCGTTGCTGCGCCTCGTGGTTGTACAGCCTGTAGCCGGACGGCCGTCGCGACGTGGGGCCGAGCAAGTTACGTCGTTCATAGTAACGAATCGTTCCGATATTCACGCCAGCAGCGTTTGCGAGCTGTCCAATGGTGAGTTCGGTCGGCATGGTCACCTCATCAATGACGATACACCCTGTACCATAGTACCGAGTCAAGAGCGGAGTGCGCGCGGGCACTGGGTCAGTTGTGAATGCAGCGAGGCCACGGCATGTACTGTTTGCAACCGTGCAACTGATTGTACGGCGCTGAGGCGCACTGGAGCGATAGGTACCATTGATCCTGTTTAGCGACAATGCGACCAGACCACTTCAACATGCCCCAGTCTCAATGGGTGAATCCTATTTCAAGGAGGTGGCTCTAACTGGCTCAGTCGAATGTAGAGGTGTTTCTCTGCTTGGATGGTCTAGGCAGGGGCTTCTCAAACCTAGGAGGCGTTTGTGATGAGAAAAGGACTGTTAGCTGTGCTCGCGATCGCTGCTGTGGGATGTAGTGGCGTGGTTACCCAAAAGGCCGTGGGCGGGGAATCACCAGGTCCAGCCCTCGGATACGAGATTCATGTTCAGGCGCCGCACATGATGGCGGATGGGACTCCGGGCGGACCGTTCCATCACTACTGCAAGGGTATTTCCGACAAGATTCTTCAATGTTTGCTGTTTGAATCCACCGATCCAAAGGCCCCGCTGGTCGGCGTCGAGTATTTTGTCGCCAAAGACCTGACGCGCAAGTTATCCGCCATTCAGTGGCACCGGCATTTCCACGACCATAAAGTAGAGATTGCGACAGGGCGTGTTCAAATTCTTGATATGCCAGCGGACCAGGCCGCCAAGGTAGCGGAAGTGGCGGCAGGGACAGATGGGGTAATCTATCATTTGTGGCAGCACGGGCAAGAATTCCCAGATGGCACCGTGAGTTTTCCGCAATCCCTCGGACACAAGTTCCCTGGATATTCTGACAAGTAAGATGATCGAAAGGGGGCCAGCTTCGACCTCAGTGAACTGGGCTGGTCCCTCTCGATGGTCTCTATCCATGATAACGCACCCAATGAGAGGACGCGTGATGCGCCACTATCGGTTGTTCATGGTGTGTGTGGCAGCACTCGAGTGGCCTGGGATCTCGGTCTTTGGGGCCGATGAAGCGGTCCTCAAACCGCGAGTGCCGATTGATCAACTCCAGGTCGTGAAAGCGTGGACGAATCCACTCCCCGCAACCAACGAAACGATTGAAAAGGGGAAACAGCTCTTTCATGGCAAGGCCTTCTGTTTCACCTGTCACGGGAGAGACGGCAAGGGGTTGGGAGCGGACATCGAGCCGGGCACGCTCAAAGGTCCCCTCCCGCGAAACTTCACCGACCAGGAATGGCAGGCCGCTCGAACCGATGGAGAACTCTTCTGGATTTTGAAGAACGGCAGCAAGGGTACGGCGATGGCTCCCTTTGTGCCGCTCATCTTGACGGAAGAAGAGGCCTGGCAGGTGCTGCGATACGTGCGGTCCTTCGGTCACCCATAAGTGGGCCTTCAGGGACTGAGGCTCTTTCCCCACCAGTTCCCTTTTTTCTTTGCCCCGCAGTAGTCACGCGGGTTCTTGACGAAACCGTCGAAACGCCACGCAGAGCCGACCAGGCAGGTTCCATAGCCGGTCCATGATGGGAGGACGTGTTGTATTGAGAGGATGTCGGTTCATTGATGGCGAAGGTGTGAGGGGCCATGACTTCTACGGCGTACCAGTCATCAACCATGGTCGACGCTGGGCTATAAGTTTCTCCTTATTATGATGTCGCCGAAGACCTCGGCTGGTTCCACAATCCTCTCGAAGCAACCAGCAAGGCCGAGGCACACCATCATCAGGGATACGAGCGGCCAATGCCTCATTCCCCTACCTCGTAACGGAATTGTCCTTCGCGGGACACCGGGCGATGAGATTGATCAGAACGGTTGACCACGGTATATCCACTACATGCTTTATAGGAGACAAGGCGAGCGGTCATTTTCTTCAACTTGACAGGTACAGCTCGTCTGCGGTACAGAATCGCTCTGTTCATTCTGTCTTCACTCGGATGCCCGAAAGGGCATA
>FKKE01002834.1_pt2 | contig 15097 bp, 12 predicted proteins | sample 1106331 | NCBI WGS metagenome assembly FKKE01 (sample SAMEA3931202, study PRJEB13176) | freshwater metagenome | biome: Drinking water system; feature: drinking water; material: freshwater | place: China | collected 2013-02-06 | reverse complement strand
GCCGAATCGGGCAGTCTCGAAAACTGCTGTCGGGGTAACTCGACCGTGGGTTCGAATCCCACCCTCTCCGCCATACCAACCTTCGGTTGAGCCGCCCCCTATTCAGCGGTTGATCATGGACATAGCAGGCTGATGGACCCCTCCGGCAATTCTGATGTTCGTTTTGAGGGCCACTGTCTGTCGCTATCGAGTTCCTTTTGCCTTTTGAGCTAAAACCCGCCGCAGTTCGACCATCGCCAGGGTGTCTCGCTTACAATACGCGAGGAGCGCATCTCGGATCTTGCTCTGCTCAACCCAGTCAGTTTCAACAAACACCATTCGATAGTACTCCGCGGCAGCCTGTCCGCCTTCCTTAATCGCAAGGTCATCATAGTGCAGAGACGGGACGAGCGCCGGCAGAACGTCCTTGAGCGAAAACGATCCGTCGAACTCCGGATGATAGTAATGCTCCCTGACGATCGGGTGCAGGTCCCAGATACGCCTGACCACCGCACGCAGCGCCTGGCGATATTCAGGCAGGGCCTCCGCTAACATTTCGATGACGGATTTCTCATAGGGCGAATAGACGCAAATGCTCCCTGTCTCTCCGAGCGATGCCAGCAGGGCTTCAGCCAAGGGTTGCCGAGGGTCATTTCCTCCAATATGAAGGAACTCATGATGGAGGATATCCCCGTTATCCAGCTCGATATGATTGGACCACTGAATCGGAATGGCCTGATACGGCCTCGTGCCCGTATAGCGAGGCACCGCTGGATTGAAGGTTTCAAAGTCGAGGTGGTGGACGGGAAACGAGATTGTCTTCAGGGCTGATTCAAGACGCTCGGATATCCATTCCACGTTGTCCTTCACTTTGCGCTGGACCGCCGACACCATTGTTCCTTGAGGAATATCGTCGATCGTCTCGATTCCTTGGGCGATGAGATTCACCGCCAGCTTCTTCGATCCCGGTAAATAGAAGATCCAACGTGATGGCTTGTTCTTTGTGCAGTGGGCCCAGAAAGGGCATTCATAGGGTGTCAGACAGTGATCGCCAGGCTCCCGTTCCGGTGCGGCCGGCAACGCCAACATCCCCTTCATCGCCGCCACCCGATCCGGGACCGAGACCTGCCGCTCGGCAACCAGAGCCGATACGTCGTCGATCGAAAACAGGGCGGCTAAATCGATGGCTCCGCCCGGATACACATAGCCGGTGTTGATCCGCATCAAGTGGCTACTCTCGATCGCGAGGCCGGCTTTAAGGAGCACGTGTCGCTGTAGGGCCAGGTCGTCGAGGTGGACGTCTTTCACTTTCGTGGAGGACTTGACCTCAATGAGCCGCCAGGCAGCGACGTCACCTCCTGCATGTGGCACCCGTTCAAGAATATCGACGCGGATCAGCACGCCGTCGGCCAGAATCGCAGCTTCAAAGAGAGCCGGCACCGAGGTGTCCGCCATCAACTGCGCCGTTTGGGCGAGAGCTGCCTCAGTCTGCCGGTATCCGGCTGTCACGAGTCTGCCGCCGGGAAACCGTGTGCGAGCCAATGCGCCGACGTCAGATCCCATATCGAGAATGGCCTGGGTGCCAGCGTCGGGAGGCGTCGCCAACTGAGGCTCATGGATTTCCAGATAGAGGCGTTTGTGACACTGAAGACCGGACAGAAATTTAGACTTGGACAGGCGAGGCGGTGCCGGGGAAGCGGCGTGCATCATGTCAACAGGTCCTGCCATGGAAGCCATGACCCTAATCGAACCGTCCACGTTTTGTCCAGGTCGCCTGAGATCGGTTCTGCTAGGATGGGCGCCATGTCGAACCGCATAGCTCAGATAAGAAAATCCGTCCTGACCCTCGCCCTGCCGGTAACGGTGAGCAGCCTATTACAACGGACCGAAGGCATCGTCGCCGTCTTCCTGGTCGGTGGACTCGGTGCCGGCCCGATCGCCGCCGTAGGGCTCGGCCAACTGCTGGCCTTCATCGCGACAACACTCGTCTCCGGCCTATCGGTCGGCACAAACGTGATCGTCGCGCAATTCTGGGGCGCTAAACGCCGGCGCGAAGCCGGCGAAGCTGCGCGTCATTTCCTGGGCCTGTCATTTGGCGTCTCCTTGGGCCTGATGCTTTGCGGCATGGTCGTGAACCGCCGGGCGATGCAACTCCTCGGCGCGGCGCCCGACGTCGTGGCGCTCTCGCTGCCCTACTCCACCCTGATCTTTCTCGTCATTCCCTTCACGATCCTCTTGCAAGTGCTGTCTTCGATCCTTCAAGGCACCGGAGATACCAAGACGCCGATGTACGCGATGATCGCCGTCAATCTGCTGCACGTCGCGATCGCGTATCCATTGATCTATGGCCGGTGGGGGCTGCCGGATCTGGGTCTGAGAGGAGCGGCCATCGCGGTCGGAATCGCGGAAGCTTCAGGGACCTGCTACTTGCTGTTCCGTTGTCTCCCCCTTCTACATCGCTCCGCTCAAATGCGCCACGATTACCTGAGGACCATCTGGCAAGTAGGCGCACCGGTGTCGGGTGAACGGATCGTGCAACAGGCCGGCATCCTGGTCTACACCAAGATCGTCCTCCTGTATGGAACCGTTTCATATGCGGCGCACCAGGTAGGGCTTTCGATTGAATCGCTGTCCTTCCTCCCTGGTTACGGGTTTGCCATCGCCGCTGCGACGATGGTCGGTCAGAGCATCGGCGCCGGCAAATACGCGAAAGCGAAGCTGGAAAACTGGGAAGCCAATCGCTTGGCGGCCGTCATCATGTCCGCCATGGGGCTGGTCTTTTTCTTCTTTCCCTATGCGCTGCTTCGTGCTTTCACGGGCGATGAGTCGGTCATCGAACTCGGGACGGTGTTTCTCAAGATCGTGGCTTTGCTTCAGGTGCCGTTAGCCTTGACGATGGTGCTCGCCGGCTCGCTGCGAGGGGCAGGAGATACGCATTTCATCATGGTCGCGACCACCGTCGGCATGTGGGCGGTGCGGGTTCCGCTCGCCGTCATCATGGGCCTGTGGCTCAACCTCGGGGTGCTATACGTATGGTTGGCGATGATCGCAGACTGGACGTTGCGAATGGCTCTGATGCTCTGGCGATACCGTTCGGAACGGTGGAAGGCGATCCAGGTGATCCGTTAGACCGAGCCGGCTTGCTGCTCGGTCGCACATTCCGGCGGACGTTCGGACGGTCTCGTATCCTTGCCGGCTCCCATCCTAACTTCGATACGCCCGACGCCTTTGACGTTGGCGCAGAGGTCTCCGAGGCCCGGAGTGACCAACCGAAACGGCCCGCCTTTGGAATCAGGTAAAGACTGGCCGTCCAGCTCGTAGAGCAGGAGGCCGAAGTCGCGGGCCTGTTGGAGGGTCAGCGTTGCGGCGTACTTTCCGTCGGCTGAATGAAACGTGACATGATCGGCTTGGATACCGAGGGCCGGGACGTCCAGCAAACCCTTGACCGTAATAGCACGGCCCCTCATGCTCGGCATCACAGTGCTGACGTCCGGTATCTGATGCTCTTCCGGTAACTGTCCCAGTGCAGCCCGGTCCAGCGCGACGGGTTGAACGACCGCACCGTCGATTCGGACGATCCCTGAACCGCTCTTGTCTTTTTCCGTGAGGGTCTTAATCATCGCAGTCAGCGCTTCATTAACGGGTGTGGGAATTCCAAAGGCTTTCCCTTGTTCCACGATGTACCCGTTCAAGTATCGGATTTCTGTCTCCCTGCCGGCTTTCCAATCATCGTACATCGAGGTGTGGATATCGCGAATTTCCTGCGTCGCCTTGACGACCCGCTCAGGCATGTCGCTCGGCAACGGCACCTTCAAGGCGGCTGAAACCGCCGCAATCTCTCCGACGATCTGGCGGATGACGCCCATCATCTCCGGATGGTCGAGCGCCTTCGAGACCTTGTCGTTGATCAGCACGGTAAGCGGGTTGAAGACGCAGTTCCAACACATCTTCTCCCACTTGCTCCGACGAATGTCTTTCGAAAGGTGGCATGGAATGCCGGCGGCGACAAACAGATCTCGAATCTGGAGGAGACGTGAGCTTTCATGCCCCATTAATTCGCCGATGGCGACCGTGCCCTTCTTGTAATGGTCAATCAGACCGGGCGCTGCGATCTTCGAGTAGATGTAGGCGACGCCTCCTACCACGCAGTCACGACCGAGACGCGCGATAACACGATCCTCCGCATCGATGCCATTCTGCAGCGTAAGAATGACGGTTTTCGGTGACAGAACCGGCTCGAGTTGTGTCAGGACTTCGTCAAGGTCGTAAGCTTTTACGCCGAGAATCACCAGATCAGGTCGCGACAATTGACGGGGATCGCTGGCGGCGGTTGGCTGTACGGTGAACGCGCCGCCCGCGCTGCGGACCGTCAGTCCGCGCTTCTCCACTGCTGCCAAGGTTTTCGGACGAAGGAGAAAAGAGATGTTCGGATTCTGCTTCGCCAAGTGAGCGCCGAAGAATCCCCCTACTGAACCGGCGCCCACCATCATGATCTGTCGCATAGATCTCTTGCTCAACAAGCCGGAGGTCCACAAATCGCCACACCGCGGTCTAAGGACGCGATGATTTTACCGCTTTATGATCGCACGACCGGACGTTACTATAGCATGCGTGATCGTTGACTGCAGCGGTTCCACCAAGGCTGACGATCTATGGCGGCCGGTTCAGACCTCAGCATTCTCAAAGAGAAGGTGACTTCCGCACGTGCACTGACCGTGCTGACCGGCGCCGGCATCTCAGCTGACAGCGGCGTCCCGACCTTTCGAGGAGCCGACGGGCTTTGGCGAAACTATCGCGCTGAGGACCTCGCAACACCGGAAGCCTTCGAACGAAACCCGCGTCTGGTCTGGGAGTGGTACAACTGGCGGCGAGAACTCATCGCGGCGAAGTCTCCGAACGCCGCCCACGAGGCGGTTGTTGAATTGGAGCACCGTTGCCCACACTTCTGGTTGATCACCCAGAACGTGGACGGGCTTCACCGCGCCGCCGGTTCCCGCCAATTGTCCGAGATTCACGGAAACATCTGGATGGTGCGTTGTACGTCCTGCGGCTTCGTCGAAGAGAACCATGATGTACCGATCACGATCCTTCCGACATGCCGGCACTGCCGAGGGCTCCTCCGCCCCCACATCGTCTGGTTCGGAGAATCCTTGCCCGCAGACGACATGACCCGTTGTGCCGAAGCGCTGGAATCGTGCGACGTCCTGCTGGTGATCGGAACATCCGGCGTGGTCTATCCCGCGGCGGGATTCGCATCGGCTGCGAAGGAAGCCGGGGCCTTCGTCGCAGAAATCAACATGGAAGAGACACCGCAATCCAGAGTCGTCGATCTCTCGCTGCGAGGTCGTGCCAGGGACATCGTCCCCCTCCTGTTATAGTTCAGCCAGAAACGGGAGAAGCTCGTCCAGGTTCCTGATGGTCCGAAGGCCGGAGGCGGATTTCCCTTTGCGATCCAACAGAACGGCGTGCAGTCCGGCACCCCTGGCACCTTCCACATCATCCCTCAGACTATCACCGATGTGCAGCGCCTCCTCCGGATCCACGGCGTGTTTGTCCAATGCGTGAAGAAAAATCTTCGGCGACGGTTTGGCGGCATGGGCCAGACTCGAGATCGTGACCGTATCGAATCGCTCCGCAATCCCCAATCCCCTCAGCACGGCGAACAGCCGCGAGTCAAAGTTGGAAATGATTCCCAATTCAACTCCCGCTGCCCGTAGTCGGTCCAGCACAGAGACCGTTTCAGGAAACAGCTGCCACGAGCCAGGCTCTTCAAATACTGCAAACACCCGATCAAAAAAGTCGTCGAACCGGTCGAACATCCCGACCCGATAAAATACGTTATGAACAATGTCGAACCACCACAATCGTTCGCTCTGCTTGAGTTGCACCGGATCGGCAACCGCAAACACAGGCGGCGGCGCGTCACGGAAGGCGCGGCTGAAGGCCTGTTTGATGGATGCCACCGAGTCCTGAGTTTTCTGAAAGCCGAACTGCTCGGCATACCGCAAATAGATCTCGGCGACCGATCCGTTCACGTGAAAGAGGGTATCGGCGGCATCAAAAAACACGACGCGAATCGAGTGACTCATCATGTCTCCGTTATGCCTGCAACGGACAATTTTTTGACGCCTCCCCAACCCCCATGAAATCGCGCACCTATCGCCCATTTTCTTGACAAGGATTACCCCCCCTGCTAGCTTCGATATAGTTCAATAAAAATGGAGACTTGAGTGCCTTCCACGATCTTTGTCATCGATAGCAGTCCGGCAGTCAGGCGGATGGTCGAGCAGATCTCGACGCCTGCAGGATACGAAGTCGTCGGCTTCCAAGACGGCCCGACCGCCCTGGAGGCGGCCCGAAAAATCGGTCCCAGACTGATCATTGCTGACTACCATCTCGAGAACATGACGTTTTCAGGGTTCTGCAAGGAAGTCCATAGGATCGACGCCCTCTCAGACACCTATATCATCTCGCTTACCAGTGCCGGAGACCGTCTGGACGAATCGCACCTGAAATCCCTCGGCGTCAAGGCTTTTCTCAAAAAACCGTTTCAGACCGAAAACCTCCTGGAACTGATCAAGGACTTGGAGCAGGTGACAGCGTCCCCGGGGAACGGCGGGACAAAAAAACGCCGAGTGTGGCCGCCGGTCTCCAGTTCCACCGACTCCGAAGAGGACGAATCACTCGACGGGCTCACCGATGAGGAACAGACTGGTGAATTCGACATCCAGCCCGTCATTCCATCCTCGCCCCAAAAGGCTGCTCCCATGCCACACACTCAAGGCTCCAAGCCGGTGGCTGCCGATCCTGAAGAAGCGATGAAGGGCTTGTTCGGTCAATTGCTTCAGTCGATGACCGAAAAGACGGAAAAAAAGATCGCCGCACTGCTCCCCCAAGTCATCGGCAGAGATCTGGCGGCCCATGTGACCAAGGCTGTTGAGACGGAGATCCATCAGCAGCTGGGAGCAAGCCTCACTCCAGAGCGCCTGACGGAAACACTGGAACCCCTCTTGGCAAACGAACTCCCCAAAGTCTTGTCTCGCGAACTCCCCACCCTCGAACCGATCATCAGGCATAGCATATTCGAGATCGCCGATCCCCTAATCAAAGAAGGCCTGGAACGGCTCGTTCGAGAACAGGTAGACGGGCTGAAGACTTCGGTTCCTGAGGCGATTAAGGAGCATCTCAAGTCGATGGATGGTGAAATCCGAGAGGAAATCCAGAAAGCGGCGTCGGCACAGGCGGAACTGCACGCCGAAGCACTTGTCAGAGCCGCAGCGAAGGATCACGTCCAACAGGTTGTCGAACAGGTCGTTCCGAAAATCGCGGAAGAACAGGTCACGACCGAAATCAAACGATTGTCCGAAGCGGCCTGACGCCGAGTCTGTTCGCGCTTAGCCCTTCCGTCCCTTTTTTCCCCGCCGAGCCTTCGCCAGTGCTTTCATCCGTTTGACGTTCTTACGGTGTTTCTTCCTTGTCTTCCTATCCTTCTCCCGCCCCGTCGCCATAGTTTCTCCTGTAAGAAGTGTGAGTCCTCGCGCGGCTCATCCGCTTTTGCGCCACGCCTGTATAGCACATGATCCATGGCCCCTCAAGTTGATGGTGCGCCCGTTGCCTTGAGGGGGCTATGACCGCGTGCTAAGATGCCGCGCACCTTCGCGAGCGTGACCATGGGCAGTTCTCAACTGGACAAGACCTACGACCCTAAAGCCGTCGAAAAGCGGTGGTACCGGACCTGGATCGATCGGGGCTATTTTCGCGCCTCCATCGAGAATACGGGAACACCCTACTCCATCGTCATCCCGCCGCCAAATGTCACGGGATCGCTGCATGTGGGACATGCCCTGAATCACTCCCTGCAGGACATTCTGATCCGCTGGCGCCGCATGCAGGGGCGCAATACCCTCTGGCTGCCCGGAACCGATCACGCCGGCATCGCCACTCAGAACGTCGTTGAGAAACAATTGTTCGCCGAGGGTTCGTCCCGCGAATCGCTCGGCCGCGATCGGTTCATCGAACGCGTCTGGCAATGGAAGGCGACGTCCGGGAACACCATCGTGAATCAACAGAAACAGCTCGGCGAGTCCTGTGATTGGGATCGTCTGCGGTTCACGATGGACGAGGGGCTCTCGAAAGCCGTGCTCGAAGTCTTCGTCCGGCTCTATGAAGACGGACTGATTTATCGCGGCGAGCGACTGATCAACTGGTGCCCCCGTTGTCTCACTGCGCTTTCCGACATCGAAGTCGAGCACGAAGAAACCAAGGGCAAGCTGTACTTCATTGAGTATCCGGTGGAAGGATCACCCTCGACGAAACTGACGGTCGCCACGACCAGACCGGAAACCATGCTCGGGGATACGGCGGTGGCGGTTCATCCGGAAGACGACCGGTTCAAACACCTTATCGGAAAACGTGTCCGACTCCCCTTGACCAATCGGACAATCCCCATTGTGGGCGATGGCATCCTCATAGATCGAGAATTCGGAACCGGCGCCGTGAAAATCACTCCGGCCCATGACTTCAACGACTTCGAGGCTGGAGAACGACACGGTCTTCAACGGTTTTCTATCTTCGACCACCAGGCGCTCCTTGACCTGAATGGGATGACGAAAGCTGATGTGGAAGCGGAAGTCCGCTCCGCCGTGGTCAAACTTCCCGCCCCGAAAGCCCGCCAGAAAATCGAGCAGGCTTTGAAGGACCGAGGTCTCCTCGTCAAGGTCGAAGACCATAAGATGGCGATCGGAAAATGTTACCGATGCAAGACGGTCGTTGAGCCGTACTTATCTCCGCAATGGTTCGTGAACATCAAACCGCTCGCCGAACCGGCGATCCGTGCCGTTGAAGATGGCCGCATCCGCATCATTCCGGAAGGTTGGACGAACAACTACCTGGGCTGGATGCGGGACATCAAGGACTGGTGCATCTCCCGCCAAATCTGGTGGGGGCATCAGATCCCGGCTTGGTACTGCGAAACATGCAACGCCAATTTTATTCACCGGCAGTTGCCAGAGACCGGGAGCGGCACCTCTGTATCCCGCTTCACACTGCTCCAAGGGGCTAAGCCGATCGTAGCCCGAACGGCGCCGGCCACCTGTCCGGACTGCTCCGGCATGCGCTTCCTCAGAGACCCCGACGTGCTCGATACCTGGTTCTCATCGGGGCTCTGGCCTTTCTCCACCCTTGGATGGCCGGATCAGACCCCGGAATTGAAGACGTACTACCCCACATCCACGCTCGTCACCGGGCTCGATATCCTTTTCTTCTGGGTTGCGCGCATGATCATGCTCGGCCTCAAGTTCATGGGCGATGTCCCGTTCCGCGACGTATACATTCACGCACTTGTCCGCGACGCCGAGGGACAGAAGATGAGCAAGTCGAAGGGGAACGTCATCGACCCCCTGCACGTCATGGATCAATACGGCACAGATGCGCTGCGATTCACTCTGGCGTCGATGGCCTCGCCTGGCCGTGACATCAAGCTGGCCGAGGAACGTATCGAGGGGTACCGCAATTTTGCGAATAAGATCTGGAACGCGGCGCGATTCTGCCTGATGTATCTGGACGGTCCAAGAAGGGTGATTCCCGTCCACGACCGATCTTTCCCTGATCGATGGATCTTGAGTCGTCTCAACGAGACGATCCGGATCGTCGGCGCGGAGCTCGAATCATACCGGTTTGATCACGCCTCCAGCGCCCTCTATCACTTTATCTGGCACGAGTTCTGTGATTGGTATCTGGAACTGATCAAGCCGGTCCTCCAGGAATCCGCGCATCCCGACGCGCCTGCCACCAGACAAACGCTCGTGGAGACGCTGGAATCCACGCTCCGGCTTCTGCATCCGTTCATGCCCTTTCTCACTGAGGAGATTTGGCAATCAATTCCCCATCAGGGTGACAGCATAATGGTCCAACGCTATCCCCTAACCGAACCCGAATGGCAGGCGGCAGAGGCACAAGAGATGTTCGCCGTCCTGGAGCAGACTGTCGGCCTAGTCCGCACGGGACGCGTGTTGCTGAGCTATCCTCCGGGACAACAGCTTCCCTTCTTCGTTTCACACGATGAGCCGTCGAAGCAGAACCATTTGCAGCGCCTCCAGCAACATGTGATTCACTTGGGTCGAGGCACGGCGGACTTGACCCCTCCCGCACAATGGCCTGGCGGCAAACTGCTCCGCCTGGTTACCGAAGGCCTGTCGGTGGGACTCTCCGTCCCGGGCGACGTCGACCTGAAGAAAGCGTTGGACAGGATCGTCAAGCAGCAGGAGGAACAGGACAAAGAGGTCGCCAGACTCAATGGCAAGCTCGGCAATCAGGAATTCGTTTCAAAAGCTCCGCCCGAAGTCATTGCCGACCATCAGCTTCGCCTCCGCAGCCTGCAGCACGACCAGTCAATGCTTGCCAGCAGCGAACGACAACTGCGCGCCATGCTGGACGCCGGACAATGATCCGCCTTCCCGCCGCAGACCTCAGACGGGCGGTTTACCAGGGACTCCAAGAAGACCTCGGGCAAGGGGATGTCACGACGGCCGCTTTGTTTCCATCTCCGGTACGGGCCCGCGCCAAGATCGTTGCGCAGCAACCGCTGACCGTGGCCGGCATGGCAGGCGCAGTTCAGACGTTTCTCGCCGTCGACCCTTCCCTGAGACTCAGGGTCCTCAAGAAGGATGGATCCCGGGCCAGACGAGGCGAGGCCCTCCTGACGGTTGCGGGGGACGGGCGATCGATCCTCATGGCTGAACGGGTTGCCCTGAACTTCCTCCAGCATCTTTCAGGAATCGCCACACTGACAAACCGCTTTCGCAAAGCCGTACGGGGCTACCGAGTGGCGATCATGGACACCAGAAAAACCTTTCCCGGGTGGAGAGCGCTCCAGAAGTGGGCGGTCGCGCTCGGCGGCGGAACGAACCATCGCTGCTCTCTCGGCGACGGAATATTGATCAAGGACAACCATCTGCTCCTGCTCAATTCGAGACGAGCGGTTACCGAAGCCTGCCGTTTGACGATGGGGAGATCGAAGGGCCCGGTCATCGTTGAAGTGGAATCACTCGCGGAAGTTCATGAAGCACTCGATGGAAAGGCCGACATCATTCTGCTCGACAATATGACGCCGCCGATGGTTGGAAAAGCAGTCAAGAAAATCGGCCACCGCGCCCTCGTCGAAGTGTCAGGCGGAATCACGCTGCACAATGTTCGCGCGATGGCCGCCGCAGGCGCCGACCGGATTTCCATCGGCGCGTTGACCCACTCGGCTCCGGCAGCCTCGCTGAGTCTCGAACTCGCCCCCATTCCCAGCATCCGCAAGAGGCCTTGACGACGTGTCCGCTCCTCCGCCCCTCAGTATCGATGCCATCCGTAGCACCTTGGCGACCCGCGCGCTCGGGCGAAGGATCGAACTTCACGAACAATTGCCCTCTACGAATCGTGAAGCCATGACATTGGCTGCGGCCGGAGTCGAGCACGGCACGGTCGTCTTGGCTGACGCGCAGACAGAGGGAAGAGGGCGCCTCTCCAGACGGTGGTTCTCCCCGCCCGGAGTGAATCTCTATTGCTCAATTGTGCTCCGACAAGTCATTGAATGCGATCGGCTGTCCGAGTGGCTTTCCTGGCTTCCCTTGATGGCCGCTCTGGCCGCCGCTGAAGCAGTCGAGACGTCGGCGGGCGTCCAAGTCGCCGTGAAATGGCCGAACGACCTGCTTCTCAACGGTCGAAAGGTTGGCGGCATTCTTTGCGAGAGCGGGCAAGCGGGCGACGGCTTATCTTTCCAGGTTGTGGGTCTCGGCTTGAACGTGAATGGATTGCGAAGCGAACTCCCACGCGATTTGCAGGATCTCGCGACCACCGTACGCGACGAGACCACGCGTCTCTCGGATAGAAATAAGCTTCTCAACGCCTTTCTCCATGAACTTGAAGCATGCCTTGAACAATGGTCCTGCGCGGGCATCGAGCAGATCCGCTTGGCTTATCAACGCCGGTGTTCCACCCTGGGGAAACCGGTGAGAGCGATTCTGGCGGGAGAACAGGAATTCATCGGCGTCGCCCTGTCAGTCGAACTCGACGGCTCATTGTATCTTGTACAACATCCCCAGCCTGAGGACGGTCGTCCTCCGGAAAGCCGCCTGCTACGAGTGGCTGATATTGTCCACCTTGGCACCTAGGCAAACAGGAAGCACCGCGGTTACAATAGGCGAATGCTGCTCGTCATCGACATCGGCAACACCAATGTCGTTCTTGGAGTGTTTGAAGGACCACGCCTCCGGGCCCATTGGCGCCTGGCCACCGACACCAAGTCGACCTCAGACGAGTACGGTATTCTCTTGAGCAATCTCCTCGCTTCAGCGGATATCGATGTCCGTGGCATCACAGGAGCAATCGTATCCTGCGTCGTTCCGCCACTGACGGCTACATTTGAGACGGTAGTCGAACAGTACTTTCATCGCCGGGCGATGTTCGTGACCTCGGACACCGATACCGGTTTGACGATCCGCTACGCCAATCCGAAAGAAATCGGCAGCGACCGTCTCGTCAATGCCGCTGCGGCGTATCACAAGTATCGCCGGGATCTGATCATCGTGGACTTCGGCACGGCCACGACGTTTTGCGCCATCACTAAACAGGGAGAATATCTCGGGGGAGTGATCGCCCCAGGGCTTGGCATCTCGGCAGAAGCCCTCTTTGCTCGAGCCGCAAAGCTCTTCAAAGTCGAACTCACCAAACCCAAGACGGTTATCGGAACCGACACGGCCGGCAGCATTCAATCTGGTTTGTTGTTCGGGTATGCCGGCCTGGTGGATACCCTGGTCCGACGTATTGAACAGGAGCTTGGCCGCACGACCTACGTGATCGCAACTGGAGGCCTGAGTTCCGTGATCGCACCAGAAACGACCACCATCCAGAAAATCGAGCCACTCCTGACCTTGGAAGGCCTCGAGCTTCTCTACCGGCGAGCTGAAGCCAACCCACCTGGTACCACCTGGATCTAACCTCCTTTCCCCCACAAGTAATTAATTTATCTGGTCCCCGTTGACTTTATCCCCCCTATGTCTATCTGTGCTCTCATTGGGTGGACTCTGTGACAGACAATTCGGAAAACGCTAATACAAACGAGGGCTTAGTTGAGAACTCCGCAAAGGAGACCCTCGATGAGTCGAATACGATTCCACAGGCCCTGGCCGAGAAACAAGAAGAGTTGAATACCCTCAATGACAAGTATCTGCGGTTGGCGGCCGAATTCGACAACTACAAGCGTCTGGCCCAACGGGACCAGCGTGACCAGATCCGGTTCGGGAACGAACAGCTGCTCAAAGAGCTGCTCCCGGTTGTCGACAACTTGGAGCGGGCGATCAAGGCGGCGAAGAACGGCGGGGGGGCAGACGGGCTCGTCCAAGGTGTAGACCTCACGCTGAAGCAGCTGAACGGGGCGTTAGGCAAGTTCGGTGTCCAGGTCATTCCGACAGTAGGCCATCCGTTCGACCCTTCAGGGCACCAGGCCGTCGCCTCTGTGCCGTCCGACCAGGTTCCTGAGCAACATGTAGTCGAAGAATTTCAGCGTGGGTATCGCTTGCACGACCGAGTGCTGAGAGCCGCAATGGTGACCGTGTCGATCGGAGCCGCATCGAGCGGGTCCGGAGACGCCGGGACGCCGTCGTGAGAGACGGCGAGGATTTTGATCGATTCTCTAGTTGAAGGAAGGAGCACGACACCATGGGAAAAGTCATCGGCATCGACTTGGGAACCACGAACTCCTGCGTCGCGATCATGAGCGGCGGAGACCCGGTCGTCATCGCCAACGCTGAAGGTGCGCGGACCACGCCGTCGGTCGTCGGCATTACCGACAAGGCAGAGCGGCTGGTCGGCCAGATCGCCAAGCGCCAGGCGATTACCAATCCTGAGAATACGATCTTTTCCGTGAAGCGGCTGATGGGCCGCAAGTTCAAGAGCAAAGAAGTCCAGGACGCCATGAAGCGGCTTCCCTACAAGGTCGTGGAGGCCGACAACGGGGACGCCCATGTCGAAATCCGCGGCAAACGCTACAGCCCTCCGGAAGTGTCCGCCATGATCCTTCAGAAGATGCGGCAGACGGCGGAAGACTACCTCGGCGAGAAAGTCACAGAGGCGGTCATCACGGTGCCCGCCTACTTCGACGACAGCCAGCGCCAAGCCACGAAGGACGCGGGTCAGGTCGCAGGCCTGAATGTGCTGCGCATCATCAACGAGCCGACGGCCGCGTCGCTCGCCTATGGACTCGACAAGAAGAAAGACGAGCGCATCGCCGTGTACGATCTCGGCGGCGGAACCTTCGACGTCTCGATTCTGGAAATCGGCGAAGGCGTCTTCGAAGTGAAGTCCACCAACGGGGACACCTACCTCGGCGGCGACGATTTCGATCTCAGGGTGATGGACTGGCTGGTCGACGAGTTCAAGAAAGACCAGGGTATCGACCTGCGCAAGGACCGCATGGCCCTCCAACGGCTCAAGGAAGCCGCGGAGCGCGCCAAGATCGAGCTGTCTTCCTCCCAGGAAACGGAGATCAACCTGCCGTTCATTACGGCGGACGCCAGCGGGCCCAAGCACATGGTCATCAAATTGACCCGCGCCAAACTGGAACAGCTCGTCGACGATCTGATTCAGCGCACGATCGAGCCGTGCCGGAAAGCGCTCGCCGATGCCGGCGTCAGCGCCAAAGACATCCAGGAGGTCGTGCTGGTCGGCGGTATGACCCGCATGCCGAAAGTCATCCAGGTCGTCAAGGACTTCTTCGGGAAGGAGCCTCATCGCGGCGTGAACCCCGACGAAGTCGTCGCGATCGGCGCCGGCATTCAGGGCGGCGTGCTCAAGGGCGACGTCAAGGATGTCCTATTGCTGGACGTCACGCCTCTGTCCCTCGGCATCGAGACGCTCGGCGGCGTCTTCACGAAATTGATCGAGCGGAACACCACGGTCCCGACCAAGAAGAGTCAGGTGTTCTCGACGGCCGCCGACAATCAAACGGCCGTCACTATCCGCGTGTTTCAAGGTGAGCGCGAGATGGCGAACGACAACAAACTCTTGGGTCAGTTCGACTTGGTCGGTATTCCACCGGCACCCCGCGGAATGCCGCAGATCGAGGTCACGTTCGACA